>Ga0070676_10000301_pt1 | contig 22137 bp, 20 predicted proteins | sample KBSM53metaG_FD_64667 | JGI IMG/M metagenome (GOLD analysis project Ga0070676, IMG submission 64667) | Miscanthus rhizosphere microbial communities from Kellogg Biological Station, Michigan, USA - KBS M5-3 metaG | ecosystem: Host-associated > Plants > Roots > Rhizosphere > Soil ...
ATCTGAGATGCCGGCGAGGTTGAGCGAACCACTCATTTTCGCCGCCTGCGAACCGAAATAGCTCCGAAGCTCGACGCCTGGCGTGTTGCGCATCTGATAGCGCTCGGTGGTGATATCGAAATCGAAACTCTTGAGGCGCTGCTGATATTGCGCTGGGTCGACCATGCGCATATGTGCATCGATCCCAAGCAGCTTGAGATTCTTCACATACGGCGTGACCAGCCGCTGGAACACGTCCTCGAAGAACAAGATCTCGAGCTTGAGCGGCTCGCCTTTGCCGTTGACGCGGACGCCGTTCTTAATGGTCCATGCTGCCTCGTCGAGGAGCTTGCCGGCCTCGACCAGAATGTTGCGGTCCTGGCCCGAGCCGTCGCTCTTGGCCGGTACGTAAGCGGGCCCGAGCGCCTCATCGGAAACCGGCACGCCGAGATTTGTGAGCAGCGCCCGCTCGGGATCCGACGGCATGCCTTCGGCCTTCATCGGCGAATTCTCGAAGAAGCTCACCGTGCGCGTGTAGAGCCCATAGAACACATTGCGGTTGGTCCACTCGAAGTCGAAGGCGAGATCGAGCGCCTTCCGCACACTCGGGTCTTTCAGCGCATCGCGCCGCGTGTTGAGGAAAAAGCCTTGCGTGCCTGACGGCGTTTCGTCAGGCAATACCTCCTTCTTCACGCGGCCGTCGCGGACCGCGGGAAAGTCGTACTCGGTGGCCCAGACCTTGGAGGTGAACTCTTCGCGGAAGTCGTAGGCGCCGGCCTTGAAAGCCTCCATGCCGGCGGTGCGGTCGCGGAAATATTCAAAGCGGATCTTGTCGAAGTTCCAGCGCCCGCGATTCACCGGCAAGTCCTTGGCCCAATAGTCCGGATTGCGGCGATAGGTGATGGTGCGGCCTTGCGCGAGACTGTCGACTACGTAGGGGCCAGAGCCGAGCGGCGGGTCGAGCGTCGTCTGGTCGAACGGGTGCGTCGCGTAATAAGCTTTGGAGAGGATGGGAAGACCGGCAACGGTGAGCGGCAGATCGCGCACGAGCTCGCCTTTGAAGGTGTAGCGCACGGTGTGAGGATCGAGCGCTTCAGCTTTCACCACGTCCTCGAGCATCTGATGATAGATCGGATGGCCCTTGGTCTTGAGCGCCTCGAAGGAATAGACGACGTCGCCGGCCGTGAGGGGACTTCCATCGGCGAACTTGGCCTCAGGCCGGAGATAGAAGGTCGCCGACATTTTGTCATCAGCCACCTCGGCGCTTTCAGCCACGAGCCCATAGACGGCGTCTGGCTCGTCCGCCGCAGGCGTCATCAGCGTATCAAACAAGAGCTCTAGCCCCTGCGCAGCGTCGCCCTTGAGGATGTAGTTGTTGAGGCTGTTGAAGGTCGCAACGCCGCCCCATCCGACCAGCGAGAACGTGCCGCCCTTTGGCGCATTCGGATCGGCATATTTGAAGTGGTCGAAGTCGGCTGGATAGGCGAGATCGCCAAAGGCCGAGAGCCCGTGCTTGTGCTCAGAGGCTTCCGACGGCGCGGTCAGCGCCAGAAAAAGAACAACCGCAGCGCAACCGAGCGATCGCCATGGCGCGCGGCGCATCAAAGCTTCGACGGCCCTGGCAATTTATCGGCGAGCTTCTGGTCGAACCACCACACCTGCATGAAGCCAGGGGTCAGGCCTGGAAGCACTTTGGGCTGGCCGTAGCGGTCCCAATAGGCGATGCGCACTTTGGGTGAGTACCATTGCGGCACCACGAGCTCGTTCCATTGCAGCACGCGGTCGAGCGCGTGCGTGGCCGCAACGAGATCGGCGCGGTCCTTGGAGAAGATGACGTGATCGATCAGCTTGTCGATCGCCGGGTCCTTGATGCCGATCAGGTTCATGCTGCCTTCACGCCCGGCAGCATCTGAGCCCCAGAAATCGCGCTGCTCGTTTCCTGGCGAATCGGATTGAGCAAAGGTGCCGACCACGATGTCGTAATCGAAGCCGTTGAGGCGGCGCGTGTATTGCGCGGAATCGACCATGCGGATCGAGCCTTTGATGCCGAGCCGCGCGAGATTTTGCAGGTAGGGCTGAACGATCCGCTCGAAAAGCGGAGAGACGAGCAGAAACTCGACCCTCGTCTCCTGTCCCGTCTTGGTGTTTGTGAGAACGCCGTTCTTGACCTCCCAGCCCGCATCCTTGAGGAGCATGGCAGCCTTGCGCAGATTGGTGCGGATATCGTCGGGCGTGTTGTTCGCCGGATTCTTGTGGACTTCGGTGAACACCTCGGACGGCACGCCGTCCTTGACCTCGTTCAAGATCTCGAGCTCGCGTCCTTGCGGCAAGTCTTGTGGAGCGGCGAGCTCGCCGTTCTGGAAATAGCTGCCGACGCGCGAATATTGACCGTAGAACAGGTTCTTGTTGGCCCACTCGAAATCGAAGGCGAGGTTGAATGCCTGGCGTACCCGGCGGTCCTGAAATTGGGGGCGGCGCAAATTGAGCACGAAGCACTGCATCGGCTGCGTGCGCTTGATCGCGACCTCTTGGCGCCTAATGAAGCCTTCACGCACCGCGCCGAAATCGTAAGCCGTCGCCCAGTTCTTCGCGCTCGTCTCCTGCCAGTAATCGAGATTCCCGGCCTTGAAGCTCTCAAAGGCGACAGTCTCGTCGCGGTAATAGTCGAACCGAATCTCGTCGTAGTTCCACTGGCCTCGGTTCACGGGGAGGTCCTTGCCCCAATAGTCGGCGACGCGCTCATAGGTGATCGAGCGCCCGGGCGTCGCCTGCTTGATGCGGTAGGGACCCGAGCCGAGCGGCGGCTCTAGCGTCGTCTTCATCGGGTCGCGCTGATTCCCGCCCGTATCCTTTCCCGTCCAGTAATGCTTCGGCAGGATGGTGAGCTGACCCATGATCATGGGCAGCTCGCGGTTGTTCTTTACGTCGAAGTAGAACGTGACCTCGTTGTCGCCGGTAGCTTCGGCGCGCGACACGTTCTTGTAGTAGAGGCCAAGCCGCGGGTTCGCGGCCTTGTTCACGCCGAGGCTGTAGATCACGTCGTCCGGCGTAATTGGCGTGCCATCGTGCCAGCGCGCTTTTTTGCTTAGATGGAAGGTGACCGAGGAGTAATCGGCAGGATAGGACGCCCATTCCGCGATCAGCCCGTAAGAGGTCGAGGGCTCGTCGAGACTGTCGGCCATCAGGCTCTCGTAGACGAGCGAAAGCCCGGCTGCCGGCTCTCCTCGGTAGAGCACGGGGTTCAGGCTGTCGAACGAGCCGATATCGGCCATGCGCACGTTGCCGCCTTTGGGCGCATCAGGATTGACGAAATCGAAATGGGTGAAATCGGCTGGATATTTCGGCTCGCCGATCAGCGAGAGCGCATGGTGGTGGACCGGCGCATCCTCGGCCTGGGCCGGCACAGAGACGAGGAATGCGAATAGGGCTGCGGCGGCGAGACGAAACAATGTCATGGTTGCGAAGACGGCTCCATATGATTGGAAAAGAACCTGCCGAAGCGCGGGCCTGACGCCGCGCAAAGGGACAGGCGCTCACGGCGCCTAAAGGCCGCGCAAGCTAGCATGGCAAGCCCCATGACCAAATGAATTATCGGTCAGGTCCTGAAGGCTTCAGGGCCTCCGCTCGAGGAGTCCCTGAGCCAAGGCGTCTGCTGCCGCCCAAGTTCCCCCAGCCTATTGGCTTGGAGGTGGTCCTTCCGGATAGACCGGCTGTGGCTGCGACGGGAATGGCCCTTCGCCTTCCGAAGGAGTTTCCGTTCCGGGCGGCGTTTCGGCCGAAGCTCCTGGCGACTCGGCTGAGGGCGTCTCTGCCGACGGCGGCGTCTCAGCCGAGGGAGCCGGCGTTCCTGCCGATGGAGCCGGAGTTTCCGCTGATGGAGCCGGCGTTTCCACTTGAGGCGGCGGAGTCTCAGCGGACGGCGCAGGCGCGGTAGTTTCAGGCGTTTGCGGCGATGGTGCCGGAGGAGGCGCTGGCGTTTCACCCGACGGCGATGGTGCTGGCGCCGGGGTCTCGGCAGCGGGTGGCACCGCAGGCGCGGGCGGCGTCTCAGCTGATGGCGCAGGTGCAGGTGCCGCTGGAGGCGGCGTCTCAGCCGACGGCGCTGGAGCAGGTGCCGCTGGAGGCGGCGTCTCAGCCGGCGGCGCTGGAGCAGGTGCCGCTGGAGGCGGCGTCGCAGCCGATGGCGCAGGTGCCGCTGGAGGCGGCGTCGCGGCGGAGGGCGCGGGCGCCGTAGCAGGAGTCCCTTCGGGTTTCTTCTCGGGTGCAGCGCCGCCAGCACTTGGCAGAGGCGGCGGGGTGTCGCTTTTGGAGCGCAAAAAGGCAATGACGTTGGCGCGCTTCTTGGCATCGGGGATGCCGGGGAACGCCATCGCCGTTCCGGGCGCGAAGGCTTGCGGATTGGTGAGCCAGGGATCGAGAAGCTCGTAGGTCCAGACGCCGTCTTTTTGATGCGCCTTGAGAGCGTCGGTGTAATTGAAGCCCTCGACCGAGGCGATCTTCCGTCCAATCACGCCGTAGAGGTTAGGTCCGACCACCGCCGCGCCGCCTTTATCGAAGGTGTGGCACACTTTGCACAAAGCTGCGTCAGCCTCGCCCTGCTTCGGGTCTGCCGAGGCGAGCAACTTGTCGATCTCTGCGCCGCCGGCCGCGGCTGCAGGCTTTTCGCCTTCAGCAGGCTTCTGTTCGGCAGTCGGAGCGCCTCCAGCAGGGGCCTGAGGCAGGGGGGGCGGGTTGTCGTTTTTGGTGCGCATGAAGACGAGCACGTCGGCGCGCTCCTTGGGGTCCGGCAGGCCGGGGAAGAGCGCCATCTTGGTACCCGGGACGAATGCGCCCGGGTTGTTGATCATATGGTCGATCTTCTCGTAATCCCAGTTGCCGAGCTCGGCAGCCTTCGCCTTGAGCGCCTCGGAATATTCGTAGCCCTCATGCGATGCGACCTTCCGGCCGAGCACGCCATAGAGGTCAGGTCCGATCATGTTCGGACCGCCCTTATCGAAGTTGTGGCAGATCGAGCACTTCTTGGCGACATCTGCGCCATGCGCAGGGTTGGCACTCGCAAGCAACGTCGCAAGATTGGCACCGCCCTCGGCCGGCTTCTTCTCTTCGGCTTTTTGCTCGGCGACCTCGGGCTTGTGCTCCTGGAAGGTGATATTGACGATGGTCCGCGTGCCGAAGAACAGCAGCAAGGCCCCCAGCACGGCCATCGCGATCTGATTTAGGCGGTAATAGTCCATGATCCTCATCCCCCAGCAGGGCTACATGGCTAGCGTAGCTCTTGCGACGCGGCGCGAGACTAAAGGGCGTATGCCCTTGTTGCAACCCGGACATCGGCTCTAAGCCTCATTGTCGCGTGGGAACTTATCCCGTGCTACCTCAGCCCGCCATGGACTGTCTGATCGTCATCCCAGCAAGGCTGAAAGCGACACGACTCCCCGATAAGCCTCTGGCCGATATCGCGGGCGAGCCGATGATCGTTCATGTCTGGCGGCGCGCAGTGGAGGCCGATTGCGGCCCTGTGGTTGTCGCAACCGATTCCGAAGAGGTGCGCGACAAGGTCCTTCTCGCTGGTGGTAAGGCGCTGATAACGCGAGCAGATCATCCGAGCGGATCAGACCGGGTGTTCGAGACCATCGAGAAATTCGATCCGCGAGGCGCCTTTGAGGTCGTGGTCAATCTGCAAGGGGATTTGCCCACGCTCGATCCAAAGCTCGTGCGGAGCTGCCTTGCCGCGCTCCGCGAGCACGACGCCGATATTGCTACCATCGCCGCAGCCATCACGCGGGAGGAGGAGTGCACCGATCCGAATGTGGTGAAGGTGGTGGGGTCGCCGCTGAAAGGTGGGTCGGTGTTGCGCGCCCTCTATTTCACCCGCGCTACTGCGCCTTATGGCGAGGGGCCGCTCTATCATCATATCGGCATCTATGCTTACCGGCGGAAGGCATTGCAGCGCTTCGTGTCGCTGCCTCCGTCGCCGCTCGAGCTCAGGGAGAAACTCGAGCAGCTCAGAGCGCTGGAAGCCGGTATGCGCATTCATGTCGGGCTCGTTGACACTGTCCCGCTCGGTGTCGATACTCCGGCCGACCTTGCGCGGGCGCGTGAACTGTTCAAGTCCCGCCGCTGACCTCGCCCGTTTTCCCAAGCCGATGAAGAAATCGCGTTCAAACAGAATCGCCTTTCAGGGCGAGCCGGGGGCGAATTCGCATCTCGCCGCGCAGGATGCTTATCCGCGCATGGAGGCGCTTGCCTGCCCCACCTTCGAGGATGCCATCGCTGCGGTGAAAACCGGCAAGGCCAAGCTCGCCATGATCCCGATCGAGAATTCGGTGGCCGGCCGCGTCGCCGATATCCATCACCTCCTTCCCCATTCGGGACTTCATATCGTCGCCGAGCATTTCGAGCGCGTGCGCCATCAGCTGCTCACGCTTCCCGGCGTGAAACTCACCGAGCTCAAGACCGTGCACAGCCACATCATGGCGCTTGGCCAATGCCGGAATGCGATCCGCGCCTTGAAGTTGAGGCCGGTGGTCGAGGCCGACACGGCTGGCGCCGCGCGGCATTTGCGCGAGACCGGCGACCGCAGCTTTGCCGTGATCGCGTCGAAGTTGGCGGCCGACATCTACGGGCTCAAAGTGGCAAAAGCCGGCATCGAGGATGCCGAGCACAACACCACGCGCTTCGTTGTCCTGTCCGCTAGCCCTGAGAAAGTGCGCGCCGTCGACGGTCCCGTGATCACGAGCTTCGTGTTCCGTGTCCGCAACGTGCCGGCCGCGCTCTACAAGGCGCTCGGAGGCTTCGCCACTAACGGCGTCAACATGACGAAGCTCGAGTCCTACCAGCTCGAGGGCTCATTCAACGCCACCATGTTTTATGCCGATATCGAAGGCCATCCCGACGAGCGGCCGGTCAAGCTCGCCATGGAGGAACTGCATTTCTTCTCGAGCGAGGTGACAGTGCTCGGCACCTACCCGGCGAGTCCCTTCCGCGCCGAGCTCAAAGCCTCGCAGGACTGACTGCTCGATCAGACTCTACGCTGGCTTGGCGGTGAACAGTTGGCACCATCCGCTCGCGGCGATTGGGTCCTCAACCACCTTGCACGACGCCGGCGCGACGAATTGGACGCAGCCCGAGCATTGCTGCCCATCTTTTGGGTGGTCCTGATATTTGGCGGCCTCGTGCGTGAGTTTCTGTTGCGCGAACAGATTTTGCGGGACGGCGCTTGTGGAAATGATGGCTCCGGCGATCATCGGCACGCTCTTTAACAACGAGCGGCGGCAAACACCTTTATCGGAGGGATTGGTCATGCGAGCACTCCTTGCATTGCCCAGAGATGAAGCGAGTCTCGCGCGAGAAAACCTTCTGCTTACCTGGAAGGTTCCGCCGCCCCTCTTCGAAAGCCAACTTGATTGCTTGCACTGGGTGCCGGCGCCGCTACGTCATTGGTGCCTAAAATATCGCGGACAAAGACGAGATGGCTTTGGAGCTTCCCGTCGCACGTCATGCCGGGGCGCATCAATTTGAAACCCAGGGGGGCAGGAGCTCGGCGATGCGCCGGCCACCCTTGTGCTCTCTCGCCTCAACGTGAATCTGTCTAAGCGCCGGATTTGCGAGCGTTTGCGTCGCGCCGGCAAAGATCTCCTGTGTGAGGCCCGGCACGTCGATCTTTATGTAGTTCGGGCAGGGCGCGCCATAGCGCGCGATGAACTCATCGATAGTGCAGACCTGAACAGCCTGAATTGATGGGAAACTCTCCCGTTTTGGATCCAGCTTCTTGCTTTCTTTGAAGGTGAAGGAGCGCGCCGACATTAATTGCGAAACGTGCAAGTCCATGATTCCCGACGTGTCGCTGAAACCAAGGCGCAGACATCGGACGCGTCTCTCCAAACCGTTCAATTCGCAGGCCACTAGATTGTAGTAGTTTACCGCCGCTGGCTCGAAGGCCCAGACCTTTAGGTCACCGCGCATTGCAGCATATAGCGTCAACACACCGATATTGGCGCCGATGTCCCAAAACGCCGAACCGGGCACCATTGAGTCGATCCACTCGAGGGAACCCGGCTCTTTGGTCATGATCGCGCGCGCCCGCCAGTAGCCGGCGCCGCTGTGATTCAAAAACCGTATTTTGCCGTGCGGTGTGTCGACGACGGCAGGTTCGCTGAGGAGAAGATCGATTAGGTCTGCGCGCTGCTCTGCCGGTAACCATTTGAGCAAGGATAGAACTCGTCTCGCGCCAGCCCTCGCTATGAGGTGCGCCAGCCTGCTCGCTTTCCCGAAGATGCCGCTGTTCACGTCCGGCAAAGCCTTTGCTTGGCCACTCTAGAACGATTGCCAAAGCATAGCTCCCGATCAGGGTATGGTTCCGCTTTGGGCCCGCCGCCTAAGCGCGCGGACTGCTTGCGGGGCCCAAGCGGCCAAACATGCGGCGGCCTTCGCCGTTTGAGCGCTTTGGAATGCATTTTCCCGCCGCACCCGCGAAACGAACGCTGTTGCGGGTAACAAGAGCTTGGTGGATCCCGCGGTACAGCAGGTGCAAGCATTGGGTTGCCACACGGCCAGCTATTCCCGATATACTTAAGAGGGAGGTTGGCGGCAGGCGCGTCCCTCGCCAACCGGGTCAGGTCCGGAAGGAAGCAGCCCTAACGAGCGTTTCGCGGGTTGCTCGTCCAGCCTCCCACCTCGCCTTAAAGCGTTATAGTGCGTACCGGGCGCCTCGCCTTGGCGCCCGCTGCACATAGCCTTCGCGTGAAAGTCCGCTCGTGGCCGAAGTCGAAGATCGAGAGAAGAGCGCGCCGAAGCCTGCCGGCAAGGGCAAGGCTGATGGCCCTGCCGCGCAAGCCTCCGAGCCTGCCGCGGCAAGCCACGCGGCACTCGCCCGCAAATACCGGCCTAAGGTCTTCGCCGAGCTGATCGGCCAGGACGCCATGGTGCGAACGCTGCGCAATGCCTTCGCCTCGGGGCGGATTGCGCAAGCCTATATGCTCACCGGCGTGCGCGGCGTCGGCAAGACCACGACCGCGCGGCTCATCGCGCGTGCGCTGAACTACGAGACGCCCGGCGCGAAAGTGCCAACCCTCGATATGGCCGAGGAGGGCGTGCACTGCCGCGCCATCCTCGAGAGCCGGCACCTCGACGTGGTCGAGATGGATGCGGCCTCCCACACCGGTATCGACGACATCCGCGAGCTGATCGACAGCGCGCACTACAAGCCGAACACCGCCCGCTACAAGGTCTACATCATCGACGAGGTCCACATGCTGTCGAAGCAGGCCTTCAACGGCCTGCTCAAGACACTGGAGGAGCCTCCTGAGCATGTGAAGTTCATCTTCGCCACGACCGAAGTTCGTAAAGTGCCGGTGACGGTGATATCGCGTTGCCAGCGTTTCGATCTCAGGCGGATCGAGATCGATCAGCTCGCGCAGCATCTCGCCCAGGTCGTGGAGCAAGAGGGGGCCAAGGCAGATCCCGCTGCGCTCGCCCTGATCGCTCGCGCCAGCGAAGGCTCGGTGCGCGATGCGCTGTCGATCTTGGATCGCGCCATTGCATTCGGCGGAGGACAGGTCGAGACCGATGCCGTGCGCGGTCTGCTCGGCCTTGCCGATCGCTCACGCGTCTTCGACCTGCTCGAGACTGTTCTGTCCGGCGATGCCGGCGGTGCGCTCCGCGCGCTTTCCGGTCTCACTAGGGACGGCGCCGAGCCAGGCCAGATCATCGCCGATCTCGCCGATGCCGTGCATGTCGTAACGCTGGTCAAGGCCGCTGGAAAGGACAGCGCCGATCCCGCCGCAAGCGAGGCCGAGCGCGAGCGCGCCGTGAGCCTCGCGGAGCGTTTGCCGATGCCGGCTCTCGCTCGCGCCTGGCAAATGCTGCTGAAGGGCCATGAGGAGGTGCGGGAGAGCTCCCGCCCGCACGCCGCCGCCGACATGGTCCTGGTCAGACTCGCTTACACGGCAGACCTGCCGTCGCCGGCCGATCTTGCCCGCCGCTTGCAGTATGGCGCGGGGATGACCGCCGCTCCCGCCTCTGCCGGCGGCACGCCGAAACCTTCGCGCAATGCCGAGGCTGAAGCCCCGCCCGCTGTGTTTGACAGTGCGGACGATGAAAACCCTGAACCTCGCGACGTTGCCCCTCAACTCAAGAGCTTCGAGGACGTGGTTGCGCTTGCCGAGACGAAGCGCGACATGAAGCTCAAGCACGCGCTGCTCGAGCAGGTGCGGCTCGTTCAGTTCAAGCCGGGCACGATCGAGGTCAATCCTCTGCCTCAAGCGCCCCGCGACCTCACTCAGGAGCTCATGCGCAAGCTCAAAATGTGGACAGGCCGCGTGTGGATCGTGGCGGTGAGTGACGAGACAGGCTCAGACCCCCTTGGCGTGCAGCGCCGCGCGAAGGAGGCGCGCGAGATCGAGACGATCCGCGAGCATCCTGCGGTGAAAGAGTTGATGCAGCATTTCCCTGGTGCGCGCATCGCAGCTGTACGACCCACACCGCAGCCCGAGGCGGAAGCCGACGTGCCCGACGAACTCAAAGAGGACGGGACCACGCGATGAAGAATTTCGGGCAAATGATGAAGCAGGCGCAGGAGTTGCAGGGCCGCATGGCCGAGATGCAGGCAGAGATGGAGCGCACGCGCATCGAAGGCCGATCCGGCGGCGGCATGGTGGTGGTGACGCTCACCGGCAAGGGCGACATGGCCGACGTCAAGATCGATCCGTCGCTGTTCAAGCCCGAGGAGTCCGAGATTCTCGAAGATCTCATCGTCGCCGCGCATAACGATGCCAAGAACAAGGTCGAGGAGGCGATGAAGGAAAAGATGAAATCGCTCACCGGCGGCCTTCCCCTTCCTCCCGGCCTCAAGCTGTTTTGATGGCTTCCAGTGCTCATGGCTAAGGTTGCGGCAGGGCCCGAGATCGAGCGGCTGATCCAGTTGCTTGCGCGGCTGCCGGGGCTTGGCCCCCGTTCGGCGCGGCGTGCGGCGCTTGCGCTCGTCAAGAAGAAGGAGCAGCTGCTCGGTCCGCTCGCCGCGGCGCTTGCCGAGACCCGCGACGCCATCCTCACCTGCGAGACTTGCGGCAATATCGATACGCAGAGCCCCTGCACGCTCTGCCGCGATCCGGCGCGCGACCGCTCTCTGATTTGCGTGGTTGAGGAGGTAGGCGATCTCTGGGCACTCGAGCGCGCCAGCGTGCTCAACGGGCTCTATCACGTATTGGGCGGCACGCTGTCGCCGCTCGACGGCGTCGGCCCAGACGATCTCTCCATCGCCAAGCTGATCGAGCGCGCCCGCGACCCTGGCGTCAAGGAAGTGCTGCTCGCGCTGAATGCCACGGTCGAGGGACAATCGACCGCGCATTACCTGATGGACCAGCTCGCCGGATGCAACGTTGCGGTCTCGCGGCTCGCGCATGGTGTGCCGATCGGCGGCGAGCTCGACTACCTCGACGAAGGGACTCTCGCCGCTGCCGTCAAAGCCCGCAAATCGATGTAGCGTGGGCTACTCTGCGGCTGCATGCCAAGCTAGGGCACGCACAAGACCCAGCATTTCAAAGCTAAGCGCAACCAGCTTTTCGTGACGAAGACGTAGCTCGTCCTCGGTCCAGAATTCGTAATGCGTTAGATCGATCGGCCCCGGCGTTGATCGGTTGCGCTCGGTGCAGAACCTTCGTCGTGCGGCATCGGGATATTTTCGAGCCACGGGCCATGCATTGTCTTGTCGGTCATCAAGGTCATGACGACTTCTCCGCTTGCTCGAGCCGCTCGCGTGGTTCGATCTCCTCGACCTCGCCCTGCTGTTTCTCGTTCCAGGGCGCCACCTTCAATAATAGCAGCATGCCGGGAATCGCGGCGATGGTGCAGATGATGAAGAACTGTGTCCAACCCACCGCTTCCACAATGAAACCGGTTGATGCATTGGCCACCGTGCGCGGAATCGCAATGAAACTGGTGAACAGGGCAAATTGGGTGGCGGTGAAGGCCTTGCTGGTTTCTCTCGCCATGAAGGCGGTCAGCGCGATCGCGCCAAGGCCAATTCCCAAATACTCCCCGCTGACCACGACAAACAGCCCGGTCAGCGTATGTCCCGCCTGGCTCAGCCATACGAACGGAAAGATGGTGAAGAACTGCACAAAACCGAACAGCCATAGGGCGCGATTGATGCTCAACTTGAGCATGAGAATGCCGCCGAGCACGCCACCGGCGATGCTGGCCCAGAGGCCTGCCACCTTGGCAACGGAGCCGATCTCGCTCAGGCTGTAGCCCATGTCGATGTAGAACGGCGTCGCTAGCGCCGTGGCCATGTTGTCTCCCAACTTGTAGAGAAACAGGAAGGCCAGAATGGCCAGCCCGGATAAAAGCCCGTCGCGGCTGAAAAACTCCACGAAGGGGTCGATCACCGCCTGCCGCAAAGTGTGCGGCGCCAACGCGTCGTCGCTCACTTCCCTGATCGTCAAGGTGGTGACGATGCCGACCAGCATGAAGGCGGCGGTGACCCAGAACACCACCGACCAAGGCTGATAGTCGGCCACGATCAGTGCCAGCGATCCGGGCACGAGACCCGAAATACGATAGGCATTCACGAAGATGGACGTGCCGGTTCCCAGCTCGTCGTCGGCCAGTAGCTCGCGCCGGTAAGCATCGACGACGATGTCTTGGCTCGCGCCGAACAAGGAGACAATGAAGACGATCACGACGATAGTCTGCAGCGAGGTGGAAGGATTGAAATAGCCCAGCACGCCAATCGACAGTAGCAGCACGACCTGCGTGAGAAGCGCCCAGCCCCGCCTTCGGCCGAGGAACGGCAGCTTGAACCGGTCCATCAGGGGCGACCACAGGAATTTCCAGGTATAGGGCAGCCCGATCAGGGCAAATAGGCCGATGGTGCCGAGGTCTACATGGCTGCTGCGCAACCACGCTGGCACCAAGGAAATCAGCACATAGAGGGGCATTCCCGAGCTGAACCCCAGGAAAATGCAGGTCAGCATCTTCCGGGTGAACAGGATCTCGGTCCACTTACGCCGCGCTTCCGGCTTTTGGGCGGCTCCCTTTGTCCCCGTCATTGTCGGGCTACATAGCAGGCCGCAGCCCGCACGTCATTCCGCCTCTCGCAAAGCTTTCCCGGCAAAGGGTTGCGAACGCCGACGCGGAAGCGGCGTTATGCTCGCGCGAGTGAAAAGGAGAGAGCCATGGTGCGCGTCGTCGGCGTCGATCACCTCGTCATCAGCGTCGGCGACTTCGAGAAATCGAAGAAGTTCTACGCCCCCCTGATGGAGTTCCTTGGCTTCGGTGTCGAGGCCGAGTACGAAGGTATGATCGGCTGGGCCAATGGCCAGACGCTGTTCTGGATCGCTGCCGCGGACGAAGAGGGGAAGAACCACAAATACCGCAAAGGCGATATCGGCTTTCACCATTACGCGTTCCGCTTGCGCAATCGGAAGGACGTCGACGCGCTTCAGGCTTATCTCGAGGAGAACGGCGCTACCATCGTCGATCCGGCCGGCGAGTATTACGACGACTATTATGCCGTGTTCTTCCTCGACCCCGACGGCATGAAGCTCGAAGGCATGCGCTGGGGCGAGCGCCACGAACACGCCGCGAAGAAACGTGCCGCTAAGAAGCGCTCCGCTGCGGCAAAGAAGAGGACCCCATCAGCGCGGAAGAAGCGGGGATAAACGTCCCCCTCACTCGCGCGCGAGCAGGTCAGGCTGCCGCACGATGCGAGCTCCCCCATTTTTCTGCCGCTCGCCTGCCTTTTCCCTTGCAGGAGACGGCGAGCCGGGTGAGGGGGCAGCGCCGCCATTAGCGTAGTGCTCGATTTCCGCCGCCGGCGCGGCATCCTCGAATTCCAAGCCTTCAATCTTGCGCCCGCGCGCCGCGATGCGCTCCGACGAGGTGATGATCTTCTCGATGTCGGCGTTGGCTTGGCCGAAATGGCGCTGAAGGTCGAGCACGCGCTCACGCAAGCGCCCGGTATCCTCCATGAGGTGAACCACCTCGCGCTGGATGAGATGCGCCTGCTCGCGCATCTTCACGTCCTTCAGGATCGCCTGCATGGTCTGCACGGCGAGCATCAGCATGTTGGGCGACGTGAGCACGATGCGGGCTCGATACGCCTTTTGCACCAAGTCCTCGAAACTCTCATGAAGTTCGGCGTAGATCGCCTCTGACGGCACGAACAAGATGGCGGTGTCCTGCGTCTCGCCCGGAATGAAGTAGCGCTCAGCCATCGCCTCGACGTGCCGGACAACGTCGATACGCACGCGCCGTGCCGCCTCCTTCTTTTCCTCCTCGCGCCGCGCGGTGCGAAACGCCTCGAAACCTTCGAGCGGGAATTTGGCGTCGATCACGACTGACGCGCTCGCATTCGGCATATGAAGCAGGCAGTCGGGCCGCTTGCCATTGGAGAGTGTGGCCTGGAACGTGTAGGCGCCCTTGGGCAGCCCGTCCGTGACGATGGTCTCCATGCGCATCTGGCCGAAGGCGCCGCGCGCCTGCTTGTTGGCGAGGATCTCCTGGAGCGAGACCATGTTGGTCGAAAGCTCGGTGAGGTTCTTCTGCGCCGTGTCGATCACTGCCAGCCGCTCATTGAGCTTGGCGATCGAGTCGTTGGTCTTGCGCGCCGTCTCGTTCAAGTCTGAGCCGACGCGGTGCGTCATGCGATCGAGCCGCTCGTTGACGGCGCGGGCAAGCTCGCCATGACGCGTGACGCTGATCTCGGCGAGCGTCTGCAGGCGGATTTTCAGCTCGGAGAGCTGCGCCTCATTCGCGGACGCCTCTTCCCGCCGCCGCCCCATATGCACGGCGAGCGTAATAGCGAGCGCAATCAGCGCGAGGACGGCGAGGCCGGCTAACGAAAGCAACACAAAAACGGGATTGAGGATGACGCTCCCGACCTGAATGGGCTCCATGACCATCTGGCCAAAATAGACCGATTCGGAGCCCTAGACCAAAACAGGAACATGTTGACCCTGCCTGTCCGCAACCTTATGTCAGCGGCTCAAATGGCTGTTCTTCCCATCCTCACGCTTCCCGATCCTGTCCTGCGCAAGAAGGCAAAACCCGTCGAGCGGATTGATGCTGAGCTTCGCCGGCTCATGGACGACATGCTGGCCACCATGTACGACGCGCCCGGCATTGGGCTCGCTGCGCTGCAGGTTGGCGTTTTGCGGCGGCTGATCGTCATGGACCCCGCCAAGGACGAGGCGCCAAAGTCCCCCCTTGTCATGGTCAATCCCGCGATCCTCGAGCGTTCGGAGGAGATGCGCACCCACGAGGAGGGGTGTCTCTCGATTCCGGACTTCACCGCCGAGATCGAGCGTCCTGCCAGGACACGCGTGAGCTACATCGATCGAGAAGGAAAGAAACGGGAAGCCGAGTTCGAGGGCATCTGGTCGACGCTGGTGCAGCACGAGATCGATCATTTGAACGGTGTCCTGTTCATCGATTATCTGTCGCGGCTCAAACGCGACATGGTGGTCCGGAAATTCACCAAGCAGAAGCGGACCGAAAAGGCGCTTTAGTCGTGATGCTCCTCACCCTCTCTATTGCCATTGAAGTCGCTGTTGCCGTCATAGCGGTGCTCGCGGCGTTGAAGGGCCGGCCTCACCTTTACGGCCTCGCCTTCACCTTTGCGGTCTATGTCCTTTATGACCTCGGCCGTTTGCTCGGCTGGCATGCCGAGGGAGGCATCCTGTCTGTGCTCTTCCTCTTGGCGAGCGCGAGCGCGCTCTATGCCGTATGGGGCCTGTACAAGGAAAGGCCCTGATTGCCGCGGGTGCGGCGGCGGTGACATAAGGGCCTATGCGTCTCCGCATCATCTTCATGGGTACGCCGGACTTTGCTGTGCCGACGCTTCGCGCGATCCTCGAGGCGGGGCATGAAGTGGTCGCGGTGTATAGCCAGCCGCCACGTGCGGCAGGCCGCGGCATGGCTTTGCGGAAGTCGCCGGTGCAACAAGCCGCTGAGGAAACCGGTCTAGCCGTGCTGACGCCAGAGCGGCTGAAGAGCGCCGAGGAACCGGCTCGTTTCGGCTCATTAACTCCCGACGTCGCGGTGGTCGTGGCCTACAGGCTGATTCTGCCAAAGCCAATCCTTGATGCACCGAAATATGGTGCGCTCAATCTGCACGCCTCGCTGCTTCCGCGCTGGCGTGGCGCGGCGCCAATCAACCGTGCCATCATGGCAGGTGATACCGAGACTGGCGTCGCGGTGATGCGCATCACCGAAGGACTGGATGCCGGCCCGGTCTGTCTCGAAGCGCGCGCGCCCATCGGCGCCGACGAAACTGCTGGCGAGCTGCACGACGCGCTTGCAACTCGCGGCGCGAGGCTAATGGTGCACGCGCTCTCTGCACTTGAGGGGGGAGGGCTCGATTGCCGTCCGCAGGCAGAGGGCGGCGTCACTTATGCCGAGAAGATCGATCCGGCAGAGACTCGTATCGACTGGTCGCGGCCCGCACGCGAGGTGCACAATCTGATCCGTGGGCTCTCGCCATATCCAGGCGCTTGGTTCGAGATTGATCTCAATGGCAAGCCTGAACGTATAAAGGCGTTGCGCTCGACGCTCGCCAACGGCAGCGGCGCTCCTGGCCTTGCTCTCGATAACAAACTCACGATTGCCTGCGGAGAAGGCGCGGTCCGCCTCGTCGAAGTGCAGCGCGCCGCCAAGCGTCCGATGAGCGCGGATGACTTCCTGCGCGGTGCGACGATCGCGCATGGCACGGTACTCGGTTAGCGCCGATGCCCCGCTACAAGCTTACCCTCGAATATGACGGGACCCCGTTCGTTGGCTGGCAGATGCAGGAGAACGGCCCTTCGGTGCAAGACCGCCTCATCGAGGCCGTCAGGGCGTTCTCGGGCGAGGAGGTGATACCGCGCGGGGCCGGACGCACCGACGCAGGCGTGCACGCCCTTGCCCAGGTCGCCCATTTCGATCTCGCCAAGGATTGGGAGCCTGGCAAAGTGCGCGACGCACTCAACGCGCAACTCCGGCCCGACCCGATCAGCGTGCTGGCTTGCGAGGGCGCTCCCGAAGACTTCGATGCCCGCTTCTCGGCAAAAGCCAGGCATTATCTCTATCGCATCGTCGACCGTCGCGCGCCGCTTGCGCTCGAGCGCAATCGGGCCTGGGGCGTGTTCCGCCCCCTCGATGCCGAGACGATGCACGAGGCCGCGCAAACTCTCATCGGCAACCACGACTTCACCACCTTCCGTTCGACCGAATGCCAGGCCAAATCGCCGGTAAAGACGCTCGACCGGCTCGATGTCTCACGTCATGGCGAGGTCATTCGCATCGAGACCTCCGCGCGGTCCTTTCTGCACAACCAGGTGCGCTCGATGGTTGGTTCGTTGAAGCTCGTGGGGGAGGGCGGTTGGAAGAAGCGTGATCTCAAGCAAGCCCTTGAAGCGCGCGACCGCAACGCCTGCGGTCCTGTAGCGCCTGCTTGCGGCCTTTATCTTGTGAAAGTCGACTACTAGGCTGCCGCATGGACAGAGCCTCGCCCCTGGGCTAGGAGCTTGCTCGCCAGGGCAGGGGCCGGGGGAGGGATTTGCGTGCCACATAACTGCGTCTGCCAGCCCGCTAATCCTGCATGATCAGACGCATTGCCACGGTCGGCGGGCTCACACTCGTCTCGCGCCTAACCGGTTTCCTGCGCGACGTCGTCATGGCCGCGGTGCTCGGCGCAGGTCCTCTGGCCGACGCCTTTTTCGTCGCATTCAGGCTTCCCAACCACTTCCGCGCCATCTTCGCCGAAGGCGCCTTTGCCGCGGCTTTCGTGCCGGCTTACGCGCGCACGCTTCAGCAAGCAGGGCTTCCCGCCGCCAAGCTGTTCGCCGATCAGATCGGCGCTGCACTCATAACCATCAATCTCGTGCTGCTCGCGCTCGCGATGATCTTCACGCCCGAAGTGGTCAGCGTGCTTGCTCCCGGCCTCGACCCTGCGCGCTTCGATCTCGCCGTGGCGCTCACCCGCATCACCTTTCCTTATCTCGCGCTCGTGTCGATCGAGACGCTGTTCGCCGGCATCCTCAACGCCAACAATAGATTCGCCGCCGCGGCAGGCGCGCCAATTCTGCTCAATCTGTCGATCATCGCGACGCTTTTGCTGACGCCCTTCTTTCAGGACGCCGGCCACGCCGCGGCTTGGGGCGTGCTGCTTGCCGGCGTCGCGATTGTGCTCGTCGTAGGCGGTGACGCGGAGGCACACGGCGTCGGTATCAGGTTCCGCATGCCGCGCCTCGACGAACCGACGCGCAAATTTCTCAAGGCGCTCGGACCTGCCATCATCGGCGCCGGCGGCGTGCAGCTCGCGCTGTTCGCCGACACGCTGATCGCCTCATATCTGCCGACCGGCGCGCTGTCGGCGCTCTATTACGCTGACCGTATCAATCAGCTTCCAATTGGTGTCGTTGGCATCGCCGTCGGCACGGTGCTTCTGCCTGAGATGTCGCGCCGGCTTGCCGCCGGAGACGAGAGGGGCGCTGCCTCCGCGCAAGCGCGCGGTATCCAGCTGGCGCTCCTCCTCACAATTCCTTGCGCAGTCAGCGCCATCGTCATTCCGGACCTCATCATGCGCGCGCTGTTCGCACGCGGCGCCTTCACCGTCGAGAATGCGGCGGCTGCAGGAGCGACGCTTGCCGCCTACTCCTTTGGCCTTCTGCCGTTCGTTCTGCTGAGGAGCTTCACCGCACCGTTCTATGCGCGCGGCAACACTGCAACTCCGGTCAAGGCGGCGCTGCTTGCCGCAAGCATCAACATCATCCTCAAAGTCCTGCTCATGGGGCATCTCGCTCAGGTCGGCTTGGCGCTAGCGACCAGCGTGGGCGCGTGGATCAACTTGAGCCTGCTTGCCTTCTTTGCGCGCCGCCAGGGATTTGCCGTTTCCGGCGCTGCGATCGGCAAGCCGGTGGCGATGCTCACCATCTCGGGCGCGATCTTGGGAGCGGCACTTCTTGTCGGCGCCTTTGGGCTCGAGCGCGCGCTTGCCCACATGGCGCACTTCCGCCAGGAGACCATGCTTGCCATTCTCATCGTCTGGGGCGCGCTCGTTTATGGCGCCGCAGTGCTCATCCTTCTCGGCAAGAAGTGGTTCATGAGCCTTCTCAGGGACGTGAGCGTTGCGGCTGACACCAAGGCGCCGGCCCTGCTTCCGGCGCCGGACCCGACCGACGACTCTGCAGCCTTGCCGGACTCTGAGCCGCCGCCACGAGTCTAGGTGACCTTACAGCGCCCTGAGATCGACGAGCTCGACAGTCTCCGCATCGATCGGCCGGCCGAGAAACACTGCGCCGACACGGGCGAAGCGCTCCGGCGAATCGGTCGCGAAAATACGGGCACCGCCGCCATTTGTCACGGACATGCTGCCGAGACGGCCGCTCGCAAGTGCGTCCGCTACGGCAATGGCCGTTGTTTCGGCCGAGTCCACGAGCGCCACCTTGCTGCCGATGACCTTGCGGATCGTCTCTGTCAGCACCGGGAAATGCGTGCAGCCGAGCACAAGCGTGTCGGGCGCTGAGGGGTTTTTGAATAGCGGCCCAAGATAGTGCTCGGCGGCTGCGCGCGTCGCAGGAGAATTGGTCCAGCCCTCCTCGGCAAGCGCCACGAATACTTGGCAGGGCTGTTGCACCACCTTGATGTTGCCGTTGAGCGCGGCGATAGCGCGCGCATAAGCGGCGCCCTTCACCGTGCCCTCCGTTGCGATGACCGCGATATGGTTGTTCCGGGTGGTGGCGACGCCGGCCCGTGCACCTGGCTCGATCACGCCGATCACCGGCACCGGCGACAAGGCTTCCGTGAGCGGACGAAGCGCCACCGCGGAAGCCGTGTTGCAGGCGACGACCACCATCTTCACCCCCTCGGAGACGAGGAGCCGTGTCGCCTGAAGCGCATAGGCCTGCACCGTCTCGGGACTCTTCGTGCCGTAAGGAAGGCGGGCGGTATCGCCGAGATAGACGAAGCGCTCGTTAGGAAGCCGCGCGAGTAGCGCGCGCAGCACCGTCAATCCGCCCATGCCTGAGTCGAACACACCGATCGGCCGGTCGTCACCCGGCATCGGTTCCACCGAACGTCTGGAAATAAAGCTCGATGAAGCGCCGATAGATGGCGGTGAGCTGTTCGAGGTCGGCAAGGGTCACATTCTCGTCAGCTTTGTGAATGGTCTCTGTCAGAAGTCCGAACTCGATGACCGGGCAATAGTCCTTGATGTAGCGCGCGTCGGACGTGCCGCCGCCGGTCTCGAGCGCGGGGTTAAGTCCCGTGATCTCGCGCACTGCCTCGCTCAGTATCGCATCGAGCGGACCGGGCTCGGTTAGAAAGCTGTGGCTAGGCGGCTCGAAGGCGAAAGTAAAATTGAGATTGCTGCCGGACAGGGCATGTGCGGCCTGCTCCCGCAGAAAGGCTTCCAGCGACGATGGCGAGTGCTTGTCGTTGTAGCGGATGTTGAGTCGTGCTTCTGCCGCCGCCGGAATGAGGTTTGTCGTCGGATTGCCGACATCGATGCTGGTCACCTCGAGGTTCGAAGGCGAGAAATGCGCGCTGCCGTAGTCGAGCGGAGAGTCGTAGAGGCGGGCAAGAACGCGCACCAGTCCTTTCACGGGATTGCTGGCAAGATGCGGGTAGGCGACGTGCCCTTGCACCCCGCTGACCTTGATTTTGGCATTGAGACTGCCGCGCCTTCCGATCTTGATCGCTTCGCCGAGGCGTTTCGCATTGGTTGGCTCGCCAACCAGGCAATGATCTGGCCGCTCGTTTCTCTCCTCCTTCATCCATTGCAGCACTTTGCGCGTGCCATTGATGGCAACACCTTCCTCGTCGCCGGTAATGAGCAAGCTGATCGTGCCGTCGATCTCTCGTCCCCGCGCCTTGGCATAATCAGATGCGGCAGCAACAAAGCAGGCAATGGCGCCCTTCATATCGGAGGCGCCCCTGCCGTAGAGGCGGCCGTCGGCAATCTCTGCGGCGAACGGCGGATGGGACCACAGCTTCTCATCGCCCGGCGGCACGACATCGGTATGCCCGGCAAAGCAGAGATGCGGCGGCCCGTCGCCGATGCGGGCGAATAGATTATGGATTGGGGGCGAGTGTTCGTCCTTGAAGGTTAAGCGCTCGACGGCGAAGCGCGCGGGCTTAAGCGCCTCGGCGAGCGCGTCCAGCGCGCCGGCATCTGCGGGCGTGATGCTTTCGCAGCGGATCAAGCTTTGCGCGATCGCGACTGCCTTATCGCCGAGACTGCTCATGTCGTGGGCAAAATGACGAGTGCCGCGCGGCGTGGCAAGCCCATCCGCGCCCTCACGGCTTCAGAAGTGGGCAGCGATGAGCTTGGCAGCGCTTCCGCGCGAAACCCATCGGCCTGGCCGACCCTAGCGCACGGCAGCCAAGGGATCGCCGCCGAAACGATTGGGACCTGGCGTGCCCTTGAGGATGCCGAGCTCTATTAGGAACCAGAGACCGACGCCCATAGTGACCAGCGTGCAGATCCAACCGAGCGCATTCGGCTGGTTCGGCGTTCCCGTTAGCCCGAAGGCCTGCAGCAGACTCGCGATCAGGACGGGGATCAGGCCGTAAAGAGCGGTAACCCCAGGCTTGTCACGATCCTGGAAGCGTTTAGCGGCGACCGCGTATCCCGGATAGAACAGGGCGATGGTGACGAGCGCCACCAGGATCGCGCCAAGGGCCGAGGATCCGAAGATGGCGCCAATGATGAAGCCGGCCACGATGCTGACGATGGCGAGGATGATGGTTCCCGCCCAGTATTTGGCTCGGTTGATGCGACCCTCAAACGACGTGAATAGATACTTGAAATCCAAATCCATTGCGTTCCCCCCTCGCTTGCCGGCCAGCTGCCGTTGTGCACCTTTGTAAGGCCGAACGGCGCCCTCGCGAAAGGGGCTATGTGCGGCCGGCCGCCCTCATCAGCGTGAGCCGTCGAAGCCCGGCTGGCTCATAAAGCTTTGCGCAGGCCAAGATTTAGGCCTCGGCTCGCCGAACTCTAAGGTCAATCCCTGAGCAGCTCGTTGATCGAAGTCTTGGCGCGCGTGCGTTCATCGACCGTCTTCACGATCACGGCGCAATAGAGCGAAGGTCCCTGCGATCCGTCAGGCAATGGCTTGCCGGGAGCCGCGCCCGAGACGACGACGGAGTAGGGCGGCACGCGGCCCTGCAATACCTCTCCGG
>Ga0070676_10000304_pt1 | contig 22103 bp, 37 predicted proteins | sample KBSM53metaG_FD_64667 | JGI IMG/M metagenome (GOLD analysis project Ga0070676, IMG submission 64667) | Miscanthus rhizosphere microbial communities from Kellogg Biological Station, Michigan, USA - KBS M5-3 metaG | ecosystem: Host-associated > Plants > Roots > Rhizosphere > Soil ...
TTGCCCCGATGGAGGTCCCACAGCCGCATCACGCGGTCCACCGCGCGAGGTCGCCGTTGCGCACGACGCCCGCGCACGCCGCGCCGCCGATCCAGTACGCGAGCTCCGCGGGCTCGCCGATGTCCCAGAGCGCGAGGTCGGCACGCTGGCCCACGGCAAGCGTGCCGCGCTCGGCGAGGCCGAGCGCCAGCGCGGCGTTGCGCGTGGCGCCGGCCAGCGCTTCCGCGGGCGTGAGGCGGAACAGCACGCACGCCATGTTGAGCATCAGCGGCAGCGACGTCGACGGCGACGTGCCCGGATTGCAGTCGGTGGCAATGGCCATCGCCACGCCGTGGCGGCGCAACGCCTCGACGGGCGGAGGTCGAGTGTCGCGCAGCGCGTAATAGGCGCCGGGCAGCAGCACCGCCACGGTGCCCGCGCGCGCCATCGCCGCCACGCCGGCTTCGCTCGCGTGCTCCAGGTGATCGGCGGACAGCGCGTCGAACTCGGCGGCGAGCGCGGCACCGTCGACGTCCGAGAGCTGGTCGGCATGCAGCTTGACGGGCAGTCCCTGCGCGCGCGCCGCCGCGAACACGCGGCGCGTCTCGTCCACCGTGAAGCCGATCGACTCGCAATAGGCGTCGACGGCATCGGCGAGGCCCGCCTTGGCGATGGCGGGAATCATCTCGTCGCACACGTAGTCGACGTAGGCGCCGCGCTTGTCGGCAAAAGCGGTGGGCAGCGCGTGCGCGGCGAGCAGCGTGGTGCTGACGTCCACGCCGCATTCGAGCCCGAGCTGCCTCGCCACCGCGAGCTGCTTCGCCTCGTTCGCCGTGTCCTGGCCGTAGCCCGACTTGATCTCGACCGTGGTGACGCCGTGCGCGATCATTTGCAGCAGGCGTACGCGGCTTTGCGCGGCCAGCTCGTCTTCGGTCGCGGCGCGCGTCGCGCGCACGGTGGCGTTGATGCCGCCGCCTTCGCGCGCGATGTCGGCGTAGGTCGCGCCGTGCAGCCGGCGCTCGAACTCGTTGGCGCGATTGCCGGCGTAGACGAGATGCGTGTGGCAGTCGACGAGGCCGGGCGTGGCCCAGCGGCCGTCGCAGGACTTGCGGGAGGTGGCGCGGACGTCGCGCGGGACGTCGCGGCCTGGACCGATCCAGGCGATCCTGCCGGCGGCGATGCCCACCGCGCCGTCGCGCACGACGCCGAAGCCGCTCGCGTCGCGCATCGTCGCCAGGTGGACGTCGGTGAGCAGCAGGTCGAAGGTCGCGGGCGTCATTGCTCGGTGGCCACTCGCTGGCCGCTCAGCTCGCCAGCCGCTTCATCGCGGCGCGGTAGCGCGACAGCACCGCGGCTTCCTCGCGATGATGGCCGTCCTCGACGATCCACTCGCCGCCGCTCATCACGTCCCGCACCGGCCGGCGGCAGGGGCCGAACACGGCGGCGTCGAGCATGTCTTCGGTGCGCTGCTCGGCCAGCGCGGGGTCGTCGCCGTCGAGCACGACGAGATCGGCGCGCGTCCCCGCCACGAGCATGCCGCTTTTGCGGCCGAGCGCATGGGCGCCGTCGCGCGCGGCGCGCGCCCACAGCCCGGTGCCGACGGGCGTTTCCGCGCGCGGCGCGAGCACGTTGCGGCGCCGGAAACGCATGCGCTGCGACCATTCGAGCTGGCGCAGCTCGGCGAACGGATCGATGACGGTGTTCGAATCGCTGCCCACGCCGAAACGGCCCGCGGCGGCGGCGTAGGCCTCGGCCGGGAACGTGCCGTCGCCGAGATCGGCTTCGGTGGTGGGCGCGAGCCCCGCCACGGCCCCGCTTTGCGCCAGCCCGGCGACTTCGCGCTCGGTCATGTGCGTCGCGTGGATGACGCACCAGCGCTCGTCGATGTTCGCCTGCGTCAGCAGCCATTCGATCGGCCGCATGCGGCTCCACGCGTAGCACTCGTCCACTTCGCGCGTCTGCTCGGCGGCATGGATGTGCAGCGGCGCGCCCGGCGGCGCCATCCGCACGATCTGTCCGAGCTCCTCCGCCGTCACGGCGCGCAGGCTGTGCGGCGCCACGCCCACGACGTAGCCGTGTGCGGGCGCGTCCGCGACGAGCGCGTCCACGAGCCGCGAGAACGACAGCGGCGAGTGCACGAAGCGGCGCTGGCTGGCGGCGACCGGGCTGCCGCCGAAGCCGCCGTGCGCGTAGAAGACCGGCAGGAGCGTGAGGCCGATGCCCGCGGTCCGCGCCGCCGCGCACACGCGCCATGCGAGCTCCGCCGGATCCTCGTAGGGCTTGCCGGTCGTGTCGTTGTGGACATAGTGGAATTCGCCGACGGTGGCGTAGCCGGCCTTCGCCATCTCGACATACGCCTGCGCGGCGATGGCCTCGAACGCGTCGGCGTCGACTTCGTCGAGAAACGCGTACATCGCCTGGCGCCAGGTCCAGAACGTGTCGTCGCGGCCGGGCGCCGCGCGTCCCGTGCGGCCCGCGAGCGCGCGCTGGAACGCGTGCGAGTGGACGTTCGCCATCGCCGGCACCACCGGCCCCGCCAGGCGCTCGGCGTTCCCGCGCGACGTGCCGGCGTCGACCGCCGTGACCACACCGGCGGCGTCGATCGTCACCGTCACGTCGCGGGCCCACCCCTCCGGCAGGAGCGCATGCGCGGCGAACAGCGTGCGCGCCGTCACGTCGATCCGCCGATCAGGTCGATGACGACGACGAGGGCGACGGCGGCCGCGGACGAAGGGTTGACGTGGAGCGTGGGCGCGGCGCCGTCGCCGGCGTCGACGAAGAGCGTCTCGTGCTCGTTGAGTCGCAACGGGCGCAGTCCCGGCAGGAGGCATTCGCAGGCGCCCGACGCCGCGTAGCACAGCCGGAACCGCGCCGGCCGCGCAACGATGCCCTGGTCGCGCACGACGTCGACGTCCGCACGCGCCTCCGAGCGCCGGACCATCAGGTTGAAGTCCTGCACCGGGCCGTCGAGGAGAACGCAGGAGCAGGCGACGTCGCCGGCGAACGCGACGGGCTCGTAGGGCGCGCGGACGTCGAGCGCGACCGCGCCGCCGGTGAGCCGCATGCCTGCGCCGCGCAGCAGCACGAGCGTGCGATCGACGCCTGCGAACTCGGAGAACGGCCCGTCGGTGGCGACGTCGGCCACGCTCGCGCGCCAGGCGAAACGCGCGAAGTCGGCGGCCGGCGGATGGAGCGCGAGCAAGGTCGTGCGGCCGCCGCCGTTCTTCCACGGCGTCTGGCGATAATCGGCGGTGGTGAGGACGCGATGCATGGCGCTGCAGCGACCGCTCTTGGACCTCCCGGAACGGGCGCGCTGGCCGATTGTAATCGGAACGCGCGGCGGCCGTTGACAGCGAACGCGCGCTCCGCCTAGATTGCGGCTTGTTTCGCCCTTTCCGGAGATCCCCATGCGGCACGTCCTCGCGTTCACCCTCGGCGCCTGCGCCGCCTCCCTCGCCCTCACCGCGGCCGGGCAAACCAAGGTCGCCGTCGGCTACTCCGGCTGGACGGGCTTCGCGCCGCTGACGCTCGCACGCGACGCCGGCATCTTCAAGAAGAACGGCCTCGACGTGGACCTGAAGAAGGTGCCGCAGAAGGATCGCCACCTCGCCATCGCGTCCGGTGACCTGCAGTGCGCCGCCACGACGGTGGAGACGTGGGTGATCTGGAACGCCAACGGCGTCGCCACGAAGCAGATCTTCCAGATGGACAAGAGCTACGGCGCCGACGGCATGGCCGTGCGCAACGGCGTGCAGAAGATCGCCGATCTCAAGGGCAAGACGGTGGCGGCCTCCGCGCCGGGCACGGCGCCCTACTTCACCCTCGCATGGTTCCTGAAGAAGAACGGGCTAACGGTGAAGGACGTCACCGTCGTCAATCTCGAGCCCGCCGCCGCGGCGCAGGCCTTCGTCGCCGGGCAGAACGACGCCGCGATGACGTACGAGCCCTACCTGTCCACCGTGCGCACGAACCCGGCGGCCGGAAAGATCATCGCCACCACGCTCGACTACCCGATGGTGATGGACACGTTCGGCTGCACGCCGAAATTCCTCCAGGAAAATCCGAAGGCCGCGCAGGCGCTCGCCAACAGCTACTTCGAGGCGCTGGAGATGATCAAGAGCGATCCGAAGAGGAGCTACGAGATCATGGGTGCCGACGTGAAGCAGACCGGCGCTGAATTCGAGGCGTCGGCGAAGTACCTGCGCTGGCAGGACAAGGCCGCGAACCAGAAATTCTTCGCGGGCGAGCTGCAGCAGTTCAGCACGGAGGCCGCGGCGCTCCTGACCGAGCTTGGCATCATCAAGTCCACGCCGGACCTCGCGACGATCGTCGACACGTCGTACATCAAGTGACGTAGCACACGGCCGATGAGGCCGCTCACGCCCGTCCCCCCGGGACGCAAGGCCGCGCTCGGCCTCGCGTTCTTCGTGCTGTTCGTGATCGCCTGGGGCATCGCGACGTTCGGCGGCTTCGTCTCCCGGACCTTCCTGGCCGATCCGCTGACGATGGCGCGCGAAGGCTACGCGCTGTTCGCGCAGCACGGCTTCGCGCGCGACGTCGCGATCACCATCTGGCGGGTGCTCGGCGGGTTCGTGCTCGCGGCCGCGCTCGCCGTCCCGCTCGGCATCGCGATGGGTGCATACAAGCCGGTCGAGGCGTTCTTCGAGCCGTTCGTCTCGTTCGCGCGCTACCTGCCCGCGTCTGCCTTCATCCCGCTGCTGATCCTGTGGGCAGGCATCGGCGAGATGCAGAAGCTGCTGGTGATCTTCATCGGCTCGTTCTTCCAGATCGTGCTGATGGTGGCCGTGCAGGTCGGCGCGACGCGTCGCGACCTCGTCGAGGCCGCGTACACGCTGGGCGCCACGTCGCGAAGCGTCGTGCGGCGCGTGCTGCTGCCGAGCGCCGCGCCGGCGATCGCCGAGACGCTGCGCCTCGTGCTCGGCTGGGCGTGGACCTACGTGATCGTCGCCGAGCTGATCGGCGCGTCGAGCGGCATCGGCCACATGATCACCGACAGCCAGGCGCTGCTCAACACCGGCCAGATCATCTTCGGCATCATCGTCATCGGCGTGATCGGCCTCGTCAGCGATTTCCTGTTCAAGTGGGCCAACCAGCGGCTCTTTCCGTGGTCGCTGTCGTGAGCGGATGACATGAGCAAGCTCGTCATCGACGGCGTCTCGCGCACGTTTCCGGGCGTGGGCGGCGGCAAGCCCACGGAGGCGCTGCAGCCCGTGTCGCTCACCGTGGCCGACAACGATTTCATCACCGTGCTCGGCCCCTCAGGCTGCGGCAAGTCGACACTGCTGCGGATCGTCGCGGGCCTCGACGCGCCCACGTCGGGACGCGTGCTGCTCGACGGCGCGCCGGTGACCGGACCCGGCGCCGACCGCGGCATGGTGTTCCAGAGCTACACGCTGTTTCCGTGGCTCACCGTGCAGGAGAACATCCGCTTCGGCCTGCGCGAGCGCGGCCTCGACGCCGCCGCGCAGGCGGACGTCGCCGCGCGCTACATCGCCAAGGTGGGACTCGAAGGCTTCGAGCACCACCATCCGAAGATGCTGTCGGGCGGCATGCAGCAGCGCACGGCCATCGCGCGCGCGCTCGCCAACGATCCCAAGATCCTGCTGCTCGACGAGCCGTTCGGCGCGCTCGACCACCAGACGCGGGGATTGATGCAGGAGCTGCTGCTCTCGATCTGGGAAGTCGAGCGCAAGACGGTGCTCTTCGTCACGCATGACATCGAGGAGGCCGTGTTCATGGCCAATCGCGTCGTGGTGATGACCGCACGCCCCGGGCGCATCAAGGCGGACGTGCCGGTGCCGCTGCCGCACCCGCGGCACTACACGCTGAAGACCACGCCGGCGTTTTCCGCGCTGAAGGCCCGGCTGACCGAGGACATCCGTGGCGAGGCGCTGAAGGTCGCCGCGCTGCCCGGATGAAACCTCGACCCCGAATCGCAATCCAAGAGCTACCCTCCCAACCATAACAGGGACTTCGAGCCGCCATGGCCACGCCCGTCAGCATCGTCGCAGGACTCCCGGGCCGCGTTCGCGCGGCGTTCGCCGCCGTCGTTGTAGGAATTGCGCTGACTGCGCCAGTGCAGGCCGACCCCAACGCGGCGCAGCAGGCGGAGATCGATCACCTGCTGGCGTTCGTCGGGACGTCGCAATGCGCGTTCATCCGCAACGGCACGAGCTACCCCCCCGCGGAGGCGCGCGAGCACCTCTCGGGCAAGCTCAAGTACGCAAAGGCGCGGATCTCCACCGCGGAGGAATTCATCCGCCATCTCGCCACGGAGAGCAGCATGTCGGGCGAGCCGTACCGCGTGAAGTGCGACGGCAAGGTCATTCCGGCGGGCGTGTGGCTCGCCGACGAGCTGCAGCGGTTCCGCAAGGTCGCGGCGGCCGGCGCGCCGGCCAAGGCTCAGTAGCGGCCGCCGTTCTTCTGCCAGCGCCAGGCGTCGGCGCAGATGGCGTCGAGATCCCGCATCGCGCGACGATCGAGCGCCTGCAGCGCCCGAGTCGTGTCCGCGGCGAGCGCCGGAACGTCGCCGGCACGCCGCGGCAGCTCGCGCGTCGCGAGGCGCCGCCCGCACGCGCGCTCGAAGGCGCCGATCACTTCCCGTACCGACCATCCCCGGCCCGACCCGCCATTCAGCGTCATCGCGCCGTGCCGCGTGCCGATCCGCTCCAGCGCGGCGACGTGCAGTTCCGCCAGGTCCTGCACGTGGATGTAATCGCGCACGCCGGTGCCGTCCGCCGTGCCCCAGTCGTCGCCGTAGACGGGAACCTCGCCGATCTCGCCGGCGCCCACGCGCGCGAGCACGGTGACGAGGTCGGTGGGGCGGCTGCGTGGCGCCTCGCCGAGCATGCCCGACGCGTGCGCGCCCGCGGCGTTGAACGAGCGCAGCACGGCGATCCTCCAGTTCGCGTTGGCGCGGGCGAGGTCGCGGAGGAAATCCTCGACGATGCGCTTGGTGCGCCCGTACACGCTGGCGGGGGCCAGCGGCGCGTCCTCGCCGATCGGCAGCGCCGCCGCCGCGCCGTAGACGGCCGCCGACGAGCTGTAGACGATCGTCGCGACGCCGGCTTCGCCCATGACCTCGATCAGCGCGAGCGTGCCGCCGACGTTCACGTCGTAGAACGCGAGCGGCCGCTCCTCCGACTCGCCGATCGCCTTCAGCCCGGCGCAGTGCACGACACCTGCGATCGGATGGTCGTGGAAGGCGGCGCGGAGCGCCGCGACGTCGCGGATGTCGGCGTTGATGCACGGCACGGGGCGCCCGGCGAGTGCCTCGAGCCGAGTCCGCACCGCGGGCGTGCTGTTCGAATAGTCGTCGAGCACCACCGGCGCGTAGCCCGCCTCGGCGAGCGCGACCACCACGTGAGAGCCCACGTAGCCGGCGCCCCCGGTGACCAGGATGGATTCGCGCATCGCGCGATCATGCCATACGAGGAGCAAAAAAAAAGCCGGGCCAAGGCCCGGCTTCTTGTCGCCGCGGGAAGGACGCCCCGCCGGCGTTACGCCGCTTCGGTGCCCTCGGGCGCCGCCACAGCGTCAGGACGGTCGACCAGCTCGACGAGCGCCATCGGCGCGGCGTCGCCCTGACGGAACCCGAACTTCAGGATCCGCAGGTAGCCGCCCGGACGCGCCTTGTAGCGCGGGCCGAGCTCGTTGAAGAGCTTGCCGACGACGTCGCGGTCGCGCAGGCGGTTGAACGCCAGCCGGCGATTCGCCAGCGTGGGGTCCTTGGAGAGCGTGATCAGCGGCTCGGCGACGCGGCGAAGCTCCTTCGCCTTCGGCAGCGTGGTCTTGATGACCTCGTGCGTGAAGAGCGAGTTCGTCATGTTGCGCAGCATCGCCAGGCGATGGCTGCTGGTGCGGTTGAGTTTCCGCAGTCCGTGGCGGTGACGCATCGTAGTTTCCTTGTCTTTGCCGGGTCTTGCCCGTTACGGCCTGTCGAGTCCGGCGGGCGGCCAGTTCTCGAGCTTCATGCCGAGCGAGAGGCCGCGCGACGCGAGCACTTCCTTGATCTCGTTCAGCGACTTCCGGCCGAGGTTCGGCGTCTTCAGCAGCTCGGTCTCCGTGCGCTGGATGAGGTCGCCGATGTAATAGATGTTCTCGGCCTTGAGGCAGTTGGCCGAGCGCACGGTGAGCTCGAGGTCGTCGACCGGACGCAGCAGGATCGGGTCGACCTGCGGCGTGGCGCGGTCCTGCGCCGGCGTGTCGGTGTCCTTCAGGTCCGCGAACACTGAGAGCTGCTCGACGAGCACGCTCGCGGCGTAACGTACGGCCTGCTCCGGCTCGACGACGCCGTTGGTCTCGATGTCGAGCACCAGCTTGTCGAGGTCGGTGCGCTGTTCGACCCGGGCCGACTCGACCGCGTAGCTCACGCGGCGTACCGGCGAGAACGAGGCGTCGAGCAGGATGCTGCCGATCGTGCGGCCGCCTTCGGGCTTGAGCCGCGCGGTGGCGGGCTGGTAGCCGCGGCCCTTCTCGACCTTGATCTCCATTTCCAGCTTGCCGCCGGCGGTGAGGTGGGCGATCACGTGGTCGGGATTGATGATCTCGACGTCGTGATTGGGCTCGATGTCCGCCGCCGTGACGGCGCCTTCGCCGCTCTTGGCGAGCTTCAGCACCACGTGGTCGCGGTTGTGCAGCTTCAGCACCACGCCCTTCATGTTGAGCAGGATGTCGACGACGTCTTCCTGCACGCCGTCGAGCGCCGAATACTCGTGCAGCACGCCGGTGATCTTGACCTCCGTCGGCGCGTAGCCGGGCATGGACGAGAGCAGCACGCGACGCAGCGCGTTGCCCAGCGTATGCCCGTACCCGCGCTCGAACGGCTCCATCACCACCTTGGCATGGAACGGCGACATGCTCTGCACGTCGATGATGCGCGGCTTCAACAGAACATTGGTCTGCATGCGGTACCTTTATGCGCCGGTGGGCGCGGATACGAAATTTCAGTCCGTCGGACGGTGGCGACGGTGGTCGACGAAACGTCCGGCCGCCACCGCATGTCACGGCCGGCGGTTACTTCGAGTAGAGCTCGACCACCAGGCTTTCGTTGATGTCCTGCGCGAACTCCGAGCGGTCGGGCGCACCCTTGAACGTGCCCGTCACCTTCTTCGGGTCGACTTCGACCCAGCGCGGGAAGCCCACCTTCTCGGCGAGCTGCAGCGCGTCGACGACGCGAAGCTGCGTCTTCGCCTTCTCGGTCGTAGAGATGACGTCGCCGGCCTTCATCATCGCCGACGGCACGTTGAGGATCTTGCCGTTGACCATGATCGTCCGGTGCGAGACGAGCTGCCGCGCTTCTGCGCGCGTCGAGCCCAGGCCCATCCGGTAGACGACGTTGTCGAGGCGCGACTCCAGCAGCTGCAGGAGGTTCGTGCCCGTCGAGCCCTTGCGGCGCGCGGCCTCGACGAAGTAGCGGTGGAATTGCCGCTCGAGCAAGCCGTACATGCGGCGCAGCTTCTGCTTTTCGCGAAGCTGCACGCCGTAATCCGATGTCCGCGCGCCGGACTTCACGCCATGCTGGCCGGGCTTGGTATCGAGCTTGCACTTGGAGTCGAGCGAACGACGCGCGCTTTTCAGGAAAAGGTCGGTGCCTTCCCGTCGCGCCAGCTTGCATTTGGGTCCGGTGTATCTGGCCACTTTGCTTGTCCGAGTGTTTGTTGGTGAAAAAGGTGAAGGCTAGATGCGGCGGCGCTTCGGAGGACGGCAGCCGTTGTGCGGGACCGGCGTCACATCCGAAATGCTGGAGATCTTGATGCCGAGCGCATTCAGCGCGCGCACGGCCGATTCGCGGCCGGGGCCGGGGCCCTTGATCCGCACTTCGAGGTTCTTGACGCCGCATTCCTGCGCCGCGCGGCCGGCGGATTCGGCAGCCACCTGCGCCGCGAAAGGCGTGGACTTGCGCGAGCCCTTGAACCCGGCGCCGCCGGACGTGGCCCACGAGAGCGCGTTGCCCTGGCGGTCGGTGATCGTGATGATCGTGTTGTTGAAGGACGCGTGGATGTGCGCGATCCCTTCGGTCACGTTCTTCTTGACCTTCTTGCGGGCGCGTGCGACCCCGGCTTTTTGCGACGGTTGCTGTGCCATCTTCGAATATCCTCGTCTTTCGTCCGACGCCTTACTTCGTCACGCCCTTGGAGAGCGCGACGGTGCGGCCCTTCTTCGGACCCTTGCGCGTGCGCGCGTTGGTGCGCGTGCGCTGACCGCGGACCGGCAGGCCCTTGCGGTGCCGCACGCCGCGATAGCAGCCGAGATCCATCAGCCGCTTGATGCTCATCGTCACCTCGCGGCGCAGATCGCCCTCGACGGTGAACTTGCCGACGTGCTCGCGGAGCTTGTCCATCTGCGCGTCGGAGAGGTCCTTGATCTTGGTCGTCGGGGCGATGCCCGCGGCGGCGCAGATCGCCTTCGCGCGGGGGCGGCCGATGCCGTAGATCGCCGTCAGCGCGACGTCCGAGTGCTGATGGTTGGGGATGTTGACGCCTGCAATCCGTGCCATGGTTCTACCTGTCTGTCGTTGGGCGGGGCTTCTCAGCCCTGGCGTTGCTTGTGCCGCGGGTCCGTGCAGATGACCCGCACGACGCCGTTGCGCCGGATGATCTTGCAGTTGCGGCAGATCTTCTTCACCGATGCGAGAACTTTCATTTCCGTTCCTATCCCGTTACTTCGCTCTGAAAATGATGCGTGCGCGCGAAAGGTCGTACGGCGTGAGCTCCACCGTCACCTTGTCGCCCGGCAGGATCTTGATGTAGTGCATCCGCATCTTTCCCGAAATGTGCCCGAGGACCACGTGATCGTTCTCGAGCTTCACGCGAAACGTGGCGTTCGGCAGCATCTCCACCACCTCGCCCTGCATCTGGATCGTTTCTTCTTTCGACATCAGCGCGTCGGCAGTCCGCCCTTGAAGTTGGCCTTGCGCAGCAGGCTTTCGTATTGCTGGGACATCATGTAGGCCTGCACCTGCGTCATGAAGTCCATCGTCACCACCACGATGATCAGGAGCGACGTGCCCCCGAAGTAGAACGGCACGTTCTTCCAGGCGATCAGGAAGTTCGGGATGAAGCAGACGATCACCAGATACAGCGAGCCGATGAGCGTCAGGCGCATCGTGATCTTTTCCAGGTACTTCGCCGTCTGGTCGCCGGGACGGTAGCCGGGGATGAACGCGCCGCTCTTCTTGAGGTTCTCGGCCGTCTCCTTCGGGTTGTACTGGAGCGCCGTGTAGAAGAAGCAGAAGAAGATGATCGCGGCCGCGTACAGGATCTCGTGCACCGGCTGCCCCGGTCCCAGCGCCGCGGCGACGTCACGCAGCCAGATCGTCGACTCGCCCGTGCCGAACCACTGCGCGATCGTGGCGGGGAACAGGATGATCGACGACGCGAAGATCGGCGGGATCACGCCGGCCATGTTGAGCTTCAGCGGCAGGTGCGAGCTCTGCCCCTGGTACACCTTGTTGCCGACCTGGCGCTTGGCATAGTTCACCAGGATCTTGCGTTGCGCGCGCTCGACGAACACCACGAACGCCGTGACCGCGACCACCAGCGCCGCGATGCCGAGGATCAGCACCCACGAGTAGGCGCCCGTGCGGCCCTGCTCCAGCGTCTGCCCGATCGCCCGCGGCAGCCCCGCCGCGATGCCGGCGAAGATGATGAGCGAGATGCCGTTGCCGAGACCGCGCTCGGTGATCTGCTCGCCGAGCCACATCAGGAACATCGTTCCGGTGACCAGCGTGATCGACGACAGCACGCGGAACATCAGGCCCGGATCGACGACGAGGCCCGGCTGCTGCTCGAGCGCCAGCGAGATGCTGATGCCCTGGAAGAACGCGAGGCCCAGCGTCGCATAGCGCGTGTACTGCGTGATCTTGCGGCGGCCCGCCTCACCTTCCTTCTTCAGCGCCTCCAGCGACGGCATCACCACCGTGCAGAGCTGCATGATGATCGACGCCGAGATGTACGGCATGATCCCCAGCGCGAAGATCGAGAAGCGCGACAGCGCGCCGCCCGAGAAGACGTTCAGCAGGCCGAGGATGCCGCCCTGCTGGCCGCGGAACAGCTCGTCCAGCACGTTGGCGTTGATGCCCGGCACCGGGATGTGGGTGCCGATCCGATAGACGATGAGGGCCCCCAGCAGGAACCACAAGCGTCGCTTGAGGTCGCCGTACTTGTCGCCGCTCTTCTGTGCCGGATTGACGGGAGCCACTTGATCGGTCCTAGTTGGCGTCTTTGCGTGCGTAATTCAAGTCGCGGGGCCGCGCGTCAGGCCGCGGCCGGCGCCGAGGCTTCGGCCTCGATGCCCGTGACGCTGCCGCCGGCGGCCTCGATCGCCGCCTTGGCGCCCTTGGTGGCCAGCACGCCCGTGAGCTTCACCGCCTTGTCGAGCTTGCCGGTCTTGATGACCTTGACCGTCTTGGCGATCGCCGGCACGAGACCCGCCGCCTTCAGCGCCAGGATGTCGATGTCCGTGACCGGCAGCCGCGCGAGGTCCGACAGCCGCACTTCGGCGTTGTCGTTCTTGGCGCGCGATACGAAGCCCCGCTTGGGCAGCCGGCGCTGGAGCGGCATCTGGCCGCCTTCGAACCCGACCTTGTGAAAGCCGCCCGAGCGCGATTTCTGGCCCTTGTGGCCGCGTCCGGCCGTCTTGCCGAGGCCCGAGCCGATGCCGCGGCCGACACGGCGCCGCGCCTTGTTGGCGCCCGCGGCCGGCTTGATCGTATTGAGTCGCATGACGTGCTCCGAATCCTGTTATCCGACGATCTTCACGAGGTAGCTGACCTTGTTGATCATCCCGCGCGTTTCCGGGGTGTCGATCACGTCCACCGTGTGGTTCGTCCACTTGAGGCCGAGGCCGCGCACCGTCGCGCGATGGTCCTCGCGCGTGGCCGCCGTGCCCTTGGCCAGCTTGATCCTGATCATCTTCTTCGCGTCGGCCACGGTCACGCCCCCAGGATTTCTTCGACGGTCTTGCCGCGCTTGGCGGCGATGTCGGAGGGCGCGCTGCCCTGCTCCAGCGCGTTGATCGTCGCGCGGACCACGTTGTACGGGTTGGTCGGGCCGTGGCACTTGGCGAGGATGTTCGTCACGCCGACGACGTCGAACACCGCGCGCATCGCGCCGCCGGCGATCACGCCGGTGCCGTCCGCGGCGGGCTGCATGAACACCACGGTGGAGCCGTGCTTGCCGATGACCGCGTGGTGCAGCGTGCCCTTCTTCAGGCGCACCTTCACCATCTTGCGGCGGGCCTGCTCCATGGCCTTCTGCACGGCGACCGGGACTTCCTTCGCCTTGCCCTTGCCCATGCCGATGCGGCCGTCGCCGTCGCCCACGACCGTGAGGGCGGCGAAGCCGAGGATCCGACCGCCCTTCACGACCTTCGTGACGCGGTTGATCGAGATCATCTTCTCGCGCAGGCCGTCGCCGCGATCGTCCTGCTGCTGCGGCTGCCGGGAATTGGAACGTTGCTGTGCCATTGGTTCAGACCCTTAAAACTTGAGGCCGCCCTCGCGGGCTGCGTCGGCCAGCGCCTTCACGCGGCCATGGAACCGGTATCCCGCGCGATCGAACGCGACGGCTTCGATGCCGAGCGCCTTCGCCTTCTCGGCGATGCGCTTGCCCACCAGCGCGGCGGCCGACTTGTTGCCGCCGTTCTTCAGGTCCTTGCGCACGTCGGCCTCGAGCGTCGACGCGCTGGCGAGCACCTTGTCGCCGGTCGGCGCGATGATCTGCGCGTAGATGTGGCTGTTCGAGCGGCTCACCGTCAGGCGAGTCGCGCGCTGCAGCGCGATGCGGACCCGCGTCTGGCGCGCGCGGCGGACCCGGGCGTTCGTCTTGTTCATCGTCAGGCCCCTTACTTCTTCTTCGTTTCCTTGATCACCACGCGCTCGTCGAAGTAGCGCACGCCCTTGCCCTTGTAGGGCTCCGGCGGGCGGTAGGCGCGGATTTCCGCCGCGACCTGTCCGACCTGCTGCTTGTCGATGCCCTTGACGAGGATTTCCGTCTGCACCGGCGTGGTGACCGTGATGCCCTTCGGCATCGAATGGACCACCGGGTGCGAGAACCCGAGCGACAGGTTGACCTTGTCGCCCGCGGCCTGCGCGCGGTAGCCGACGCCCACCAGCGTGAGCTTCTTCTCGAAGCCCTGGGTGACGCCCTTGACCATGTTGGCGACCAGCGCCCGCAGCGTGCCCTGCAGCGCGCGCGAGTCGTCGTTGGCCGCCTTGAACAGGAGCTCTTCGCCGGACTTCTCGATCGTGACGGCGTCGCCGAATTTGCGCGACAGCGTGCCGAGCGGGCCCTTGACGGAGATCTCGCCGGCGTTGATCGAGACCTCGACCTTCGGCGGGAGCTTGACCGGGTTGTTACCGATGCGCGACATGGCTCTTGGCTCCCGGTCAGGCGACGATGCAGAGGACTTCGCCGCCGACGCCGGTGGCGCGCGCCTTGCGGTCCGTCATCACGCCGTGCGACGTGGAGACGATGGCTATGCCGAGGCCGTTCATCACCTTCGGGATGTCGTCCTTCTGCTTGTAGATGCGAAGGCCCGGCTTCGACACGCGCTCGATCTTCTCGATCACGGGGCGCCCGGCGTAGTACTTGAGCGCGATCTCGAGCTGAGGCTTGGCTTCCTCGCTCGTGACCTTGAAGCCGTCGATGTAGCCCTCGTCCTTCAGGACCTTGGCGATCGCGATCTTGACCTTCGACGAAGGCATCGCGACCACGGCACGCTCGACCATCTGCGCGTTGCGGATACGCGTCAGCATGTCGGCGATGGGATCAGTCATGCTCATCTATCTACCCTCATTCTTCCGGTGCCGGCTACCAGCTGGCCTTGACGATGCCGGGGATCTCGCCGCGCATCGCGTACTCGCGCAGCTTGTTGCGGCCGAGGCCGAACTTGGAGAACACGCCGCGCGGACGGCCCGTCAGCGCGCAGCGGTTGCGAAGGCGCGTCTTGTTGGCGTTGCGCGGCAGGGCCTGGATCTTCAAGCGCGCGGCGAAGCGGTCCTCGTCGGACATCTTGGAGTTCGAGACGATCGCCTCGAGCGCCTCGCGGCGCTTCGCGAACTTGGCGACCAGCTTCTCGCGCTTGTACTGCCGGTTGATCAGTGCCAGCTTGGACATGTGGTCCTCTTTAGCCCCGGAACGGGAACTTGAACGCGGCGAGCAGCGCGCGGGCTTCGGCGTCGGTCTTCGCGGTCGTCGTGATCGAAATGTTCATGCCCCGCACCGTGTCGATCTTGTCGTACTCGATCTCGGGGAAGATGATCTGTTCCTTGACGCCCATGTTGTAGTTGCCACGGCCGTCGAAGCCCTTGCCCGACACGCCGCGGAAGTCGCGGACGCGCGGCAGCGCGATCGAGATCAGGCGGTCCAGGAACTCGTACATCCGCGCCTGGCGCAGCGTGACCGTGCAGCCGATCGGATAGCCTTCGCGGATCTTGAAGCCCGCGATCGCCTTGCGCGCCTTGGTGATCACCGGCTTCTGCCCGGCGATCTTGGTCATGTCGCCGACGGCGTTCTCGAGGATCTTCTTGTCCGCGGTCGCCTCGCCCACGCCCATGTTCAGCGTGATCTTGGTGATGCGCGGGACTTCCATCGGCGACTTGTAGCCGAACTGCTGCGTCAGCGCCCCGGCGATCTCGCTCTTGTAGATCTCCTTCAGGCGCGCAGGGCCGCGCGGCGTGTCTTCCGACTGCGTCTCGGCCTTCTTTTCCTGGCGGCCGGCATTGGCGGCCTTGGCGGCCTTGGCGGCCTTCGCCGCCTTCGCGGCCTGCTTCTCCGCGAGCTTGGGGTTCTTGTCGTCAGCCATTGATCTGCTCGCCGTTGGACTTGAAGAAGCGGACCTTGCGGCCGTCGTCGAGAACGCGGAAGCCGATGCGGTCGGCCTTCTGCGTCACCGGGTTCCAGATCGCGACGTTCGAGACGTCGATCGGAAGCTCCATGGTGACGATGCCGCCCGGCTGGTTCTTCATCGGGTTCGGCTTCGCGTGCTTCTTCACCGTGTTGATGCCATTGATGATCACGTGCGATGCGTCGACGATCTGCGTCACGTCGCCGCGCTTGCCCTTGTCACGTCCCGCGATGACGACGACGTTGTCGCCTTTTCTCAATTTGCGCATGTCGGGCTCCTACAGCACTTCCGGCGCGAGCGACACGATCTTCATGAACCGCTCGGTGCGGAGCTCCCGCGTGACCGGTCCGAAAATGCGCGTGCCGATCGGCTCGAGCTTCTGGTTCAGAAGGACCGCCGCGTTCGTGTCGAAGCGGACGAGCGCGCCGTCGTCGCGGCGGACACCATGGCGGGTGCGCACGACCACTGCGTTGTAGATCTCGCCCTTCTTGACGCGGCCCCGGGGCGCGGCATCCTTGACGGACACCTTGATCACGTCCCCGATGTGCGCGTAGCGGCGCTTGCTGCCGCCGAGCACCTTGATGCACATCACCGAACGGGCGCCCGTGTTGTCGGCGACGTCCAGCACCGTCTGCATTTGAATCATGGCGAACTTCTCTCCAACTTAACCCGCCCGCCGGCTCCCGCACCAGGTGGCGGCGGGAATCGGAACTGCGAGGCCGGGCGGCCAGTTTTGGACCCCGCGTCGGACCCTCGAACTGGACGGGCCCCGGGGAATTGGCCGCGGCGAAGTTCAAGCCGCGGCAGGGGAAACGAAAATTATGGCAGGTATCTCGCCGTTAGGCAAGCCCCCTGCCACTCAGACGATCTTGGCCTTCTCCAGCACCTGCACGACGCGCCACGCCTTGGTCTTCGACAGCTTGCGCGTGGCGGCGATCTCGACCAGGTCGCCTTCCTTGCACTCGTTCGCTTCGTCGTGCGCGTGGTACTTGGCCGACTTGGTCACGACCTTGCCGTAGAGCGGGTGCTTGACGCGCCGCTCGACGAGCACGGTGACCGTCTTGTCCATCTTGTCGCTGACCACGCGGCCGGTCTCGATGGCGATCAGCGGCTTGCGCGCCGGCGCCGACGTCGTCGCGCCGGGGATGTTGTCCGTAGTTTCGCTCATACAATTCCTTCGCGCTTCGCGCTTCGGTGCAATTCGCTCTTGGGGCGGCCCTTCGAGCTCATGCTGCTTTTCCTTCTGCCGTCTTCTGGTGAATCAGCGTGCGGACGCGGGCGATCCCGCGGCGCACCTGCTTCAGCTTCGAGGTGTTCTGGAGCTGCTGGGTCGCAACCTGCATGCGCAGGCCGAACTGCTCCTTCAAGAGCGCCTCGAGCTCCGTCTTGAGCTCGGCCGGCGTCTTGCCGGCGAGCGTCTTCTTCGCGTCGGTGGATTTCATCTCGCGTCTCCGTCAGCCGACCAGGCGGTGGACGAACGTCGTCCGGATCGGCAGCTTGGCGGCGGCGAGCGCGAACGCCTCCCGTGCCAGCGGCTCCTCGACACCGTCCATCTCGTAGAGCACCTTGCCGGGCTGGATCTCAGCCACGTAGTACTCGGGGTTGCCCTTGCCGTTGCCCATGCGGACCTCGGCGGGCTTCTTGCTGATGGGCTTGTCCGGGAAGATGCGGATCCAGATGCGCCCGCCGCGCTTGATGTGGCGCGTCATCGCCCGCCGTGCGGCCTCGATCTGCCGCGCCGTCAGGCGGCCGCGACCGGTCGCCTTCAGGCCGTACTCGCCGAAGCTCACCTTGTTGCCGACGGTCGCAACGCCCTTGTTGCGGCCCTTCTGTTCCTTCCGGTACTTCCTTCTAGCTGGCTGCAGCATTCTTCGCTCCCGCTCCTGCTCCCGGCGGCGCCGTGCGACGCGGCCGCTTCGGCGCTTCCGGCGCCGGTGCCGGCGCTGCCGCCGGCTCGGCGTTGTGCGCCAGGACTTCGCCCTTGAACACCCAGACCTTGATCCCGATCACGCCGTACGTCGTGCGCGCCTCGGAGAAGCCGTAATCGATGTCCGCCCGCAGCGTGTGCAGCGGCACGCGGCCTTCGCGGTACCACTCGCGCCGCGCGATCTCGACGCCGTTCAGGCGGCCCGAGCTCATGATCTTGATGCCCTGCGCGCCGAGGCGCATGGCGTTCTGCATCGCGCGCTTCATCGCGCGGCGGAACATGATCCGCTTCTCGAGCTGCTGAGCGATCGAGTCGGCGATGAGCTGCGCGTCGATCTCGGGCTTGCGGATCTCCTCGATGTTGAGGCCGACGTCGCCGCCCATCATCTTGCGGAGGTCGGCGCGGAGCGTCTCGATGTCCTCGCCCTTCTTGCCGATGACGACCCCCGGCCGCGCGCTGTGGATCGTGATGCGCGCGTTCTTCGCCGGCCGCTCGATCGTCACCTTGGCGACCGACGCGTGCGCGAGCTTCTTCTTCAGGTACTCGCGGATCTTGATGTCCTCGGCCAGCGTCGGGCCGTAGTGCTTGCTGTTGGCGAACCACTTCGACGTCCAGTTGCGTGCGACGGCGAGGCGGAACCCTGTCGGATGAATCTTCTGACCCATGTAAGTTCCTTTAGCTCGACTTGCCGTCGCCGACGACGACGCGGATGTGGCACGTTTGCTTGCCGATCACGTTGCCGCGGCCCTTCGCGCGCGCGGTGAAGCGCTTCAGCGTGGCGGCCTTGTCGACGTAGATCGTCTGCACCTTGAGCTCGTCGATGTCGGCACCCTCGTTGTGCTCCGCGTTGGCGATCGCCGACTCGAGCACTTTCTTCAGGATGCGCGCGCCCTTCTTCGGGGAGAACGCGAGCAGGTTGAGCGCCTGGTCGACCGGCAGCCCGCGGATCTGGTCGGCGACGAGCCGGCCCTTCTGGGCCGACAGGCGCACGCCGCGCAGCGTTGCAGTGGTTTCCATCGCCATCTCCTTACTTCCTCGGACCGGACGAAGGCGCCGAGACCTTCTTGTCGGACGAGTGGCCCTTGAAGGTGCGCGTCAGCGCGAACTCGCCGAGCTTGTGGCCGACCATGTTTTCCGACACGTAGACCGGGATGTGCTGCTTGCCGTTGTGCACGGCGACCGTGAGGCCGACGAATTCCGGCGTGATCGTCGAGCGGCGCGACCAAGTCTTGATCGGCTTCTTGTCGTTGATCGCGCGCGCCGCCTCCACCTTCTTCAGCAGGTGGCCATCGACAAACGGACCCTTCTTGATTGAACGAGCCATGTGTTATCCCTTCGTCGCGTGCCGGCGGCGCACGATCATCACGTTGGTGCGCTTGTTGCGGCGCGTCTTGTAGCCCTTGGTCGGCGTGCCCCACGGCGACACCGGGTGGCCGCCGCCGTTGCTGCGGCCGCCGTGCGGATGGTCGACCGGGTTCATCGCGATGCCGCGCACCGTCGGACGGATGCCGCGCCAGCGCTGGGCGCCGGCCTTGCCGATCGAGCGCAGCGCGTGCTCCTCGTTGCCGACTTCGCCGATCGTCGCGCGGCAGTCGACGTGCACCTTGCGGATTTCGCCGGAGCGAAGCCGCAGCTGCGCGTAGGCGCCTTCGCGCGCCAGGACCTGCACGGCGGCGCCGGCGGAGCGCGCGAGCTGCGCGCCCTTGCCCGGCTGCATCTCGACGCAGTGCACGGTGGTGCCGACGGGGATGTTCCGCAGCGGCAGCGTGTTGCCCGGCTTGATCGGCGCCTCGGCGCCCGACATCAGCTGCGCGCCCACCGCCACGCCGCGCGGCGCGATGATGTAGCGGCGCTCGCCGTCGACGTAGAGCAGGAGCGCGATGTTCGCGCTGCGGTTCGGGTCGTACTCGAGCCGCTCGACCTTCGCGTTGATGCCGTCCTTGTTGCGCTTGAAGTCGACGATCCGGTAGTGCTGCTTGTGGCCGCCACCCTTGTGCCGCATGGTGATGTGGCCGTTGTTGTTGCGACCCGAGCCGCGCTTCTGGCTCTCGACGAGCGAAGCGACCGGCGGACCCTTGTGGAGGTTCGGGTTGACGACCTTGACCAGCGAGCGCCGGCCGGCGGAGGTGGGTTTGACTTTGACGAGAGGCATGATGGTGTCCTGGTCCGCGTCGGGTGCCGGTTAGGCGTCCGCCGCGAAGTTGATTTCCTGGCCTTCCTTGAGACAGACGTAGGCCTTCTTCCAGTTGCGACGGCGGCCGAAGCTCGCGCCGAAGCGCTTCTGCTTGCCCTTCACGTTCGCGATCTGGACCGAATCCACCTGGACCTTGAACATCAGCTCGACGGCGGCCTTCACCTCGGGCTTGGTCGCGCGCGGGTCGACGCGGAAGATCACCTGCTCGTGCTTGTCCGCGATCATCGTGCCCTTCTCGGACACGACCGGCGCGAGCAGCACCGTCATCAGGCGCTCGTTGTTGTACTTCACCGGACCGTTCATCCCAGCATCTCCTCGAATTGCGCGACCGCGGCCTTGGTGAGCAGCACGTGCCCGAAGCGCACCAGGCTGACGGGGTCGACTTCCCGCGTCTCGAGCACCAGCACGTTCGGCAGGTTGCGCGACGACAGGTAGACGTTCTCCTCGAGCTTGTCGGTGACGACCAGCACGGTGCCCGGCAGGCCATAGCCCTTGATCTTCTGGGCGAAGCCCTTGGTCTTCGGCGAGTCGACCGCCAGCGCGTCGATGACGGCAAGACGGTCCTCGCGGACGAGCTGCGACAGGATCGACGCGATGCCGGCGCGGTACATCTTGCGGTTCACCTTCTGCGAGAAGTTCTCGTCCGGCGAGGACGGGAAGATCTTGCCGCCGCCGCGCCACAGCGGGCTGTTCGCCTGGCCCGCGCGAGCGCGGCCGGTGCCCTTCTGCGCCCACGGCTTCTTGTGCGACTTGTTGATGTCGGCGCGGCCCTTCTGGGCGCGCGTGCCCTGGCGGGCGTTCGCCTGGTAGGCGGTGACGATCTGGTGGATCAGCGCCTCGTTGTACTCGCGCGCGAACAGCGTGTCCGAGCCCGCGTGCGTCGACGGCGCGTTGCCGTTGTCGTGGATGAGCTTGAGATCCATCGTCAGGCTCCCTTCTTCAGCGGCGTCTTCGCCGCCGGATGGACGATGATGTGGCCGCCGTCCATGCCAGGGACCGAGCCCTTGACGAGCAGCAGGCCGCGCTCCTTGTCGACGCGCACGACCGGCAGCGTCTGCACGGTGCGCGTGACGCTGCCGTAGTGGCCCGCCATCCGCTTGCCGGGGAACACGCGGCCGGGATCCTGCGCCATCGAGATCGAGCCGGGCGTGTTGTGCGAGCGCGAATTGCCGTGCGACGCGCGATTCGAGCTGAAGTGGTGACGCCGGATCACGCCGGTGAAGCCGCGACCCTTGGTCGTGCCCGTCACGTCGACGAGCTGACCGACGGCGAACGTCTCCACGCCGACGACGTCACCCGGCTTGAACTTCGACAGCTCGTCGGCCGGCACGAGGAATTCCCGCATCAGCTCGCCCGCCGTGACGCCGGCCTTCGCGAGGTGGCCCGCCTGCGGCTTGGCCACGCGCGAGGGACGGCGCGTGCCGAAGGCGACCTGGACCGCGGCGTAGCCGTCGGTCTCGGGCGTCTTCACCTGGGTCACGCGATTGTTGGCGACGTCGATCACCGTCACCGGAATGGCACGACCGTCGTCCGCGAAGACGCGCGTCATGCCGATCTTGCGCCCTACCATTCCAAGGCTCATGTCCATCTCTCTTTATCGTTTGATGTCCCGAAAGTCCGGGTGCCGACTGCAATTGGCCGGCCCAACTCTTGTGCTGCCGTTGCCTGTTACCTGTTCCTCGTCACTGCAGCTTGATCTCGACGTCGACGCCGGCCGGGAGGTCGAGCTTCATCAGCTGGTCGACCGTCTTGTCGGTCGGGTCGATGATGTCCATCAGCCGCAGATGCGTGCGGATCTCGAACTGGTCGCGCGACGTCTTGTTGACGTGCGGCGAGCGCAGGACGTCGTAGCGCTCGATCTTGGTCGGCAGCGGGACCGGTCCCTTGACGACGGCGCCGGAGCGCTTGGCCGTCTCGACGATCTCCTGCGCCGACTGGTCGATCAGCTTGTAATCGAACGCCTTCAGCCGGATGCGGATACGTTGGTTGTTCATGTGAACCTTTGGTTGTTACTGGACGACCTTGGCGACGACGCCGGCGCCTACCGTGCGGCCGCCTTCGCGAATCGCGAACCGCAGCCCCTCTTCCATCGCGATCGGCGCGATCAGCGTCACCGTCATCCCGATGTTGTCC
>Ga0070676_10000340_pt1 | contig 21336 bp, 22 predicted proteins | sample KBSM53metaG_FD_64667 | JGI IMG/M metagenome (GOLD analysis project Ga0070676, IMG submission 64667) | Miscanthus rhizosphere microbial communities from Kellogg Biological Station, Michigan, USA - KBS M5-3 metaG | ecosystem: Host-associated > Plants > Roots > Rhizosphere > Soil ...
CTTCCACCATTGCATGCTAAGAACACGTACCGTCGTTTCTCTCTTGTATAAGATTTCTTTATTTGGAAAAACAATTTCTTCAGGCTGTAACTTGGTTTGGAGGAATATAGCCACCTCGTCTTGCACATGTGGGTGAGCACGTGCGAATTTTTCAACCGCCATTCTTTCCTGGGCATTTAACTCGTCATCCACATACATGATCAGCCACTGCTCATAATTATTCAGGTTAATGAAAGAGTTATTCGCAGAATCAGGCGCAATTCCTTCTTTCATCAATAGATGCTTTTTATCAAATATAATAGACTCGTCAGGAATTAATCTCGATTGTTTCAACATAACCAACTCTTCTTCCAGGTCAGGATTTTCCCGTACAAACAACTCAACCCGCTTTTTCTGATCAACGCTTAATTCGTTGTCAATGTAAAGCAGGAAATACTCTTCGTAATTATGACGATCAATATTCATGTCTTTTTTTGAAGCTTACGTGTTCTAAATCACATTTTCAGGTTTCACTAAATAATTTTTCAGCTGAACTCTTGCCCGGTGCAGGTAAACCTTCACCTGGCTTTCATTCAATCCCGTTATCTTGCCGATCTCTTCATAACTGTACCCTTCGTAATCTTTCAGCATTACCAGGCTACGTTGCGTTTCACTTAAGCGGCTCAGCGCTTCCTCTAGTATCTTTTTGGCATTGTGCATCGGCCGGTGAACGACCCTTGTTTCGTCTTTAAACTCTTCCTTCAACTGTATCCTCTTTATTTTACGCAGGTGGTCGATCATTTGATGATAGGCCACCGTGAACAAATATGACTTACATTTTTCCGCATCAATGCCTTCCCGGTTACGCCACATTTTTTCAAAGGCACTTTGCACTACATCCCGCGCATCCTCTTCATGCCGAAGGTTTTTCACGATGAACCGATACACATTGTCTGCATATTCGGTGACACATAAATTATATTCTTTCTCAGTCATAAACAGCCAATAAAAGCCAAAATTAACCGTAAAAGCCGGGATTTATGAGTATTACGGCTGAATTGGTTAAAATGTTACATAGCCTGTTCAAGTATTTTACTGATGGGTGCCTCAGAAGCCTTACCCCAGCCTTTAGGCGGATTATATTTGCGTTTTAATTTCAGGATATGAATGAAAATTTTGTAAGCCGGGTAGGACAGGAAGTCAACGAGATCAAAGCCTCTGGTCTCTACAAAACGGAAAGGACCATTACCAGCCCGCAAGGCGCCGAGATCATGGTAAATGGGAAAACGGCTCTGAACTTTTGCGCCAATAATTATTTGGGGCTTTCCTCTCATCCTAAAGTAATAGAAGCGGCACACGCCGCGATCGAATCGCATGGATATGGCATGAGTAGCGTCCGGTTCATTTGCGGTACCCAGGATATTCACAAAGAACTTGAGCAAAAGATCGCTCAATTTTTGGGCACGGAGGATTCCATTTTATATGCTGCGTGTTTTGATGCCAATGGGGGTGTATTTGAATCTTTGTTTAATGAAAATGACGCGATCATTTCGGACGCGTTGAACCATGCATCGATCATTGATGGTGTGCGCCTGTGTAAAGCACAGCGGTTTCGTTATGAACATAACAATATGGCGGACCTGGAAACAAAGTTAAAAGAGGCCGGCACCTTGCGCAGCCGTATCATTGTTACAGACGGAGTGTTTAGCATGGATGGCACTATTGCGCAGCTGGATAAGATTTGTGATCTCGCGGACAAATACGATGCAATTGTAATGATCGATGAGTGCCATGCTTCGGGATTTATGGGAAAAACGGGACGAGGTACACACGAATACAGGGGTGTAATGGGCAGGATCGACGTCATAACCGGCACCCTGGGAAAGGCTCTGGGGGGAGCCAGTGGCGGTTTTACCAGTGGCAGAAAAGAAATTATAGACCTGTTGAGACAGCGATCCCGACCTTATTTATTCAGCAATACGCTGGCCCCTTCGATTACGGGTGCTTCCATCGCCGTGCTTAATATGCTGAGTGAAACCACTGAACTGCGCGATAAATTAGAGAGAAATACAAAATATTTCAGAACCAAAATGACTGAAGCGGGGTTTGAGATCAAGCCTGGTGAACACCCAATCGTTCCTATTATGCTGTACGACGCAGTGGTAGCACAAAATTTTGCCGCTGAACTTTTGGATGAAGGAATTTATGTGATCGGCTTCTTCTTTCCCGTGGTACCCAAGGGCCAGGCCCGGATACGTGTACAGTTAAGTGCGGCCCATGACCAGAAACATCTGGATAGGGCAATTTCCGCTTTTACCAAAATTGGGAAGAAGCTAAATGTTCTGAAATGAACACACATTCTTTAAAGCCTGGAATGAGTCAGTTTGCCTTGAGATTAAGATTCTGGGAAGTTTGTTTCACGGCATCTAAGCCCGTCTTTCTTCCTTTCACACTTACGAGTAATCTGTCCGAAATGAAGCGTGTTACCTCATAACGGTCACTGCCTTTTTCGTAAGTTTCTACCGCTTTATCGCCGTTCAAATCAATCGTTTTTGTATAGCCGTCGTCACTTTCTGACTGTATACTCATTTTTGTCCAGTAACTGAGCTGATAAATGCCTGAACCCGCCTCTCCCGCACAATCTAAAATGTTAAGTTCGATTTCCTTATCATCATTGTCGTTTTTATAAGTGGCCTCCGCACTGGCATACCCCATCATGCTGTTCGCGCTGAAATTGGAGCGTTTCATTCCCATGATTTCTTCGGGCAACATAGCTTTCAACTGATCGGTTGTAAGGGGTGTGAGTTTTTTTAATTCTTCCATTTTCTTTTGCAGTTTATCCGTTGTCGCCGTTACACTGTTTGGATCCACAGATACCTTACTTTTGCCGTCTTCGCTGGTAATAGTCATTGACTTTGGCTTATTGTTGTTGCAGGCAGCAAACAGAAGCCCCGTCATAAGCAAGGATAAAATAATTGATTTCATATAAAAATAGTTTTGGTTAACTCCCCTATACCTAAATTTATTGAAATAAATAGGAAAACTACTAGGCTATGTGAAAAATAATAAAACTGTCTTATATTCGTTTACCCTCTGATGAACCAATTTTACCGATCCTTCCTCTGATTTACCGCATTAGTTCACCCGACAAAAATTGTATGAAAAAGATTTTCCTTTTCCTTTTGATAGGAATTATTATAGCATCTGTCTTCGTATCCTGTACCTCGATGAAGAAAGATTGCCAGGGAAGAAGGCATTATCGTTTAAATAATGGCATTTATCTCTAAATGCCTCTTATGGCCAAAGAAAAATCCCGCAGCCGCGGGATTTCTCATTTTTTAGAAAAGAGCATCTTCACCCCAAGCCCAAATAATATCAACCCCGTTATTTTTTCCTGCCAGTTCCACATTGCCGTATTCTTCTGTAATATATTTTTGAAGGCGCCTACACCACAGGCAACAATGATCAATATTATTGTTCCCTGCACATCAAACCATAATCCTAAAAAAGCAATCTGCTCCTTCAAATGATTGGACTGTGGATCGATGAATTGGGGTAAAAAGGATAAAAAGAAGATAGCCACTTTGGGGTTTAAAATATTTGTCATCATACCCTGGAAAAAAATCTTCCGATTTGTCAATGTAGGCAGGCTTTCAATTTCATTTTTAGTTTTTTTCCTACTCAAAAATGAACGAATTCCAAGATATATGAGATAAGCAGCACCGGCATATTTAATAATGGAAAATAGTAAAACAGATTCTTCAATGATCTTAGAGAGTCCAAAAACAGCGGCGGTAGTGTGAAACAGGCATCCTGCAAAGATTCCAAACGCTGAAAATATACCGGCCCTGGTCCCTTGTGATAAGCTCCTTGCGGCGGTATAGATCATATCAGGACCAGGTGAAAGGTTGATCAGGATGCTTACTGTCAGGAATAAGTAGAAATTGTCAATGTCAAACATCATTAGTGATTAAATTAAGACAACACCATTTGCAATTTACTATGCTCAATTCTTTTTTCCCGCGCTTACCTTTGCAAAAATTTTGAAATGAAACTTTTTATATGCTGTTTGTCAGTGATCACTTGTTTAAATGCCTGCTCTCCCAATAATGTAAAAATCGACAATAGCCTGAAACATTTCTTCGATGAAAATCGCGTGAACGGAACTTTTGCTTTGTTCAATAATGGCACTGGTGAATTCACGGTTTACAACTTAAAGCGTTATCGGGATAGTGCTTTCTTACCAGCATCCACTTTTAAGATCGTAAACTCATTGATCGGTTTGCAGACAGGTAAAATAATAAACGACAGCATGATCATAAAATGGGATGGCATTGAAAGACCCGTGAAGGCCTGGAATAAAGACCTGAGTATGTATGAAGCTTTTCGTGTGTCAGCGGTTCCTTACTACCAGGAGGTAGCCCGGAGAATTGGAAGAGATACCATGCAATTTTGGTTAGATACTCTTTCTTATGGTACAAAAAAGATCACGACCGGAATCGATACCTTTTGGCTGGATAATTCGCTAAAAATAACACCGGATGAGGAACTCGGGCTTGTGAAACGGCTTTATTTCCGTCAACTGCCTTTTTTTGATACTTATGAAGATATCGTAAAAAGAGCGATGTTGTTTGAGGATAACTCAAATTACAAATTGAGTTATAAAACAGGTTGGGGGCAAAATGAGAAAGGAAACCAACTGGCCTGGATTGTAGGCTGGATCGAAGAAAATAAGCACCCCTACTTTTTCGTTTTAAATTTCGAAAGTATGGACGCAAACGCTGATATACCGGCCATTCGTATGAAAATGCTAAAAGGCATCTTAAAGCAGCTTGGATTTATGGAAGGTAAAATGTAAGGTTTGGTTTAATTATTGTTAATCTATTGCCCATTGAATTTTCAATTTCAATACAAAGAGTTTTTACTGCTGCTTTCTGCCCTGGTGGTTTTTATATTGCTTTTCTTTTTCTTATTAGGATGGAAGAAAAGAACGATAAAAAAGATCGGCGATAACAGATTAGTGCACCAGCTCATTAAAAATTTTTCTCCGCCGTTATTTGCTGGCAAGTTTGTTATGTTTTCACTCGCATTTGCTTTGGGCGTCATCGCCGTGGCGAACCTCCGGAGACCAGGCAGTGCCGAGAATATTTCCAGGAAAGGCATCGATGTGGTGATCGCACTGGATGTGAGCAAGAGTATGCTCGCAACCGACCTTTCGCCCAATCGTCTTGAAAGAGCCAAGCAAATGATCCTGAAATTAATGGACCAGATGCCAAATGACAGGATCGCGCTGGTTTTGTTTGCAGGTAAAGCATATATGCAAATGCCATTAACGATTGATCACGGAGCAGCCGCTATTTTTGTTTCATCGGCAACTCCCGATGCGATACCCGCACAAGGAACAGTTTTCAGTGAGGCATTACAAATGAGTGCGAGAGCCTTTAACACTAAGGAAGGAAGATTTAAATCAATCATTCTTATCTCAGACGGCGAGGACCATGACGAAGACGCGCTGAAAACAGCTGAGAGCATCTCCCAGCAAGGAATCATGGTTTGTACAGTGGGGATCGGTTCGCCTGAAGGTTCACAGATTCCTGACAATGCCACCAACGATTATAAAAGAGATGCAATGGGCAACATCGTCATTTCAAAATTGAATGAAGATGAATTGAAACAAATTGCTGAAAAGACCAATGGCATTTATGCACACTTTGAAAGCAGTGATCAAACTATAGGCGAATTAATGCAACAGTTGTCACAAGTAGAGAGAAAGACATTTACAGATGTTTCATTGTTGAATTATACAACTTATTACATGTGGTTTGCAGGGTTGATGTTCCTGTTACTAATATTTGAATTCATTTTACCAGAAAGAAAAAGAAGATTTGCATGAGGATCTTTGCCATCATATCAGTGTTACTCTTTACCAGCAAATTTTTGATGGCCCAGGATCCGAATAAAAATATAGAGACGGGAAATAACTACTATCGGCAGCAGCAATATGACAAAGCCGAAACAGAATACAGGAAGGCTTTGGAAATCTCCTCTGGTGACAAGACTGCAAAATTTAATTTAGCTGACGCATTGATCAAACAAAATAAAGCGGATGATGCAAATAAATTTTTGGGAGTCCTGAATATTAAAGAAAATGAGATTGACCTGCGTTCAAAGGTGGTCTATAATCAGGGGGTCATACTGACACAACAAAAGAAACTAGAAGAGAGCATAGAGGCATACAAAGAAACGTTGCGGTTAAATCCCGGTGACCAGGAAGCAAGGGAAAATCTTCAAAAAGCTTTGCTGGAATTAAAGAAGAAAAACCCTCCTAAAAAACAAGAGGAGAAAAAAAAGCAGGAACAAAAACAACAACCCAAACCAAAAATATCTCCCCGTGACGCGGAACAGCAGTTAAAATTGCTTGAACAAAAAGAAAAGCAGGTACAGGAACGTCTTCAAAAGAACTCCAGGACCGGTAATGCTCAGCCAAAAGACTGGTAGTTAAATTTGGATTGCAAATTTTAGATTTCAATAAAATCCTGCCCACCCGAATGTCGTTACCTTTGCAAGACCCGAAATCTAAAAATCATTTGATGCAATTGTATTGCGAATCACTGACAGAATATAAACGGTTATCTACCCGCGAAGTAAAGATTGGTGACCTGGTACTCGGGCGGGGTCATCCCATTCGTGTGCAAACCATGACCACGACAGATACCATGGATACAATCGGGACGGTCGAACAATCGATTCGCTGTATCGAAGCGGGTTCAGAATTGATCCGTATCACGGCCCCCTCCAAAAGAGAAGCAGAAAACTTACTGAATATAAAAAATGAGTTGAGGAGGAGAGGATATATTACTCCCATTGTAGCCGATATTCATTTTACTCCCAATGCCGCGGAAATTGCGGCAAGGATCGTCGAAAAGGTAAGGGTGAACCCTGGAAACTATGTTGACAAGAAAAAATTTGAGATCATCGAGTACAGTGATGCTGAATACCAGGAAGAAATTGACCGCATTCGTGAGCGCTTTACCCCGCTCGTAAAAATTTGCAAGCAATATGGGACAGCCATGCGCATTGGAACCAATCATGGCTCCCTGAGCGATCGTATCATGAGCCGATATGGGGATACGCCTGTTGGAATGGTAGAAAGCGCAATGGAATTTCTACGTATTGCAAGAGATGAGAATTATCACCAGGTTGTACTTAGCATGAAGAGTAGCAACCCACAGGTGATGGTGCATGCTTACCGTCTACTGGTTCAAACAATGTTTGACGAATTTGGTGAATGTTATCCGTTGCATTTGGGAGTTACAGAGGCGGGTGATGGCGAGGACGGAAGAATAAAAAGTTCGATCGGTATTGGCACTCTTTTAGAAGATGGCCTGGGCGACACGATCCGGGTTTCACTAACAGAAGATCCGGAGTTGGAGATACCTGTTTGTAAGAATTTGGTGAAGAGGTATGACTGTAGACAGTCGACTGCTGATAGTCAGCAGTCAGCGGCTGGGATTAAAAATTTGAAGTCAGAGCCTGTATTACCAAACATCAAACTGCCTTATGATCCATTCAATTATCAACGAAGGGAAACAGTTGCTATAGATAACATTGGTGATAAGCATGTACCCGTGGTGATCGCTGATCTTAGTAAGATTGAAAAAATAACAACTGAAGACTTAAAAAGTATTGGGTATACTTATGATGCGAACCTGGATAAATGGAATATCACTGATACGGCGGCTGATTATCTGTTTACGGCGAGCCAGGAATTAGACTTTGCGTTACCGGGTACCTTAAAAGTCATCATATATCATAAAGCGTGGCAGAATGTTCGTGATAAAGAAAAATACTTTCCCATTCTTGAAGCGGAGCAGTACATGGAGAAAAACTTTCACGGGTCTTCTCGCATCAATTTTATAATGGTTGATAGTTTTTCCCGCGGGTATTCACACCCTTACCTGAATCAATTGCTATCTAAGCTCAAGAATGATCCGACCGCGGTCGTGTGCCTGAGTTCAACCAACAAGAATGCAATGCAAAGCATTCGAAGAATGTTTGTGGAATTGGAAAATAATAAAGTCAGGAATCCCGTAATTATTATTTCTGATAGCAACGATGACAGTATGAACGAAAGCTTGATTCATTACTCTGTCGAAATCGGTGCCTTGTTATTGGATGGTTTTTGTGACGGAATTTGCCTGGGCCATCATTTCATGAACAAAGCGATTCAAACTGATCAACGCTTAATGAATTCTATTGCCTTTGGCATTTTGCAAGCCGCGAGATCGAGAATATCAAAAACAGAATATATTTCCTGTCCCAGTTGCGGAAGGACCTTGTTCGATCTCCAGGAGACGACAGCAAGGATCAGGGCTGTCACCAATCATTTAAAGGGCGTAAAGATCGCTATCATGGGTTGTATCGTAAATGGCCCCGGTGAAATGGCTGATGCCGATTTTGGCTATGTGGGAAGCGGAGTGGGTAAAATAACTTTATATAAAGGAAAAGAAATTGTAAAACGGAATGTGAACAGCGACGTAGCGGTCAATGAGTTGATCGGGCTTTTAAAGGAACACGATGCCTGGATTGAACCGTGACTATGCGATATCCTGAATAAAAATTATTCAGAAAGCCACTAAAAGTAACTGAATGAAAAAAGCAATTTGGATAATTCTGTTTGCGCTGGTATTGCTTGTTGATCTTGTCGCGGTTTATTTAAACAATGAATCTCTCCTGTTTATTACAAAGCCATTGTTAATGCCCTTATTGGCGATCTATCTTTTATTGCAAACGAAGGCTATAAATTCCGGTTTGAAAGTATGGATCTTCCTGGCTTTATTTTTTTCATGGGCAGGAGATATGTTTCTGCTGTTTGAAGAAAGAAGCTCGAATTTCTTTTTATGGGGATTATCGGCATTTTTTGTTGCCCAGGTTTGCTACATCGTCTTCTTTCACAACATTCGCATGAGGGAATATATCCGGGGAAATGCATTACTGCTGCTGCTGGTCATTGTATATTATAGCGTTTTGATCAGCGTTCTTTCACCCTATCTGGGAAAAATGACATTAGCAGTACGTATTTACGGAGTTGTTCTGAGTTTTATGGTGATGCTGGCCATGCATACCATGCTTGGCAAAAATAAAAGAGCGGCTTTGTGGATGACGATGGGGGCCATATTATTTGTTGTATCAGATTCACTTCTTGCATTTAATAAATTTTTTGCAGCGTTTAATAATGCAGGATTGATCATTATGTTGACCTATGGTTTAGCGCAGTTATTTATCACAGAAGGTGCGGTTAAATATATTAATTCAGAGAGATCTTAGCGTCAGAATAGTAAACGAAAAATTGATCAGGAAGAATGCAAACAGATTTTTTGGTGATAGGCTCCGGAATTGCAGGATTAAGTTATGCGTTAAAGGTGGCGGAAAAATTCCCTGAGAAAAGGATTATTATCCTTACAAAAACTACGGCTGATGAAACCAATACCAAATATGCACAGGGTGGAGTAGCCGTTGTCAATGATCCGGAACATGACAGTTTTAAAAAACATATTGAGGATACACTTATTGCAGGTGATGGATTGTGCAACGAACGTATTGTAGAGATCGTAGTAAAGGAGGGACCGGAACGCGTTAATGAGGTGATCGAGTGGGGTGCAAAATTTGATAAAGACCCTGACGGTGATTATAAATTGGGAAAAGAGGGAGGTCATTCTGCGTTCAGGATCCTTCATCACAAAGACATCACGGGCAAAGAGATCGAAAGAGCTTTGCTGGCCGCCATCAACAGGTCTTCAAATATTCAGCTTATCAACCACTGTTTTGTTGTTGACATCATTACTCAACATCATCTTGGCTATCTTGTTACAAAATCGACTCCTGACATAGAATGTTATGGAGTATATGTGCTGAACCTGCAGACAAATGCGATTGAAAAAATTGTAGCCAAAACGACCTTGATAGCCACGGGCGGCAATGGACAGGTATACCGCTCTACTACAAATCCTTCTATCGCGACAGGTGACGGGGTAGCGATGGCATACCGTGCAAAAGGAAGAATCGAAAACATGGAATTTATTCAATTTCATCCGACCGCATTATATGAACCGGGGGTAAGGGGCCAGGCATTTTTAATAACCGAGGCCGTACGCGGTGACGGCGGAACCCTTCGCAATAAAAATGGGGAAGCGTTCATGGAGCGATATGATCCCAGGAAAGACCTGGCGCCAAGGGATATTGTCGCCAGAGCAATTGACAGTGAAATGAAACGCACGGGTACCGAGCACGTATACCTCGACAGCAGGCAAATAGGTAAGGATAAATTTCTGGAACACTTTCCCAATATTTATGAGAAATGTTTATCAATTGGAATTGATGTCACTAAGGACATGATACCTGTATCCCCGGCTGCGCATTATAGTTGTGGTGGAATTAAGACTGATGAATGGGGAAGAAGTTCGATAAAAAATTTGTATGCCTGCGGTGAGTGTGCAAGCACGGGTTTGCATGGCGCCAACAGGCTGGCAAGTAATTCGCTGCTGGAGGCAATTGTATTTGCTCATCGTTGCTATATTGACGCGACCGAAAATATCCTGTCTATTTCTTTAAAAGAAAATATCCCCGACTGGAACGCCCGCGGCACATCGCAGCCTAAAGAAATGATCCTTATTACTCAAAGTCTGAAAGAATTACAGCTGGTGATGAGTGATTATATTGGTATCGTTCGAAATGACATTCGCTTGCAGAGAGCTATGCGCCGCATCGATCTGCTTTGGGAAGAGACGGAACAATTGTACCAAACAAGCACCTTATCTCCACAATTGCTCGAGCTGCGTAATTTGATCAGCGTCGGCTACCTGATCGTAAAAGGAGCCACATTCAGAAAGGAAAGCCGCGGACTTCACTATAACACCGATTACCCCGATAAAAGTGACCTGGTTCAGAACATAGTATTGTAGAGTAATATTTAAAATAGAATGGTTACAAACACTATTTTTGAATTTTAATTTGATTTTTTTTAATTAAAACCTCCGGTTTGTATTACATCGTTTACGGATCTTTTTACCTCGTATCACTTCTTCCCTTAAGAGTTTTATATGTGATTTCCGATTTTGTCTGTTTTATTCTTTACCATATAGTTGGTTATCGCAAAAAAGTTGTTTTTGCAAATTTGAAACAGGCTTTTCCTGGAAAATCGGAAAAAGATAGAAAAAGAATTGCCAGGAAATTCTACCGGAACTTTACGGATAATTTTATTGAATTCATTAAACTCCTTTCTGCATCGCCTGCTTGTATCGAGAAACATTTCAAAGGAGACTATTCAATACCGTTGCGACTTTCTGATCGGGGAAAACGTTGCCAGGCATTGTTAGCTCACAACTTTAACTGGGAATGGGGTTGCCTGGCTGTTGCTTTAAACGTGAAGCACATTTTTTTGGTAGTGTATATGCCCATTAGCAATAAAATTGTTGACAAGTTATTTATGAAGGTAAGGTCAAAAACGGGAGGAGTCATGTTGTCTGCCACGGATATGCGGAATGCTATTATTCCATACCGCAACGCGACCTATATGCTGGCCCTGGTAGCGGATCAAAATCCCGGTAATCCTGCAAATGCCTTTTGGTTTAATTTTTTCGGAAAGGCCACTCCATTTGTCAGGGCCCCCGAGAGTGGAGCACGGAGAGGAAATATTCCCGTGCTGTTTTGTAAAATAATCAAAGAGCGACGTGGTTATTACAGAATATTTTTTGAAATGCTTGAAGAAAATCCCGCCGCATTAAAGGAGGGTGAATTAACTAAAAAGTATGTTGATCGTCTTCAGGATTTTATTTCTGAATACCCCGAAATGTGGCTCTGGAGTCACCGGAGATGGAAATGGGATTGGAAGGAAGGCTATAGCCCTGTTATAAATGAATAATAGTTAAGGACGAATCTTTTTTTCACCGATCAATTTAAAATGCTTTTCTCTTTTACGATCTCTATTTTTTCGAGTTCTTTTATTTGATTCCACCCATAAAGGACGTTCCGGAGATTATGGATACCTTGTCGTTTCAGGAGTGAAGAAGCAATCACGCTTCTGTAACCTGCCGAACAATGGACATAAAGGTTGTCATCTTCCTTTAATTGCGCCATACTGCCGGGATCTGCCATGTCACTCAATGGGATATTGATAGCACCTGTAATGTGTCCTTCCGCAAATTCATTTGGTTTCCGAACATCGATGACGACCATGTTATCATCAAAAGGAAGATCCATGGCAAGTTCGTCAGGCTCCACGTTGACGATCATGTCAATTTCTTCTCCGGCCTTCTTCCAGTTGTCAAATCCTCCGTCCAAACAGCCTGAAATTTTATCAAACCCCACTCTCGCCAACCTGATAACAGATTCTTTTTCCCTGCCTGCTTGGGTTACCATAATAATTACATTGTCAAAAGGAAGAAGATTTCCCGCCCATTCTGCAAATCTACCCTCCAGTCCTATGTTGATCGAACCGGGAATAAAACCCTGGGTGAAAATATCAGCGTTCCTGGTGTCAAGGATTATAGCTCCCTGTTCCGCAATCTTCTTGAATTCTTCTTTTGATAGTTGCTTTGTTCCCTTTGCCACCAATTCGTCGATGCTGTCGTATCCTTCTTTATTTATGCGGGCATTGATCGGAAAGTAATCTGGAGGCGTATCCAGACCATCCGTAACGGCCTTTACAAAATCTGCCTTTGTTTTTTGTTGCAGTGCATAATTGAATTTCTTTTCTTCACCTATCGTACTGAAAGTTTCGGGACCCAGGTTTTTTCCACAAGAGCTTCCGGCACCATGCGCGGGATAAACAATGACGTCATCCGGAAGAGGGATTATCTTTTGTTGAAGACTGTCATACATCATACCTGCCAGGTCATTCGTGGTAAACTCATCGGTTTTTTGAGCCAGGTCAGGTCGGCCTACATCGCCTACAAAAAGAGTATCACCCGTAAAGATGCAGTGGTCTTTTCCATTTTCATCTTTCAATAAATAACAGGAAGATTCGAGAGTATGACCGGGAGTATGCAGAACTTCAACGGTTAATGCCCCTATTTTGAAGACTTCTCCATCCCTGGCAATATGCACTGGGAATTTTGTTTGTGTACCCGGTCCGTAAACAATAGTGGCTCCTGTGACCTTACTCAGATCAAGGTGCCCGCTCACGAAATCTGCATGGAAATGGGTCTCAAAAATGTATTTAATGGTCGTTTTTCTTTGCGAAGCAATTTCGAGATAGTCGTCAATATCGCGCAAAGGATCTATAATAGCAGCCTCTCCATCACTCTCGATATAATAAGCCGCTTCGCTCAGGCAGCCTGTATATAATTGCTCAACAAACATTGAAAAAATTTAGCTGCAAAAATAGCCGATAAAAGGCAAATACAGCCTTTCTGAATAACGAGTGGAATAAAAAAATTGCCTAATCACTTTTTTCTTAACAAATTCTAACTATATTTATTGCATTCTGATTATGCCTCATCTGTGAAACTTCTCGTCGGTTTCTAGTTTTATTCCAACCTTATAGAACTCACATCCGGGCAGTGTGTTTGCACGCAATTTCTCAACCTTTAATAAAATTACAGGAAGCTGTTGAAAGATATTCTTGGACCTGAAAAACCTCTGCAATAGGGCTGTTTTCAAAGGCGGCCCTATTTAGCGCAATGGCTTAACCTACAAGATCCTTCACAAATTTGTTTAGTTCTTCAAGTCTTTCCGAACTCACCGAGTAATAGATAAACTTGCCATCACGTTCTGTTTTTACAAAACCTGCTTTGCGCAGAATAGCAAGATGCTGAGAGGCCACAGATTGTTCGAGTCTGAGCTTTACATAGATCTCTGTAACAGTCATTTTGCCACTCTCATCAATGAGTTTAAGAATTTGCTGCCTCAACTTGTGATTGATGGCACGAAGTACCATTGCAGCCTTTTTCAGATTGTGCAAATCGACATTTAGTGAGGAAAAATTTTCCATTGCCGGTGCGGTTGATATTTCAAATTCATCCATGACATTCAACGGTTAAGGTGTTTAAAAATGCGATGTTCAATTTTGCAATAAAACCAGGCGATCTCAGTCCTTAGTTTTTGCCCGGTCCGAATTTTTTGTAAAGAACTCTTTCAGGTAGAGGGGTTCCGCATAGGCAAGGGTAGCAAAATTATTGCCAATAAAATTTTTATATGTGAGTGTGCAAAGACCGAAAGGATTTAAGGCCAGTTTTTTAAATAGCGCATTGGCATTTTGGCAGACATGCTGAAATTTTACACTTCCATTCCCCAAAAAAAGCATTTTTTGCCTCTTTAAGAGCTCGTCGAACGATAATGCATCCAAAACACGCGGATGAGGTTTATAAATTTCAACCAGGGCTGAACTATAAACAGCTGTGAAAACCTCCATTCTCCGGGCATCTATCATTGGACAAATGAGCAAGTCGTGGGTCAGTAGGTCGTTTCCATGTGTTTTCATGTCCTGTATTGCTGAGAATGCCATTATTTCCAGCGTATTTATGGTGATCAACGGGATCTTAAGAGCAAAGCATAAACCTTTTGCGGTAGAAAGACCAATTCTCAATCCCGTATAAGACCCGGGACCGATGCTAACCCCGATGGCCTTCAGATCTGTGATCTTGCGTTCTGAATCCTTCATAATCTTATAAATTGCCGGCTGTATCCAGGCCGCGTGATCCTTTGTGGTTTCGTTAATGGCATAATACAGGCCTTCCTCATTTTCCGCTAAAGAAATATAAGCATTGTCAAGTGCAGTATCTATATTTAAAATAAGAGCCATTATGCAATTACCTCTTTCTTCATTAGTTCTGCAGCCTGGTAGCGCCTGTTGATCTTATTTAATTTATCGAGCAATGCATAAATATTTTTTAAACCGATTCGGGTTCCCCATTCAAATGGGCCGTAAGGATAATTTGTTCCTAATTTCATGGCCGTGTCAATCTCTTCTTTTGTACTTATCCCTTCTTCCAGCGCGAACCATGCTTCATTGATGATCATGGCAATCACCCTGGCTGTAACAAAACCCGGCTTATCAGGAACCCATTCCATTTTTTTATTCAGACCGTTAAAAATTCTCTCGGCCTTTTCCTTTAAAATTTTACTCTTATAACTTGCTTCGACCGCCGCCCTTTTTAAAAATCCAGGCCATGCATTTATGCGAATAAAGGGGGCATTGATTTCTTGCAGTGTATTGATTACGGAATTTATGATCACGGGCTGTGAAAAATTCTTTAGCAACTCAATTCTTTTTTCCGTATTGTCAAACAACAGGTCAATATACCCGTCTGAGTTTCTGTGGTTCGGGAATTCGTCAACATTGTCGACCCATGTTATTTCTACTTCACTGGTTGTTCCATTATGCAGTAATTCTTCTTTTAAAATTTCGTCAGCCAGCACCGCCAGTTGCATAAGTAATTTTTTGCAAAGAAAACGTATAAAGCTAAATTCGTTCGCTGAATTTTAAACTACTTTACCTTGGAAAAACAAGTCATTAATACGAGTCATGCTCCCCGGCCTATCGGTCCTTACAACCAGGCAATAAAGGTTGGTAACCCGGATGGATCAGCACCATTCATGCTTTTTATTTCCGGCCAAATTTGTATCGATCCGACCAGCGGCGAACTAAGAAACAAAGATGTGCAGGAAGAAACCCACCAGGTGATGCATAATTTGAAGGCCATTTTACAGCAAGCCGGGATGGATTTCAGTAATGTCGTAAAGACAACCATTTTCCTTACGGATATGAATCGATTTTCCGAGATGAATGAAGTGTATGGAAAATATTTTGATGAAAATCTGCCTGCCGGCAAGGCAGGCTTTCCGGCAAGAGAAACTGTGCAGGTTTCAGCCTTGCCAAAATTCGTCAATGTTGAGATCAGTATGATTGCTGTCAAATGACGTTTGTCACCGGCGTCTCTTCCTGCACTTGTCTTTGATAATTCTTTCAGCCATGCGAAAAATTTTGCAGACCATATTACTTAAGCCGGTTTTATGGTTTGCGGATAAATTTTCTTCACGACCGGTCCCGAAAAATATATTCAAAGCACTATCTAAATTAAAAAGACAGATTCAAAAACAGCCTTCGAAGAAGGGCCCTCTTATATCGTTTGATATTGATCGCGACAGGTTCATCGTTTTTTCAGATCAGCACAAGGGTGCAAAAGATGGCGCCGATGACTTTATGTTTTGCGAACCCAGTTACCTTTCTGCGCTGGATTATTATAATAACAACAATTTTTTCCTTATCAGCCTTGGTGACAGCGATGAACTTTGGGAGAACCGGTGGCCGTCCGTTAAAAGAAATAACACGGCGTCATTTGAAAAAGAAAAAAAATTCATCGAACGGGATGCATTTGTAAAAATTTTTGGTAATCATGACCTTGCCTGGAGTACAGACATAACAACGGGCCTGGAAATGGAAAACATCTATGATCAGAAAGTCAGTGTTTATGAAGGGTTGATCCTGCAGTCAAAAATAGATGGACATCTTTTCTCTATTTTTCTCACCCACGGCCACCAGGGTGATGCACAAAGCGATGGGAATTGGTTCAGTAAATTTTTTGTGGCTCATATTTGGGCGCCATTACAGGCTTTTCTGAAAGTGAATCCGAATACGCCGGCTTATAACGAAACAAAAAAGACTTTGCACAACAGGATCATGTACGAATGGTCATCCAGGCAAAAAAACACGTTATTAATAACAGGCCATACACACCAACCTGTTTTTGAATCCCTGACACACCTTGAACGATTGTATCGAAGTCTGCTGCAGGCGGAGGTTGAAAAGGATGCCGATAAAATCGAGGAGATAAAAAAGGAGATCAGGCTAAGGGAACCACAGTTTACCGCTGTCTCGCACGATTATCTTAAAATGAAACCGACTTATTTCAATAGCGGCTGCTGCTGTTTCAGTGACGGCGATATCACGGGTATTGAAATTGGAGATGGATCGATCAGACTTATAAAATGGACAACAGCCAATCATCAGCCGCAGCGACGCGTGTTGGACGAAAGAAAATTAAGAGAATTGATTGAACCTACAATTTCCACTTAGAAATTCTGTGACTATCCCTTGCTTTAATGAGAGGGGGCATCAAGAAAGGGAACCATCATTGATAATAACCAATCCTTTTGCATCATTACACTTATATGCGAAGTACCTGGATATATGGCTAATTGTGTGGTAGGGGGCGGCCCAAAGTCTATCATATACTTTCCATGGCGCAGCCGAAACATCTCTACCGCATGTTCGGGTAACACACCATCACCATCGCCTGCAATAATAAGAGTCGGAGATTTGATCGCCTTTATTTTTTCAGCGCCAAAATCATACGATGTTGTAATGAATTTCTTCATTTTGTTGATAAACTCAGTCCAGTGTTTTGGATCAGGGGCCAGGCTGTCGTATTGGCTTTTTATTGGAGTGTGTTCAAATATTTCCGGTGTGATGTTCGGTAAGATCGCCCTCGTTTCAGGAGTCCATCCTTCATATTTATAAACAGCCGAAGCAATGACTAATTTTTTAACTGCTTCAGGATGCCGGATAGCTAATTGCCAGGCTATGCCACCGCCCATGCTGTAACCAAAAATGTCTGCGCTATCTTTCTTTAAGTATTTTAATAAAGCCGCCACGTCGTCGGCCATTGATTCAAACGAAAAAGGGCGATCAATATCAGCAGTACGGCCATGTCCCTGCATCTCTACCGCGATTACCTGCCTGCCTTTCGATAATTCGGGGATCAGCATTCCAAATGCCATAGGAATTGTGTTAAATGCTCCATGTAATAAAACTAACGGTTTACCCTGCCCATATACTTCGTAATACATTTTAAGTCCATTCACAGGAGCATATCCACTTTCCGCCGGTTTGATTTGGGTAAATGATTTTAGAGCGACCAGGCATAAAATTGCAGCGACTGCAGAAATTCTTTTCATCAGATGGTGGCTATTATGTGCTATGTTTTCCATAACAATGAGTTTCGTTAATGATGAAGTAAACATACTTTGAGAAAAAGATTCCAGGAAGGGGTGACGGCGTCAATTAAAGGGTGAAAAGCGTCATTTCATAAATGGTTTGTCCCTCGTATCCTCCATTACCAATGCCAGTACTATCTTCATAAAACAGTTTTTATTGTTACAAAATATTCCGCAGGACAGCAAATGCGGGCATGCGAAACCCGAAACTGATCGGTTGCAAATATACGCAACTATATGGTTTCGAAAATTTTTTTAGAACCAGGATTGATCTTAAAGCTCAGCAGGTAAATAATAACGCGACCTGGGGAATCCCGAAGTTATTTTTTATGGTTAGCGATGTTGATTCTTTCTCTGCAAAACCTGTATTCGATCTCATCATTACTACTTACGATCACCAGGCGGTTATTACAGTATTGATCTATAAGTTGATGGTATAATTCAATTCCCATGGTGTCAAGATTTGTACAGGGTTCATCCAACAATAAAAAGGGAGTGTCGGAAAAAATAGCCTGTGCCAGCTTTACTCTCTGTTTCATGCCACTTGAATAATAGCGGATCTGTTTATTGACGGCTTCTCCTAACCCTACGATCGAAATAATATTGTCAATCGAGACAGAAGACATAAGTGGCTTAAAATGATGATGAAATTCCAGGAATTCTTTTAGGGTCATTTCTTCAACTACTTCCAAATAGGGAGCGCAAATGGAGACTTGTTTAAAGACTTCTTCACTGGCCAATTCCTCATTGCCTGTTGCCCACTTCCCGTTCCCTTCACTTAATTGCATTGATCCGCTCAGTACCTGTAATAAAGTACTTTTCCCGGAGCCATTAGGACCCGTGATAGCATAGGAATTATCTTTTTCAAATGTGTAAGTAAAATGACGAAAGATCCAGTCGCGGTTAAATCGTTTGCCGGCATCAGTCAACGATACCTTCATCGCCGTTTGTTTTTGAGAAGCGTTTGATAATGCCACGTTGAGAGGCACGGATAAATTGAACGATCTCATCTCTTTCATCCGTGGCGGGAAATTCTTCTTCAAGATATTCCACCGCCTGGGAAATGTTCAAACCTTTTCCATAGATCACCCTGTATATCTCTAGGATGTGATTGATCTTTTCCACCGTAAATCCTCTCCGTTTCATGCCAATGGAATTTACACCGGCATAAGACAATGGATTGCGCGCTGCTTTAATATAGGGAGGGACATCTTTACCAACTAATGATCCCCCGCTTAACATAGAATGTGATCCAATATTGACAAACTGATGTATAGCGCACATGCCACCCAAAATAGACCAATCACCAATTGTGACGTGCCCGGCCACCTGTGTGTTATTGCTCATAATGCAATTATCACCTACAACGCAATCATGCGCAAGATGACAATATGCCATGATGAGACAATTTTTTCCGACCACTGTTTTGTCTTTCACTTTTGTTCCCCTGTTCACTGTTACGAATTCACGGATCGTTGTATTGTCTCCGATGCAAACGGTAGAATATTCGCCCTGGAATTTCATATCCTGGGGGATGGCGGCGATGACAGCTCCCGGAAAAACGCGGCAATTTTTTCCGATACGTGCGCCTTCCATGATCGTTACATTCGAACCGATCCATGTCCCTTCTCCAATTTCCACATCCTGGTGAATAACAGTGAATGGATCCACCTTTACATTCGTTGCCAGCCTGGCATTTGGATGAATATAAGTATGAGGATGAATCATGAAGGTCGTTACAAAAAAGTCACGTTATTACGTGACGTGCAAAAATAGGCGGATTTGACTAATTGCTGTTAGTTTTTTTATTGTTTGGCAAACACCTGTAAATCTGTTAATCTATCATTGCGCATCGTCTTCGCGAAGCTTGTGGCACCGCTATTGTTTTAGCACACGGGGTGAGTAAAGCAAGGTTCTTGTACATCGTAGTCGCTATCGAGCTTTTCTTGCTCCGGGTCAAAATGTTTCTGAGTGTCCGACGACACAATCCTGATCTTTATCATGTAAAATTCCATGGTGCGACGTAAATTTGCCGTCTTAATGCACAGACCGCCCGATATATTGTCGTTGGCCTACAAACAGGCACCTATGCACGGACAATGGCATTTGCTTTATAATAAAGAACAACAGATACCCGGTTCTGTCAATTACACCATCAAAAGATATCATCGGAATTCCCAATGGAATATTGAAGACACGGGAATGATGGTGTATCATTATGAAAGGACAGATCCCAAAGAGAATTACCTCGAATTAAAATTTTGCGTTACAGGGAATGTGTATTGTAAAGAAAAGGACAGCCAGTGCGATTTGTGCAAGTTCCACGATTCAGAAAACTGTAATGAAAGGGTAGAAAGTGTTGACGTGCTAACCTTCCAGTTTTCTCCTGTGCATCTTTCGCAGTTTATTAAGCCGAAAACCAACGATACGCTAACTGATAATATCCTGAACTTTAAACATTCTTCGTCATTCACCAAGATCCTTCCTCTCTGTGGCAAAACAAGAATGGTGATCGAGGCGTTATTAAATCACAGCTACAAAGACAGCCTTGAAAATATCTACATCAATGCCCAAATGCAAATGCTTTTGCTTTACAGCATGGATTGTATGGTTGGAGAGAAGGAGCTTGATGTAATCAACTGTAAGTTCCTGGCCAATGAGGCAGATCGTGAAAAAATTGCAAAGGCAAGAGAGGTTTTGATCGAACATATCGGTGAACCTATTACTATCAGAGCACTCAGCCGTAAAGTGGCCATGAACGAATGCTATTTAAAGAAAGGATTCAAAGAAATGTTTGGTACAACAATTTTTGACTTTTACCAGGGCCAAAGAATGGAACATGCGCGTTACCTGCTCTACGAAAAAGGGCTGAGCGTAACAGAGGTTTCACTGATGCTCGGCTATTCCTCCATTTCTCATTTTTCTACTGCGTTTAAAAAACATACAGGTCTCAAGCCGTGTGAACTTCTTCTTCGCTGAGTTTCTTGTTAAAATCTATTTTCTAAATTTTCTGCTTCACAACATAAAAATTCTGTTTCAAATGTCGTCATTTGAATGCCGTGAAGTAATCAAAAATCCAGTGTGATGCTCAAATAGATTGTTTCGGTATTCCTCACCCGAAGTGACGAGGAAGAACTTTGTGATAGCCTTTCATTCAAATCAATTTTTGATCTTATAGTTTATATGAAACGGTCGCTACGAACTGGTGCGGTGGTAATGGATTTATGCTGTAGTTTTCGTGAACAAGGTAGTTGAGGGTATTTGTGACATTAGAAAGTTTAGCCATTACAGATAATTTTTTATAAGCGTAACCTGCACTCACATCCACTACAGTATAGCCTTCAACAGGGATCACCCTTGAGT
>Ga0070676_10000343_pt1 | contig 21297 bp, 19 predicted proteins | sample KBSM53metaG_FD_64667 | JGI IMG/M metagenome (GOLD analysis project Ga0070676, IMG submission 64667) | Miscanthus rhizosphere microbial communities from Kellogg Biological Station, Michigan, USA - KBS M5-3 metaG | ecosystem: Host-associated > Plants > Roots > Rhizosphere > Soil ...
AGGCTGGGAAAGGCTTGGAGCATGCGCATAACCAAGGTGTCATCCATCGTGATTTTAAGCCGGGTAATGTGCTGCTTGCCGACGGTAAAGACGGTTTGATTCCAAAAGTTGCTGATTTCGGTATCGCCCGAGGCGGCGGTGATACGATAGAAACAGAAATAGGAACGGCGCTTCATGCGTTTAGCTCGCGCTACGCTTCGGCGCGACAAATCGAAGGCGGTGACGCAAGCGTTATCGACGACATTTATGCATTGGGTGTCACGGCATATTATCTTTTTACCGGCGACCATCCTATTAAACCGCGGCATCGGTATGATGCCGATGCTCATCGCAATACGAACGTTCCGCCTATGCGTCCCTTGCTGATGGAAGGAAGGGAAATTGTTGAGGAACTGGCCGAGCCTCTTGACAGAATATTCCAGAAGGGCCGGCAAAACTTCACGTTTCCGTACCCGTCGATGGGCGCTTTTCTGGCAGTTATTAGAGAGGGCTTGGCGCGCGCCGAAAGCCGGGCCGCTAAAGCCACGACATTTATAGTTCTAGGCGGAGAACAAACAACCTGGCCATTAAGTGCGGAGGAGCTTTCTCGGGGTGAGTTGCTCGTAGAAGGAGACCAAGCCAGAGCAGTTGGTGCTTCGGGCGTGGTGGAATCTGCGGCGGCAGTGCCAATACTACAGGCTACCCCGGAAGCCGCAGCGCCCGGGCCCGAAGCGCAAGGCCCGGCCGCAGCGAAGCAGCCATCCTTGTTTGAGGCACCAACCGAATTCGTTAACACACCAAGCGATACCAGAGCGTTCGATCTTTCGCGCCGCAGTCTTTTAAAGCTAGGAGGCATAGGAGCCGGCGTACTGGTTGTGGGCGGTGTCGCGGCGGTATGGCTCGATCCATTTGGCGGCGAAAAACCAATCGACCCAGCCGAACAGGAACGGATCAACCGAGAGCGCAAAGCAATCACCGATATGGCTTATGGCGCAATGGACTACGTGACCCACAATGGTTATGAAAAGGATTTGCCCGATATATTACGAGAACTGATCCCTTATGATCCTGCGCGCATTGAGCCTTTCCTTGAGAAAATTGCTGTTGATTTAAATTCGCCGGAGGCGGCGACACTTGCGTCGTATCTTGTTCCGTACGACCCCGCGGCGGCCAATCGTTTTATGCAAGGGGCGATAAATTCGAAAAGCTATGGTGACGCGATCAGGGTGGCGATCCGTTTGGCTACTTTTGCGCAAACTCCGGCTGGAAAAGATGGAAATTGGGAGGCCGAAGTGCAAAAGGTCCGTGATTTGTTTGCGAAATCGGACATTACGACAGAGGAAAAGCAGAATGCCGATCGAATCCTTAATGCCGCGCAGAAACCTCGCGGTCCGTCAGCGCTCGATGTGCTTAAGCACTATAGTGACCAGGATACTGATTGGGTAATTGAAATTTTAGGCGCAGCCATGGCTCCTCATAACCCTGATGGGGTTGCCGAAGTGTTTAACCAGCGCATCGAAGCAGCTAATCGTACATACGATGATATTGCGGATCGCGATGCACGCGCCAAGAAGTATCAACTCATTGACTTGCTGGGCCGGAGCTTGGCTCCGTTTGCCCCCGATGCAGTAGAGCGAGGGATTTCACAAATTAGGTCAGATGGGAATTGGGAACATAGCGGTCAAGCTATTGATGCTCAAATGCGCCTTGCTGTTGCCTTAGCGCTCTATAAGCCCGAGGCTGCCACTGCATTCGTAAAGCCTCGCTCTGAAGATCTGCTCAGCTGGCAAACACGCCACGAGAACACGGTAACTTCGATTGCGTTGTCTGCTACCAATCCTGATTTTGTACGCACCATTCGTCCGCATATTACAGACGTCACTCTGCATAGCACCTGGATCGACTTTGGTCTTAATCCCACTGACCCTGCTTTACAAAAGAGTGCCCTCGACGTACTCAAGATGGTTCAGGGAGTGTACGTTTCGGATATAAAAGATCCGCTGATGGCTTTGCTTTTGAGCCGGCAGCCAAAAGTGTCGTAATTTTAATGATAATGCCGGGGCGTGCAGCACCTTACGTCCGTGCTCAAACACTGCGGACAAGATACCGCAAACTGCGCGCGTTGACGTAAGGTGCCGCACGCCCCGGCATTGATGTGTTTGGACGCTTGCTGCAGCAATATTTGACATATGCAAAGATTCGGTTATGCTTAAGATAGTTCGTGCGCTCAAAGCGGCGCGTGAAAACAAAAACCATAAAACAAATATGGCATACATCCGCCGCAGGGTGGGCGCGCACGAAACAAACCGGGCCTTTAAAAGGGTCCGGTTTTGTAAGATAGTCTTACAAAAACGCTCAGTGTACAATAAGTACAAGGGGAATATTATGATCAAGTACTACTACCGGAGTTTGCGCCGGCAAAACATTCAAGAACTCGAAGAATACAAGCGAGGTTCTTGGGTGTATGCCGAAGCGCCTTCACTCAAAGAACTCGAAGCGCTCGCCGAACAATTCAATCTCGAGCTCGGTCACCTACAAGACGCACTCGACGAAGACGAAATGCCGCGCCTGGAAAAGGCCGGTGATCATGTGTATATCTTTGTTCGTTTCGCGTACAAAAATGCCGACAATGAAATCGTCACCGCACCGCTGTTATTTGTGTTCGCCGAGGATGCCCTCTTAACCATTTCGCTTGTCCGCTTCCCATCACTTGACCGCTTTTTGTCTGGCCGCGTTGATTTCGCGACCACACAGCGTGCAAAATTGGTACTGCAGATTTTGCATGAAATCGTCGAACAGTACGAAACCTTTATTTCCGGCAGCAGCAAACGGATTAAATTTATCCGTTCCCGTCTGCGCAGCCATGGTATTAGTAACAAAGACTTTGCCGATTTCGTGATCATCGAAGATGAGCTCAACGAATTCTTGGGCGCATTGCAGCCAACTAATGCTACGCTTCGCCGTCTGTTGCTCGGCCGACACATCCCGTTGTTTGAAGAAGACCAGGATATTGTTGAAGACTTGTTGCTTGCGAACGAACAGTCCATCGAAGCCAGTAGCTCCAACATTAAGTCTATTGTTAACATTCGGGAAGCCTACAGTTCCATCAGTTCTAACAACCTGAACCAGACCATGAAAATCCTTACGGTAGCCACCGTAATTATCGCGCTGCCGAACCTGTTTTACGGAATGTACGGCATGAATGTGCCGCTGCCATTGCAACACGAACCCTGGGCATATTGGGTAGTGCTCGGATTTACGCTGGCAGTTGCAGTGATTGGGCTTTGGATTGCGCGCCGGAAGCGGATCATTTAACTACTACAACCTATCACGCGTCACGCGACCAAATGCGACCAAGCGGCTGTCGCTACTTTCCTTTTCGGGGGTAGTTTGCTAGAATAGCACTGTTCGTCACGTGGGGCTGTAGCTCAGTTGGCTAGAGCGCTTCCATGGCATGGAAGAGGTCCAGGGTTCGAGTCCCTGTAGCTCCACCAAAATGATTATGGTTATCATTTTCATCTGTAAAATCAAGCCGGCCGCGAAATGGCCGGTTTTTTGGATCTTGCGCTAACAGGGGTGAAAAATTCGAGTCCCTTTAGGTCAGTTGCGCCGCTGTACTACATATAGCGTTAGTGGACGAAATAGATACGGCATATATATTGCATTGCCGCTAAAATTGCCGTAAAATTGTTCTAACATAGTCATTGCGACAGCTCCCTGGTGGGAGGTTGCCTCATCTCTATGCCGAAATACTAAGAGGGGCGTGCCTCTGCACGCATAAAAAGAAAGGGGACATATGGTCCAAATTTTATCAATCCACATGGCAGGAGGTGAGCAACATGAGCACATCTCTGAACTCGAGTGGCGTAATACTGACACCGGAGTTGTTTACCGTGACAGTCGTGACAGTATGGTCGCTTTTGTGCGTCAGAATCCGGGGCAAGCATTTGTAAACCACGGTGGTCGTGTTTCATATTTGGGGGTGGTTAACGGGCTACATGGGCTATACGTTCGCACGCATGCCGACGGTTTCTGGAACGACAATTTACTTGCTTTGCCGAGGTACTAAAAATGTCGATGACCCTTGTAAAGGATATACTTCGTGATACCATCGGAATCTTGGTAATTTGCTCGGGTTTGGCGGGCGGGATTTTTGCTTTTCTGAGTTGGCGTGTTGCCCGACGAGTCGAAACCACACAGAACAAAGATTCGATACCTCGACCTAAGCTTGCATATTCGCAGGCGGGCGATACATTGCAGGCGCAGGTATTTAATGTTGGTGGGATTGCAGATCCTTTTCTTGTGCTTGTTCATGCTGGTAAAGATTTATTTTATTTCAGACATTCTCTACCTCAGCATAGTCCCCAAGGTCCGCTGTATACTTTGACGCACGTCGGAAATTCTACAGAAAATACATCTCATCCGCGCGAGATATTTCTAATTGCCAAGGATTCGCTGGGTCAGTGGTGGGAGTACACTAATGGAGTGGCGCGTCAGGTTGCCAAGAATGACCCCGGTAGATTGATCGAGGAATTAAAACTGCCATTTAGATGGGAGAATGAGAGTCTCTCTCGGTGAACTGGTTGCAAATCGGAGGGGGGGGGTAAACTACCTATGTATGTCCTCCAAGAAACGTCGTCCCAGCAAAAGAACACCTACCGCTCGTGGTGGTTACACCAACATACGGCGCATTCGCATTCGCGGCGAGCAGCGCAAACACCCGGATGTAGCACTGGTAGCGCAAGCAGTCATGCAATTAGGACGCGAAATGTACATGCGCGAACAAGCCGAGAAGGCTGAACAAGAATCTAAAAACGATAAATTGTGATATACTCACTCTCGGTACTCCTTTAACAAGCGAGCGACACTACTAAGCCCGATACCATATTCGGTCGCTAGTTGCTGTCGTGTAACACCACCAGCTCGAAACCGCCGCACAATAGCAGCTTGCTGACTAGCGCTCAGGCGCCGATCAATCGGTGTTCGTGATGCTCGTCGCGTACCTGTCTTGTTTAGCTCTACAGGTTCAGGCTTTGGCCTCGACGCAGCATCGGCCAGTAGTTGTGCCGTTACTTGCAGTGAAACCAGCAGGTGAGGAGAGTTCGAGTAAGCCCGAAGCACCTCCACCAAAATTATTAACGAGACCTCACCGTCTCGTTTTTTGTATCAACCTTTATTTCAGAATGATTTACTATGCTTAGCCCCAATATGCCGTCACCACTACTGCTGGCCGAAGAACTGTCCATTGCTGATATTCAAGCCTTGTTCGATGCGAGAGAGCGAGCGCCCATAGAATTTTCACATAACGAAATGGAGCGTGATTTTTGGCTAGGCGGCTTTTCGCTGGAACTTGCTTTGCATCCCGATACAGACCCCGGTGCCGCAGAAGATTACTTTGATGACGCCAATATATACTGGCAACGGGTAACAGATCATGCGGATACACGCCAAAAAACCTGGAATATCCGCACTTGTTCGAGCGTGCTGTCGGCTAACTTGCCGTCGTTCATGGCGAGAAAAGCTGCCCAGCAGATCGACACTCCCAGTGACCTCTCACCCGAAGAGTGGGATAACATAGACCGTAACAGCGCTGTAATACTCCAAAATTTACAGGGAAATCCTCTAGCCGGCGATGACGATAAGGCATTCTTTTCAGCCCAGATTGGCACACAGCTGCTTTGCGGACGTATGAGCATACTGACCTATCCGGCGACGGGCCGTGAAGCGCTCATTTCGCCGCTTACTGTAATACCGGAAAACCAGCAATTAGCACATCGCCTATATGCTATCGAGAATGGTAGCAAGGTTCCGCTCCAGGTACGTGTACGGAAAGGTAACATACGCAGCGTTACAGGAGCGCATGTTGTTGTACCCTTTGGCGACTTGGCACAACGATCCCTTCAGGTCGTTGCACCCGAAGTAGCCGAAAATTATCCTAAACGCGGCCAATGCGCGTTGCTGGTAGGCGAATGGCTAGTACAGATGGCGTACGATGGCAATGACTTGCCGAATCACGCTATGGAGGTCATTGATCGTATGGGGGACAACATCGCCGATAGGATTGCAAAATTCGTGGCATGATAGCTACAGTCGTTAACCGTACGCGAGGATTACGGTTGAGTAAAGCTGCGGAAGTAAGCAATGGGAAGACTATGTCTGCCACATATGAAACGACATAGTTCCTCATCGCAGGAGTTATTTTTATGTCACATATAACGCACGAGCAAACTGTGCGCCGGCATTCTCTCTAGCAGCGTAGCAAAGTCATTTCCTTTCAATTTGCAAGTAAGATACAGCGTGTGACAACTGTTTGGTATCTGATGAAGTTCGGTTGGCGAGATGAACAATACGTCTCCGTCGTTTCCGAGTTCGAGCGGGTCGACCAAAAAACGAAGTCGCTGCATATTATTTATCTGGTGCGTGAACTCCATGACACGCTCGGCATTGAGCGTACTCGAGCGCTCCCGTTCGGCCTGTCGTACGACTTTGTACCACTGTTTAGTGATAGCCGGTAACAGGCCGTGGGGATTCTTTGCCAGCACCAATATGTTCCCATATAGTTGCCTTGTAAATAGGTGGTGGGTCAAGTCCCAAGACAAGGTTGATGTTTTTGGGACTGTGCGTTCCTCAACGTAGCATCCAGCCATGGGAGCTTTCAGTGGTAGGTTTAAATTGGGAAAGCGTGCGTTGTTGAATGGCAAATAGCGCCCATCCGAAAATGAATTGCGTTCCAAGCCAGAAATGTCCATTGCAGGCAAAAGCCTGTCGTCCGGCCGCATCGCACATGCCGGCACTCACCTCGCTGGGCGGCCGATCTTGGTTACATATGACACAACGAATGAGAGCAGGAAGCGAACTGTCGTAAGGTAGGGCAGTGATCGCCATGGATAAGCCTCCTTTCAAGAAGCGACGTAATTACTGAAGTGGTTGCGAATCAGGTTTGACTGTAATCTGGCATGGCCGTTCACTGAAATTGTGAAATTGATATACGGCCACGTAGCGCGCTCTGTTTGGTATATCGATTCGTTCCAGTGAAGCGCCCATCTGGTCGCCTACATCCGGCTCATATGAAACCTTGAATTTAGGCATAGGATCTGAGGCATCGTATGCACCGAGAGCCATGGATTGCATGCGCCCGGGCAGGATGATCATAGTGGCACCGGTAAACATGTTGAACGCGGATGCACCATATACTGGGATGTCGGAATCCCCGATTTTTATTGCCATTGAACGAGAGAGTCTTTCTCTAGCCTTGCCGGCTCACCGGTGTCACGACGCGACATAACAGAGGCAGTCCTGATTTTTTCACTTTGAACATTGCCGTAGGAGTGTCTTAGTCGTATAATGGTTTTCGACGCCAGGGATCCACACATCACATGTGTATCCACCAAGAGTGCGCGGAAGGCTAGCTTACGGTTCTTGAAATATGCTTGAAGAACTACGATAGAAGTGTTACGTTAAGTAACTAACTTGTTGAATTGGCTAGCAATCGATTGCTATCGACATGTTACATTTAAATAATGAAACATGTCAACAACGAGCTGCAGAGGATTATCCACAACCATGCTTTATTTCAAAAATCCAGAACTTGCCAAGTTACATCATGTAACCCTGCGGACCGTTCTTAACTGGATTGAGGCCGCCAAACAGGGGAAGCTCGATCTAGCGCTGCATACTGAAAATGGCAAATCGTATGTTGCAAATACGGCGCGAAACGTTGCGACAATCAAGCAACTCGTCGAAGAACGACGTAAATATCGCAACAGTCGTGCGGTAAAAGTGGTGACTCCGCGCCCGGAATTCTACAAGCTTTATACCGAAGCGCAAATTTATGACATTGTAACCAACCTCGAAATTCATCACGAGATTCCCCGCCAGTATAATTATTTCGACGGTGGCGCATATCGTTGGAAAGAATACACCCAAAGACTCGCCGGCGAAAATGGGCCGAATTTATTGAGAAGCACAATTGACTTATTGAACAGAAACAGTTTCTACGTCGACAGCCTTATTGGAGATGCAAAGCGTGTCAATATTGTTGACATAGGCGTAGGTACTGCTGATCCGTGTCGGGGATTATTAACTAGGCTTTTAGAAAAGGGCATACTTGGACGTTATATAGCAATTGATATTAGTTCAGATATGCTACAAATTGCCGAACAAAATATCAAAGAGTGGTTTGGCGGAAAAATTGCCTTCGAAGGTTATGATTTTGATATCAACTATGATCGTTTTGCCAACATACTAGCTGAAGAATATTTGAAGAACGACGATAGCGTTAACTTAGTGCTTTTACTTGGTGGTACGCATTGTAATTTTCGCAATCCTGATGGCGCCTTCCGTATCATTCATGACAGTATGAATGTTAACGACTACTTCATACATACGCAGAAGCTCGATAGTGAGGATACACGCCGATACTTTGACTTCCATGCAGAACAGCCATCGCAAACTGTGCCACCACCTATGCACCGCGCCGTTGCTGATTTTTTAAACATAGATGAGTCTCTTTATGAGCTTGAAATGGGTTACGATGAACAGCGCAAGGAGAGATATGAGAAAATCCGTTTTAAGGTTGCCCTAAAGATTAAGTTTGAATTTTCTGTAGGTGAACGTACCCTCGAGTTTAATAAGGGCGACAGCGTGTTGTTGTGGCGCTATATCCAGCAGTCTGCAAAGGACGTAATTCGACAATTCGAACGCAACGATTTCTACATGCTACATTCGAGCCAGACTCAAGATCAGGAATATATACTCACTGTTTCAAGAGTTAAAAGAGAAACAGCAGCTCAATAGCTAACCGGTGGCTTAATCTAACTTGACGTATCTCTCCTTTATGATGTGATGGAAATCACATAAATTTACCTGTATTAGGGGTTATATTGAGGATGTACGGTGGAGGGCATCGCACAACAACAAGTCAGGAGGCCGCTATGGGTGAGTTGCAATTAGACTCTCGTGTTTTAGTACCCTTGCAAATGGAAGGGGAGCCTCAGGAAGCTGGACAATTGCCAGCTGAGATTATCGATCGTGTAACTGGTTTGATTACGGACCATCTTGATGACAATCCGGCCGCGCCTGATACGGATACGTCCGTTGCATATAGCGGACCCGAGCTTGTGTTGCCGGAACTACGCGAAACCCCGCTCGCAGAACAGCCATTGTTTACGAAAACGACCACTATCACGGCCGAAGACATTACTACAGATTGGCGCGACCGCGTTTCGCTTTACGCACGGCGTACGGCAGCAATTGCAACGCTGGGTGGCGTCCTTGCTTCCGCCGCTTGTAGCGGGCAAGTCGATGGCCAAGGAAGCGCGCAGCCTGGCGGCGCTCCCAGCCACTCGCACTCGACGGCAGCGCCTACCCCGAGTGCCTCTGTCTCCGCGCCTGCAACTTCCGCTCAGCGGGAGCCCAAACCGAGCTTATCAAGTGTCTTGTACCCCTGTACTTTCACAGGGCGCACCGAAATACCATCGAACGACGCGCGAGTTCGATCTGGAACGAGTATCGACGAGCGGGCAGTGGCGCAGCTTTTGGATACCAATCCAGCTGACATCGCTAAGTGCGACGCGCCTCGAGTTGTCGATGGTGTACCCCAGGATCCGGCAATAGTTACCGGGGTGGAGTATCAACAAAAGAGCACGGGTACACGCGTTGTCGCCTTGGTCTTTACCGATAAGGTTAACGCCGACACGGGGCGCCCATCCGCTATCGATAATTATTTAACGAACCCAAACGAAGCTATCGACATGGGCTATAACAATTACACAGGCGCATTTACCTGCGCGCCGGCAGTCGATGATTTGACCCGGATTGCAGAATGCGATGGATTACTCACCACACCGAAAGATGCTGCAAAAAGCACGTTTTATGTATTCTCGCTCGCAGTCATGGAAGATGCGCATAACAGGCACGGCCTTGGACGTGTCGGCACCTCAATCGGGGAGACCGCAGGCAATAAAGTAAGCAAGACCAACTCGCTTTTGGGGGCGAACATGCCGCTTACTATTGGTCCGCCAACGGCCGGCTAATGGCGCAATTGCACCACATAACCGGGCTACTCCTGATACAATAGCTGTATGCAAGAACCCGAGCCCATGACATTCGCCGAAGCATTTGACGCGGCACTCAAAATCCGTCTATTACCATTATATTTGTGCATTGCCGCAATTGTTATCCTGGGTGGCACGGCGTGGTTATGGTGGACAAAAGTTTCAATCGATCCGGTGCGAGTATTTAATGGCATGCTTGATACCAGTTTGAGCACGAGTAGCACGACGCTCGGCATGTCGCAGGCGCCAACGGGGGAGAATGCCGCCAAAGAAGTGATCCAGCTACAGTTCGGCGCGACTAATGCTGCCCATGCACTTACGACCATCAGCCAAAACGGTAATACTGTGGTTACCGAAACGATCGGCACCCAAACTGCCGATTACACCCGCTACCAAAGTGTAAAAACCAACAAGAAAGACCAGGCCGGCAAGCCGCTCGACACGACGAGCATCCAGAACGTATGGGCCAAGACCACTCCTCAGGAGGCCACGGCGAGCCGGAACACGCCGTTGTTCAAACAGACCGTACTCGGCATCGGCCTACCAATCGGCAGCATTCCGGTACCCATGGGTAACCTGAACCACGACCAGCGCACCGACCTGCTCCAAGAGATCAAAGCCGACAACGTGTATGTCATTAATTATGCCAAGATGAAAAAAGGAACGGTGAACGGCAGGCTGGCGTATGCCTATCCGGTCACGCTCCAGCCGATTACCTATGCACGCATGATGCAGAATTTTGCCAAGGCGATGGGCATGCCTGACCTCGATAATTTCGACCCCAACTCACTCAGTTCGCAGCAACCCATCGAGCTCACGCTGGTGGTCGATGCCCACGCAAAACAGCTGGTCGAAATCGACTACGCCAGCGGCACCTACAAAGAGTCGTACGGCAATTACGGGGCAATCTCGCCGGTGCATATCCCAGCAAAAACAATAACCAACACCGAATTGCAGCAGCGGCTGTCGGCCTTGCAAAGTTAGGGCGACAAATGCAGGCGCTTAGGGTTATACTGGAATAAATTATGCAAGTTGTTGTTGACTCTTTGCTGACTCACTACGAGATGCTCGGTTCGGGACGGGTAGTCGTGTTGCTACACGGTTGGGGCGATAGTGCGGCCGGGCTGTCGGCGCTGCAAAAGGAACTCGCTACAAAATATAAGGTGTATGCAATCGATCTGCCGGGATTCGGCGCCACGCAAGTACCGGTAACCACGTGGGGGCTCGACGACTATGCGCAGTTCATAGCTCATTTTTTGCAGAAGGTGGGCGTGAAAAATGTGGCAGCGGTCGTGGGGCATTCCAACGGTGGTGCGGTGGCTATTCGCGGGACGGCGAGTGGCACGCTCAAGCCCGAGAAGTTAGTTTTACTGAGTTCGGCCGGTATCCGGGCGCACGGTGGCTTGAAAAAACTGGGTTTCAAAGCGCTCGCCAAAGGCGGAAAAGCGGCAACCGTATGGATGCCGAGCTCGCAGCGTGAAACATTGCGAAAAAAGCTGTATAAAAGTGCCGGGTCGGATATGTTGATCGTGCCGGCATTGCAAGAAACCTTTAAAAAAACCGTGGCCCAAGATGTGCAAGCAGACGCCGCGAAGCTCAGCCTGCCGACGCTGCTTATATATGGCGAACAAGATACGGCAACGCCGGTTTGGTACGGGGAGCGATATCATGAGCTGATGGGTAGTTCTACACTCGAAGTCCTGGGCGGCGCCGGGCATTTTGTGCATATGGATCGCCAGGCGGAAGTGGTCAAAGCAATAGAAGGATTTTTGCAATGATGCAGGGACTACGCAGTTTGTATTCATGGCGGTATCCATCGGCTCTTGTGTACATGTTGCAGAACACTGAGTATCAGGTTAAGCCGTATCTTTCGTGGTATTGGCACACGACCGACTTCTCGAAAATTATGTATCGGCGCACGCTGGAGCGCACTAAGGCCGCGCGGCTATTGCTGCTGGCGCTGCGGCTCGGCATGTTGCTCGAGGTCGTGCTTGGTATTTTATGCATCGTGCTGTGGGCGCAGCACCGGTTTATCGCTGGCTGGGAATTTGGCGCGGCGTTACTCATCGCAACTCCGGTAATTTGGGCACATGTCGTTGCGCTGCCGCTTTTTTTGGGACGGCTTTTGATCATAAAACCACGGCAGCGGAAGCTCATTAAACGGGCCGAAAAACTATTTCGCGCCAGCGGCGTGACGAAAATTGCCGTTGCCGGGAGCTATGGCAAAACCAGCATGAAGGAATTGCTGTTAACGGTGCTCAGCGAAGGCAAAAAAGTCGCTGCGACGCCGGCCAATAAAAACGTTTCGATTTCGCATGCGCGCTTTGTGACAAAACTTGATGGCGACGAAGACATCCTCATTATTGAGTATGGCGAGGCTGCCCCTGGCGATGTCGCGCGTTTTGCCAAGCTAACGCATCCGACTCATGCCATCATAACTGGTCTAGCGCCCGCGCACCTCGACCATTACAAGACGGTGCACGCTGCCGGGACGGATATTTTTTCGGTAGCAAAAGTGATTCAAGGCAACCGCGTATATGTAAACGCCGAATCGCCGTATACCGAAAACTTTATGAAAGACCGCTACCAAGGCTATACCCGAAAGGGCGCGCTTGGCTGGAAAGTGAGTGATGTAAAAGTAAATTTGGACGGTACCCGGTTCACGCTTAAAAAAGGCAAACGTACGTTACGGTTGCACAGTGGTTTGCTAGGGCGACACCAGATCGGTCCGCTCAGTTTGGTGGCTGCTTTGGCGGCAGAATTCGGCCTGAGCGATCAACAGATCGAGGCGGGAATTGCCAAAACCCAACCGTTCGAGCACCGAATGCAGCCATATGAACTCGGCGGCGCGTGGATCGTCGACGACACTTATAACGGCAATATCGAAGGCATCCGTGTTGGGACGGAATTACTCAAAGAACTCCCCGGAAAGCGCAAAGTCTATGTCACGCCTGGCCTTGTCGATCAAGGTTCAGAAACGGCAGTCGTACACGAAGAAATGGGTCGCTTGATCGCCGAGGCAAAACCCGACATCGTGGTGCTTATGCAGCACTCGGTTACGCCGTACATCGAAAAAGGTCTGTCGCAAAATGGTTACGAGGGCGACATACAGACCGTTGCCGACCCGTTGGCGTTCTATCAAAACTTGTCATTATTTGTCGCGGCCGGCGACTTGGTTTTGATGCAGAATGACTGGACTGACAACTACTTGTAGTCCGTGCTTACTGTCTAATGCGCTGCATGGAGCATGTGGTTCTCGATCGCAAAATCAACCATCGCTTGCGTTGGCGCAAATGGTTGCAGCGGATCTGTTTCATTTCGCCGGAACATTTCTATTTTCTGGAACCTTTCAGTAAGGTTCGACTCTCCGTGGGATTGATCTATAGCGCCTGAAACATGATAGGCACGGAATTCTCCCGCGACCTGAGCCTTTTTCACTAATTGTAATGGCGCGTGGTTAACCATATCAAGCGCATGTAGCTCTTCATGGGCTAAAATGAGAGGGCTGGCATGTCGATGGTTTCGGCCATATATATCGGGGATCACTATAAGAGGTCTACTTGCGGTGCAGGTATTTCTACGCTGGAAAGTATCGCTATACGTTGCGGCTACGATACTGCTACGCTTTTTGTACGCTGAAAATTCAATATCTTTTTTACACTCATCCTCTTCGTCGTATAGTTTGACGATTTCATTGGCATCCAGGGAAACGCCATATTGAGGCGCTTGCAAGCCATTTGTAATATTCCATGAGAACACTCGTTGCTGCGAAATAAGCTCAGTCATCATCGTAAGTTTAGCGGCTTGCCGCGCTGTCATGGGGAAGAGGAGCGGATTTGCCGTGTCTTTCTCGGCTTTTGGGACTACTAGTGTGTCATGGTGGACATTTGGTAGAACAAGTCGTTGGTTGAAATCGATGAGCTCTGCAGCGAGTGTGCCGAGCGCTGCAATAACTTCAGGGTGGCGCAAAGCTTGGTCGGTTTCTTGCACCATAACATCAAATGCCTGTGCGCGCCGCCGTACCTCATATCTGCTTAAAAACATTGCACCATGATAGCACACCGTCCTCGTGTGGGTGCTATTAAGGTTGCGGTGTTTCTGGAGCGACGGTATGTTGGGGTGGTTGCTGCCCGGGGGCTTCCCCGGCGGCTGCTTCGACTTGCGCTGCGGGGTTGCTGGTAATTTCGGCGCGTTCTGCTTCAACCCGCTTCTGAATTTCGGTGAGTAATTTACGGTGTTGTTCTTTAGCTTCGAGTGCTTTAATCTCAGCATTTGCAGCATCAGCAGAGGCATTTGCCACATCAGCCTTGTATTGTTGCACACCAAGCGGCGACATCTCGGCAAACACGCAAGTAGCACATGCCGATTTACCAACGGTAGTGCGAAGGTCTTTTCGTGCGTATTCTGCGGTCGAAAAACCGGTATTAGTTTCAATACCGTTGCCTGCCCCGGGACATGCTAATGTTGCACCGTAGCTATAGTAATCCGTCTGTCCTTCTCTTCCGATAAAACTTTTAGGGTAGGTAATAGTTTTATTCGGACAAGTGTCAAAAGCCTTTTTACCTGGTGATCCTAACATGCTATTTCCTGGCTCCTTGAATCTCAAAGTGAGATAATACCATTTTTTGGCAAAAGATGCAATCACCTTAGCGCGGGCCTTAATGGGCCGCCTCTGATATACTAAATTTATATGAACAAACCAACGGTAGCAGTATTTTTTGGATCGCGTTCGACCGAGCATGACGTTTCGGTGGTAACAGCGATCGGGTCGGTCATCCGCCCACTTGAGATTTCTGGTAAATATAATGTAGTACCGGTGTACATCACCAAAGAGGGCACGTGGTACAGTTCGCCCAAATTCAAGGATATCTCGCTCTTTAGCGGTGGTAACTTGGAAGCGTTTCTAGCCAAGCAGCAACCTGTTTCGTTATTGTTTGACCACGGACTTACGCTTGTCAAAAATACCGGTTTCCGCCCGCAGAAAATCAAAATAGATGTAGCTTTTCCGGCCACGCACGGCACCCACGGTGAAGACGGTGAACTGATGGCAATTTTTGAAATGGCAAACGTGCCCTATGTTGGCTGCGATATGCCCTCGAGCGTGCTTGCCATGGACAAAGTTTTTTCTAAAGTTCTTGCCGAAAGCAACGGCATTCCGACGCCGAAATTTTACGCATTCAGCAAAACCGATTACGAAACCGACCAAGCGACCTGGATCAAAAAAATCAACGCCGAGCTTGCATATCCCTTGTTCGTAAAGCCGGCGCACTTGGGTTCAAGCATCGGCATCACCAAGGTTATCAGCAAAAATGATCTGGAAAACGCCATCGAAGTCGCCTTGCACTACGATACCAAAGCCGTGGTCGAAGAAGCCGTCGCAAACCTGATCGAAGTAACGTTGCCGATCATGGGCAATGAAGAACTCACGCCGGCCCTGCTCGAGCAGCCGCTTACGAGCTCCGAAGATTTCTTCGATTTCGATACTAAATATATGCACGGCGGCAAAAAGGGTGAGGGCGGGAAATCCGGATCGAGCAAACAGAACGCCCAAGGCTACAGCAAAATTCCTGCCGAGTTACGCCACGGATTATACGAGCAAGCCGAAGCCGTAGCACTGCAAGTGTACCGCGCGTTAGGGCTTTCCGGCCTGGCGCGCATCGACATGCTCATCGACGAAAAAGCCGACAAGGTGTACTTTAACGAGGTCAATCCTATGCCCGGCAGTTTGTATGCGCACAACTGGCAAAAAGCCGGTATTTCTAACGTTCAGCTGGTGCTCAAACTCATCGCCCTTGCCGAAGAACAACACGCAAAACGACAGGCTACGACCACAATTTTCGGAACGAACTATCTACAGCAATTTAAATAATGAAAAAGCGAGCCATACCGATGCGACGGGCGGGAAAACCTCAGATTGTTGCATTGCTTGTTGGTGGCAGCTTGTTAGTGCTCGGGTTTTTACCGCATCATCCCGCCGCCACACCGGTGATACCCACCACGCCTATTGCATCACATGCGCCCCAAACGACGCCGCCACCCGTGGTCCGTGAGCCGGCGATCGATTGCGCAAAAATGCCGTGTTTAAATGTGAGCTTCGACGATGGGCCGAACCCGATCACGACGCCGCAGATACTTGATATTTTAAAAGAATACCAGGTGCACGCGAACTTTTTTGTCGTTGGTGCACGCGCGGCGACTATGCCCGGCATTTTGCAGCGTGAGTACCGGGAGGGACACGAAATCGGTAACCATAGCTGGAGCCATCCGGACATGACCACACTCAGCCCGGCGCAAGTAGAGGCGCAGATTATGCAGACACAAGCGGCGGTTATGGCGGCCGGATTGCCGGCGCCACGACTGTTCCGACCACCGTACGGCGCCGTCAACCAAGTGGTGAAAAGTCAGGCGCACATGACGGTTGCGATGTGGAATGTTGACCCGGAAGATTGGAATAAAGCCGATCCGGCACACTTAGTGCAAAAGGTGACGACGCAAGCCAAACGCGGCGGCATCATCGACTTGCATGATATCGACGCCGCGACGGTGGCGGCGCTGCCAGCGATTCTGCAGAATCTCAAAAGCCGCTTCCAGCTCGTTACAATGAGTCAAATGCTCAATCTTTCGCCCGGCCAACGCGGCGAATTTTTCGGCCGCTAGGGCACATCTGTTATAATAAGCCGATGAATATGCGTGCTCTTGTAATTTCGCCGTACCTCCTCCCCTTGGGGGAATAATTCTTTTTGCATCAAAATTCTAAAGATTAGCTAAACAGGAAGTTCGTGATGAAACGTTATAATCCGAAAGAAATTGAACCCAAGTGGCAACAGCGCTGGGTTGAAACCAATATTTACCAAGCCGAAGACGGCAGCACCAAACCGAAGCGCTACATTCTAGAATATTTCCCTTACCCGAGTGGTTCGGCGATGCACGTCGGGCACGTCCGCAACTATACCATCGGCGATGCTTTGGCCCGCTCGGCCCGCATGCGCGGCTACAACGTTTTGCATCCGATGGGCTGGGATGCTTTCGGTTTGCCTGCCGAAAATTACGCGATCAAAACCGGCATTTCGCCGGCGCAGGCGATCGTGGAAAACACCGGTAAGTTCAAACAACAGCTGAGCCAGATGGGCTTTAGCTATGATTGGTCGCGCGAGTTCGCTAGTTCTGACCCCGAGTATTACCGCTGGACGCAGTGGTTCTTTTTGCTGCTGCACAAGCGCGGCTTGGCATACCGACAGGAAAGTTTACAGTGGTGGTGCCCGGTTGATAAAACCGTACTTGCTAATGAGCAAGTCGAGGCCGGACGCTGCTGGCGTTGCGGCTCGGAAGTCGAAAAAAAGGCGCTCAAGCAGTGGTTCTTCAAGATTACCGAATACGCCGACCGCCTCGAAAAAGACCTCGACGACGTCGATTGGTCGGATTCAATCAAGTCGATGCAGCGCAACTGGATCGGCCGCAGTAAGGGCGCGGAGATTGACTTTGCGATCACCGGCAGCGACGCCGAAAACCCGCAAAAAATTACCGTCTTTACCACGCGGCCCGACACGGCGTTTGGTGCGACCTTCTTGGTCTTGGCTCCTGAGCACACAATGGTCAACGCCATCACAACTCCCGAGCACCGCAGTCAAGTCGAAAACTACATCCTAAAAACGCGCAACAAATCCGACATTGAACGCCAGGAAACCAACCGCGAAAAAACGGGGGTGTTTACCGGCGCATACGTCACCAACCCGGCGAATGGCGAAAAAATTCCGGTGTGGATCGCCGATTACGTACTCGTTGGTTACGGCACCGGCGCCATCATGGCCGTGCCGGCGCACGACGAGCGTGACCACGAATTTGCAAGTAAGTTCGACCTGCCGATCGTACCCGTCGTTACACCGATTTTCCATGAATATTTGCCCGAGGCGACCGACCGACCGTCGGCAGTCATCGTGTGCCGTGATCCTGAAACCGATCTGTACTGTGTGCTTGATTGGCATGAAAAGTATAGCTACGGCTGGCCCGGCGGTGGCGTCAACGATACCGAATCGCTCGAAGAAGGCGCCCGCCGCGAATTTATTGAAGAGACAGGCTACACCGACTTTACGATCGAACGCGAATTGCCGGCTATCACGTCGAGTTACTACGTTGATGGCTATATGCCGTTGCAACGTTCGGTGCGGCATATTTTTATGGCGACGCTCAACTCACGCGCGCAGAACAAGCATATCGGCGAAAAAGATACGTACGAAGTTAACCAATATGATGTTTTATGGCTGCCCAAAGAAGAAATTCTCGAAAAAATGAAAGAGGGTTGGAAGATGCTCGCCGAGTTTGCCTTCAACATGCCGATGTATGTTGGCGAAGGGTCGCTGGTCAATTCCGGCCCATACGACAATATGCTTACGCAGGATGCCCGCGAAAAAATTGTCGCTGATCTAACCGAAAAAGGCGTAGCCCGCGAACGCATCAACTACAAAATGCGTGATTGGCTGATCAGTCGCCAGCGATACTGGGGCGCGCCGATTCCGATTATTCACTGCGCCAAAGACGGCATAGTGCCGGTTCCCGAAGACCAATTGCCCGTTGTGTTGCCTGATATGAAGAGTTTCGAACCCTCCGGTGACGGTCGTAGCCCATTGGCGCGCGTGCCGGAATTTGTACATACCACGTGTCCGAAATGCGGCGGCCCGGCCGAACGGGAAACCGACACTATGGACGGCTTTGCATGCTCGAGCTGGTACGCGATGCGATTTGCCGATCCACACAATAGTGACAAGCCATTCGACAAAGACAAAGTAAAACATTGGCTGCCGGTCGATGATTATATCGGTGGTGCCGAGCACGCGGTGATGCACTTACTGTACGCCCGCATGTGGACAAAAGTTATGTACGACGAAGGGTTGATCGATTTTACCGAGCCGTTTAAAACGCTCCGCAACCAAGGCATGATTTTGGCGCCCGATGGTCAAAAAATGAGCAAAAGCAAAGGCAATGTGATCGCGCCCGATGAGCTTATCGACCAGGGCTACGGTGCCGACGCCATCCGTATTATGGAACTGTTTATCGGTCCGTGGAACCAAGCGGCGGCCTGGAGCGTAGAAGGTATGGGCGGCGCATTCCGGTTCTTGCAGCGCGTTTGGAATTTAGCGCAAGAAATTCAAAATGACACTGGACAAATTGGTGAGCAGCAGCCGTATGAAAAAGAGTTACAGCGCGTCATGCACCGCACAATCAAAAAGGTCAGTGAAGACCTCGAAAACCTCAGCTTCAACACGGCAATTGCCGCCATGATGGAAGCGGTCAATGACTTGTACAAAATCAAAGGTAAAGACAACTTTGCTAATAAATCTGTTTGGCGTTGGGCGGTTGAGTCGCTCGTGCAGCTTTTGGCGCCATTTGCACCGCACATCACCGAAGAATTGTGGGAGCAATTAGGACACGAGCAATCTGTTCATGCCAGTGAATGGCCGAGTTACGACGAAACCTATTTAAAGCGCGACACCATGACGATCGTCGTGCAAGTGAACGGAAAATTGCGCGCCCAAGTCGAAGTTGCTGCCGACGCTACCAAAGACGATATCCTCTCCGCGGCCAAAGCGCACGAGAAAATCCAGGCAATCCTGGCTGGCAACGAGCCGAAAAAAGAAATTTACGTACCGGGCAAATTAGTTAACTTTGTTGCATAAAAAATATTCGATTGGTGGGATCGAATAGCAAATACACCTATGAGTGAACATATTTCCCTACCACCCGAACACGACCACGTCGAAGCCTGGCTTGCGACGATTCAAGAGGTTAATCCGACCGGCGCATACGAGCTGGTGCAGCTTCAGGCTGAAAAGCAAGCGCCGGATTCGGCGTGGACGGACGAAAAGCAAGCGCGATTGGCTGACCTTGGGCTTGCGCGAAAAGCAGTCCAGAACCTCGTAACTGAATATTTGCCCGCTACCGAACGGTACGGAAGAAATACCAAAGGCGACCCAAGTCCGTTCGAATACGATGACCGCTTGCAGGCGGCGCGTGAAGGATTAGTGCTCGCTGCCTGGCAATATCGCCCAGGCAGGGTGAATGACCAGGGCGTACCTATGACATTTTTGGACTACGCCAAGCAACGGATGGAAGCGGTAGTCGATGCGTGGAAACACACAGCCGAAGGGCGTTTTTTTGAAACTTCCGCCCCTATGGCAAAAAGAGCCGAAAACGATGCGCGTCGTAAAAGCGTTACCGTGGCCCGAAAACGAGAAGTCACACGATATGTAGCAGTGCGCAATGAGACCCTTGCGTTCGAGGAATTGGAGTCAACAGATATGGTGACGCCAAATGATCCGACGTTCGAGGCCAGTGCCCGCGCAGATGTACGGCGCTTGTATCAGATAACGAGCGCCGCCTGGTCGGTCGAGCAAAGAAAGGTTGTGGCGATGTATTGGGGGTTACTTGGCGACGCACCATATAAGTCATTCAGCAAGCTGGGCGCTGATGCCGGCATTAGTGAGGATTTAGCCCGTACATATGTGAAAATGGCACGGTCGGATTTTCGATACCATGATGTTATGACTCGTTTTGCTGGTCATATCTTTGATGACGTTGGTGCTACACAGCAGTATGCTCACGCGCGCGGTAATCCGGCACAGCAAGCGTCGACCGCGAATGCTACATCATCTCACTCGAGAAAATCACGTACCGGTGAAAAACCGCCGAAGCATAATGAGGCCTTCGAGGAAACGCTCGCGAACCTCACGCAGGCACTTGGGCAACCAGGTTATTTTGCAAAACGCCACTACGAAAAGCGGGACGTGTATCAAGCTACAGAAGCAATTTTGGAAGCGTGCCCAGGTGTAACTTCGGCGCACATTGAGGCGATGTGGAATCGTGGCGTAGAGTCTTTGGTAGAGGGTATGCATCGCAAGCTTGGCCGGAACTTTGAGTTATGGCGTGTTGGGTTGTTATTCTCGAGGCTGCTGAATGCCACGATGATTAATAGCTCAATTGTGCGGTTAACAATACCACCAAGTCTCATGGGGAAGATGGATTTCATTGGTGCGGAGCTAGGGCATGGCACGCTTTTTGTTGCGGGTGACGTTGGGCTGTGTGCCGGAATAAATACCGGTCCTGATGCGACGGTCAGGATTGAAGGAAGGGCTGGTACGCGGCTCGGCGTGGGTGCTGCGGGTGTTGTAACTGCGCTTTATAGCCCAGAGCAGGGCCGGCAACGCTTCTAGCCGCTTGCTTGAGATTCCGCGCCCAATGCGCTATAATACAGGTAAGTTATTAAGATTAA
>Ga0070676_10000378_pt1 | contig 20674 bp, 17 predicted proteins | sample KBSM53metaG_FD_64667 | JGI IMG/M metagenome (GOLD analysis project Ga0070676, IMG submission 64667) | Miscanthus rhizosphere microbial communities from Kellogg Biological Station, Michigan, USA - KBS M5-3 metaG | ecosystem: Host-associated > Plants > Roots > Rhizosphere > Soil ...
GATGTCGGCGGCGTACTTGTTCATGTCGCGCTGGCCGACCTTGAAGGCGGCGACAGAAGGCAGGCGCGCCAGATCCGCCAGCGTGGCCGACGAATACGACGCACGCGTCCACGCCGGGTAGACGTGTGCCACCAGATCGAGACCCACCGAGGCGATGGCCTCGAAGTACTGCGTCACGTGGTCGGGACGAAAGCCGAAGCGCAGCCAGTGGTGCGGCGGCATCACGTCCAAGGCCTTGGCGCCCGCTTCACGCGCCATCGAGGCCTGCTCGGCGGCGTCGCGCGTGCCCTCGCAGACGATGGACGAAATGACCGGCAGGCGGCCCTTGAGTTCGTCGGAAACGATGCGCGTCACTTCGGCGCGCTCGCGCGGCAGCAGCGAGAACACTTCGCCGGTGTGGCCGTTGGTCATCACCGCGACCACGCCGGGCTGCGTCGCCAGCCACGCCGCATGGTTGCGCAGCGCCGGCTCGTCGATGCGGTGGTCGGCGGTGAAGGGGCAGGCGATCGCGGGGATGATGCCGCGGTAGTTCTGGATGGTGCGCATGGGCTTTCGTCTCCGTTCTGTTGAACAATCTGGATGAATCTTGCGCGACGCCGCTGTCTTTGACCAATGCCGCTTGGGCCTTCTTCCATGCTCTGGGAGCACGACTCTTGAACCTGATCTGGCTCGATGATTTCCTGATGCTGGCGGCCAGCGGCAGCTTCTCGCGTGCCGCGCAGGAGCGGCACATGACCCAGCCGGCCTTCAGTCGGCGCGTGCGCGCGTTGGAGGACTGGCTCGGCGTGGTGCTCTTCGACCGAAGCACCCAGCCGGCCACGCTCACCGAGGCCGGCGAATGGTTTCGCGCCGTGGCGCAGGACCTGCTCACGCGCGTGGCCGGCATTCCCGATCAGGCGCGTGCGGTGGCCGATGCGAGCTCGGCCACCTTGCGCATCGCGTCCACCCACGCGCTCTCGTTCAGCTTCTTGCCGGGTTGGCTGCGCGGGCTGGAGTCTCGCCTCGCGGAAGGCCCAGGGCCGGTGCAGCTCATTTCCGATGTCATGCAGCAATGCGAAGCGCTGATGCAGCAGGGCCGCGTCCAGTTCCTGCTGTGCCACAGCCATGAGCAGGTCCCCAACCGACTGGACCCGGCATTGCACCGCTGGGCCGTCGTCGGGCGCGACGCGCTCGTGCCGGTGTCGGCGCCCGATGCGTCAGGCCGCCCGCGCCATTCTCTCGACAACGCCGGCGGCAAGGCTGTGCCGCTGCTCGAATACAGCGCCGAGTCCGGCATCGGCCGCCTCGTGCGCGCCTTGCGCGGCAACGCGCTGGCCAGTGCGCATGCGCAATCGGCGATGACGGCACACCTGGCCACCGTGCTCAAGACCATGGCGCTCGACGGCCGCGGTGTGGCCTGGCTTCCCCGGAGCTTGATCGCTGAAGAACTGGCCGCGGCGCGATTGGTGGCCGCGGGAGGTGACCCATGGGCGATCGAGGTCGAGATCCGCTTGTTCCGGCCCCGGTCGCCGCTGCCGCGCGCGGCCGAGCGATTCTGGGCGGTGGTGGCCGATCATTGAAACGGGTTGGAGACGTTTGCAAAATGACGGGCGCGCAATACGACATGTCGGACCTGGCCGATCTGTTTCCAGGCTTCTCATCTGAGTGGATCACCGCCAGCCGCGGCCGGATCTTCGCCCGCATCGGAGGCAGTGGCCCGCCGTTGCTGCTGCTGCATGGCTACCCGCAGACTCATGTGATGTGGCATCGGGTCGCCCCGCAATTGGCGGCGCAGTTCAGCGTGGTCATCGCAGACCTGCCTGGGTACGGCTGGTCAGATGTGCCTGAGACCGATGCCGACCACACGCCATTCACGAAGCGCGCCATGGCTCGAGCCATGGTCGAGGTCATGGCGCACGTCGGGCATCGACAGTTCGCGCTCGCTGGCCATGACCGGGGCGCCCGTGTCGCCTACCGTTTGGCTCTCGACCATCCTGATCGGGTGTCGCGCGTCGCCGTGCTCGACATCCTGCCGACCTACGACTACTGGGATAAGATCGACCGGACGTTCGCGCTGCGCATCTACCACTGGATGTTCCTGGCTCAGCCCCACCCATTGCCCGAGCGATTGATTCAATCGAATCCGGATGAGTACTTCGCTCATACCCTTCGCAGTTGGGTGAAGGCTGGCACCGACCCGTTCGATCCCCGCGCGCTTGCACACTACCTGACGGCATTTCGCGATCCCGTGCGCATTCACGCCGCCTGCGAGGACTACCGAGCGGGCGCCCATGCGGACTTCGATCATGACAAGGCCGACTTCGACGCGGGCCACAAGATCGCCGCGCCGCTGCTCGTGCTTTGGGGCGGCAGCGGGATTGCTGCCTCGGCCAGCACGCCACTGGACACGTGGCGTCGACGGGCGACGGAAGTTTCTGGAGGCCCCCTTGATTCCGGGCACTTCCTGTGCGAGGAAGACCCCGTTGCGACCGCCGCCGCGCTGCTGAGGTTCTTTTCCCGGTGAACAGCAGAGCAGGGTAGCGAGCGGTCGCCGTCGATCCGATTGGATCCGAGTTGCCGCTCGCGAATCTCGAAGCTGGTACGGACTGCACGTTGTTTGCCAACAGCCCCTTCCCCGTTGAGCAGGTTCCCAGACCTGCGCCTGCAGCACGAGGCGACACCGCCTGTGATCCGCACCTTACGCACGCCGAGGCCTTTGGACAAACGAGCCAGGCGCGTGATCTCCTCGGAGCTCAGCAGGTCGGACGATGCTTGCGCGCGCATTTGCTGCAAGCGTGCACTTTTCGCGCTTGATCAGCAATTTATCGTTTTCAGAATCAGAAATGATTCATGAATCGCGAAACGAACCGATAGCCACGTGGACGGCTGTCGCGTTCTGACCCGACCTGGATACCGACATCGCAGCGTCAGCGACAGCTGCAGGCGCCTGAAGCGTCGCCCTTGCCTTTCTGCCGACGGAGACACCCTTGAGCGCCTCGCAAACCATCGAACCCGCCGCGCAAGCCGCCAACGTTGCGTTCAGTGCGGCGTGTCGCCCGGCGGCTTCCACACCGGCCCGCGAATGCCTGACCTTCCGACTCGGCGCCGAGGAGTATGGCGTCGACATCCTGAAGGTGCAGGAGATTCGCGGCTACGAGAGCCCGACCCGGATTGCCAACGCGCCAGCCTTCATCAAGGGCGTGCTCAACCTGCGTGGGGTGATCGTGCCGATCGTCGACCTGCGGCTGCGCTTCTGCCTCGAGCAACCCACATATGACGCCCTCACGGTGACGGTCATTCTCAATGTCGCCGGCCGCGTCGTCGGCGCGATCGTCGACTCGGTCAGCGACGTGATCGAACTCAAGGGCGAACAGATCAAGCCGGCGCCGCAGTTCAATGCGGCCGTGAACGCCGACTTCATCACCGGGATCGGCGTGCTGGAGCAGGGCGCCGAGCGCCGCATGCTCATCCTCGTCGATATCGAAAGACTCATGTCGGGCGCCGAAACGAGTTTGGTCGAGCAAACCCTTCAGTAGGCCCTCTTCACTCCGGCATTCACAGGACGTTCACCAATGAAGCTCAGCATCAAACTCCCGTTGGCGTTCGCCACCGGACTTGCGTTCATGCTCGCGGCAGCGCTGTACGGCATCTACAGCCTGAACCAGTCGCTGACCAGCTACGGGACAGTGGTTCAGGCCAGTAACGACAACGAGCGCGCCGTGAACGACCTGACCCTGGCATTCAAGATGCAAGTGCAGGAATGGAAAAACACGCTGCTGCGCGGGAAAGAACCAAAGGACCTCGACAAATACTGGGGTTCCTTCGCCAAGCAAGAGCGCGATGTCACCGAGAAGGCCAAGAAGCTGCGCGCGGTGCTGCCCGACGGCGAAAGCAAGTCGCTGGTCGACAAGTTTGCACAGGCGCACGCCAGGATGGGCGAGAGCTACCGCAAGGGTTTCGAGACCTTCAAGGCCGCCGGCTTCGACCCCGTGGTGGGCGACACCGCAGTGCACGGCATGGACCGCGAACCCGTCAAGCTGCTCGATGAAGCGGGCGACAAGATCGCCGCCGACAGTGCTGCAATCTCCACTCGGGTGGCCGCGGACGGCAAGCGCGCCACTGTCATCAGCCTCGGGCTGATGCTGGTCACATGCGTTGTCGGCGTCGTCGCGGGTGTCTTGATGAGCCGCAGCATCCTCAAGCAGCTCGGCGGCGAGCCGGCGCAGGCCGCCGATCTGGCGCGCAGCGTGGCCGCCGGCGACCTCTCCAACCACATCGCCCTCAGGCCGGGCGACACCACCAGCCTGATGGCGCAACTCCAGGCGATGCAGGCCAGCCTGGTGAAGGTGGTGTCGAACGTGCGCCAGAACTCGGAGTCCGTGGCCACGGCATCGGCGCAGATTGCCCAGGGAAACAACGACCTGAGCCAGCGCACCGAGGAACAGGCGTCGGCGCTCGAAGAAACTGCGGCCTCGATGGAGCAACTCGGCTCGACCGTCAAGCAGAACGCCGACAACGCCAGACAAGCGAATCAGCTCGCGCTGAGCGCTTCGACCGTTGCCATCAAGGGCGGCGAAGTCGTCGGCCAGGTGGTGGACACGATGAAGCGCATCAACGACAGCTCCAAGAAGATCGCCGACATCATCAGCGTCATCGACGGGATCGCGTTCCAGACCAACATCCTGGCGTTGAATGCGGCCGTCGAAGCCGCACGCGCCGGCGAGCAGGGCCGCGGCTTCGCGGTGGTGGCCAGCGAGGTGCGCAACCTCGCAGGCCGTTCGGCCGAAGCGGCCAAGGAGATCAAGAGCCTGATCGTCGCCAGCGTGGAGCGCGTCGAAGAAGGCACCGCACTGGTCGACCAGGCCGGCGTCACGATGACCGAAGTGGTCAGCTCGATCAAGCGCGTGACCGACATCGTGGGCGAGATCAGCACGGCCAGCGCCGAGCAGAGCGCAGGGGTTTCGCAGGTGGGAGAGGCGGTCAGCCAGATGGACCAGGTCACGCAACAGAACGCGGCACTGGTCGAAGAGAGCGCTGCCGCGGCCGAGAGCCTGAAGGTGCAGGCACGGCAGCTGGTGCAGGCGGTGGCGGTGTTCACGCTGACACGGGGCACACCGGCCTCCATGCCGGCCCCTTTCGAAGCGGTCGCGCCTGCGGCCGGCAGCCGCGTCGAGCGCCGCGGCCCTGAGCGCGCGAAGAATGTGACGCGCCCCGTCTTTGGAAAGACCCGGCCGCCAGTGGTGGCCAAAGTGACCTCCCCGACGCCTTCAAGACCAGCGGCCAGCCCAGCCGCGCACACCGGTACCGACGATTGGGAGAGCTTCTGAGAAAGGCCCCAGCCGCGTCGTCTTCAATCGCGCTGCCGCGCCTTCCTTCCGGCCTTCATTTCGCCAAAGAGATCGAACAGCTGCTGCGCCGCAGGTGACAGCGAGCGTCCGCGCCGCCATATCAGCCCGACCTTGCGGGTGACCACCGGATCGACCAGCGGCACGCTGACGAGGAGCGGATGGTCGGGCCCCGGCATCGCCATCGACGGCACCGCGGCGATCCCGAGGCCGGCTTCGACCAGACCGAGGGTCGTGGTCACGTGCTGCGCCTCGTAGATCGCCTGCGGGCGCCCGATGACGCCCGCCAGTGCCTGGTCCAGCAGCACCCGGTTGCCCGATGAGCGGCCGACCGAGATGTAGTCGTAGTCGGCGAGCTGGGCCCAGCTGACGCGGCGCAGTTTCGCCAACGGGTGATCGCGCCGGCACGCCGCCACGAACCGCTCCTCCACGAGCGACTTGAACTCCAGCTCGCCCTCCTGCGCGCCGATGAAGTTGAGGCCGAAGTCAGCCTCGCCGCGCGCCACCGCCGCCAGCACCTCGTTCGCGGCGGCATCGAGCACCTTCACGCGCACCTTCGGGCTGCGCTCGTGGTAGCGGCGTATCACCTGCGAAAGGTAGTAGTACACCGTCGAGGGCACGCAGGCCACGGTGACCTCGCCCATGCGCGTGGCCGCGACGCCGCGTATTCCCAGAAGCGTGACGTCGAGATCGTCCAGCAGTTCCCGCACCTTGCGTTCGAAATCGCGGCCGACGGCGGTCAGCGTGACGCGCCGCGTCGTGCGCTCGAGCAGCCGCACGCCCAGCGCCTGCTCGAGCTTGTCGATGCGGCGGCTGAAGGCCGGCTGTGACAGGTGCACCGACTCGGCGGCCTTGCGGAAGCTGCTCAGCTCGGCCACCGCCCGGAACGCCAGCAGGTCGTTGAGATCGAAGTTGATGGCCATGGTGCGGCGTCCTCGGATTGATGCACTGGGAGCATCAGTTGATCTTAAAGATGCAATTCCCTTTTGCAAAGCCGGCGCCGATCATTCGGTCATGAAACAAGCCATCCCCTGCGTCCTGATGCGTGCCGGCACGTCGCGCGGCCCGTTCTTCCTGCGCGATTGGCTGCCGGTCGACGACGCGACCCGCGACGAGGTGCTGATCGGTGCGATCGGCGCGTCGGACCTGCTGCAGGTCGATGGCGTCGGCGGCGGCAGCACGCTCACCAGCAAGGTCGCGATCGTCTCGAAGTCCGCCGAGCCGGGCTGCGACGTCGACTACCTGTTCGCACAGGTCGGCGTCGGCCAGAAGTCGGTCGACACCCGCCCCAATTGCGGCAACATGCTCTCCGGCGTGGCACCGTTCGCGATCGAGCAGGGCCTGGTGCCGGCGCAGGACGGCGAGACGACGGTGCGTGTCTTCAATGTCAACACGCGCTCGCGCATCGATGTGACGGTGCAGACGCCGGGTCGGCAAGTCACTTACGACGGCGAGACGGGCATCGACGGGGTGGCCGGCACGGCAGCGCCAATTCGCCTGAACTTCCTGGATGCCTGGGGCGCGGTCACCGGCTCGGTGTTTCCCACCGGCCAGCGCATCGACGTCATCGACGGCCTCGAAGTGACCTGCATCGACGCGGCGATGCCGCTCGTCATCCTGCGGGCCCGCGATCTGGGGCTGACCGGCCGCGAGGCACCGGCCGAACTCGACGCCGACCTCGCGCTGCTCGCCCGCATCGAGGCGATCCGCCGTGCGGCCGGCGAGGCCATGGGCCTGGGCGATGTGTCGACCAGCGTGGTGCCCAAGCCGGTGATCGCCAGCGACGGCGACGATGCCGACAGCGTCACGTCGCGCTACTTCACGCCGCGCCGCTGCCATGCGTCGCACGCGGTCACCGGCGCCATCGGTGTGGCCACCGCGTATGCGCTGCCCGGCACCGTGATCAGCGGCGCCGTGAGCCGCGCCGGCGCGCGTGCCATCTCGGTGCTGCATCCCCAGGGACGCATCGATGTCGAGGTCGCGATCGAAGGCAGCGGGCCGGACGCCCGCATCCAGCGCGCCGCGCTCGTGCGCACCGCCCGAAAGATCCTGCAAGGCGAACTCCACATCCCGCCCTACGTGTTCTCGACATCCACCGAAGGAGACCAACCCATGAAGCACCTGATTGCCCCCGCCGTGGCCGCCGTGCTGGCCGCAACCGCAGCACCCGCGATGGCCTACCCCGACAAGACGATCACGATCGTCGTGCCCACCGCCGCCGGCGGCGGCAACGACGCGATGGCGCGCACGATCGCGCAGAAGCTCGGGCCGCTGCTCGGCCAGACGGTGATCATCGACAACCGCGCCGGCGCGAACGGCGCGATCGCGAGCGAATTCGTCAGCCGTGCCGCGCCCGACGGTCACACGCTGATGTTCGGCTACATCGCCACCCACGCGATGAACCCGGCGTTGCAGAAGCTGCGCTACGACCCGGTCGCCGACTTCGCACCGATCGGCCTGGTGGGCTACTCGCCGACGCTGATGGTCGCCAATGCCGCAGTCCCGGTGAAAGACGTCAAGGACCTGGTGGCGCAGCTCAAGGCCAAGCCCGACAAGTACACCTACGCCTCGGCGGGCAACGGCACCGCACCGCACTACGCGGCCGAGCTGTTCAAGCTCAATGCCGGCGTCGTGATGCTCGGTGCGCCGTACAAGGGCTCCGCACCCGCGGTCAGCGACACCATCGGCGGGCAGACGCAGTTCATGTTCCCCAGCCTCTACACGGCGCTGCCGCACGTGAAGTCCGGCAAGCTGCGTGCGCTCGCCGTGGCCGGCCCGAAGCGCTCGGCCCTCCTGCCCGAGGTGCCGACGCTGAAGGAGGCGGGCGTCGACGGCGTCGACGTGCAGCAGTGGTACGGCTTCTTCGCGCCGGCCAAGACGCCGAAGCCAGTCATCGACCAGCTCAACAAGGCCCTGAACCAGGTGCTGTCCGACAAGGAGGTCGTCAAGCGCATGGAAGAGCACGGCGCCGATGTCGAGACCAGCACGCCGGAGAAGTTCGGCGAACTGGTGAAGACCGAGCTGGCGAAGTGGAAGGGCGTCGTGCAACGCGCCAAGCTGACCGCCGACTGAACCCACAAGGAGACTCGACCATGGACACTTCCCTCGATGAACTGCAGGCCTGGATCGGCCGCAGCGAAACAGTTCGCGACCAGATCGGCGCGACGCCGGTGAAGGCGCTCAACGCCACCCTGGACCACCCTGCAATGCCCGCGGAGCCGGGCACGCCGCTGCCCCCGCTGTGGCACTGGCTGTACTTCCTGCCGCTGCACCGGCAAAGCGAGATCGGTGCGGACGGCCACGCGAAGCGCGGCGGCTTCCTGCCGCCGGTGCCGCTGCCGCGGCGCATGTGGGCCGGCAGCCAGTTCGAGTTCCGCTCGCCGGTGCGTGTGGGCGACGCGGTGGCGCGCACATCGACCATTGCCGACGTGACCGTGAAGGATGGCCGCACCGGCAAGCTCGTGTTCGTGAAGGTGCGCCACGAGCTGCGCTGCAACGGTTCGGCCGAGCCGGCGATCGTCGAGTTCCACGACATCGTCTACCGCGAGGCCAAGCGCCCCGGGGATGTCGAGCCATCGCCGCAGTCCGCCGCGGTCGGCGCCTCCTGGCAGCGCGACATCGTGCCCGACGACGTGCTGCTGTTCCGCTATTCGGCGCTGACGTTCAACGGCCACCGCATCCACTACGACCGCAAGTACGTCACCGAGGTCGAGGGCTACCCGGGTCTGATCGTGCACGGCCCGCTGATCGCCACATTGCTGATGGACCTCGTTCGGCGCAACGCGCCCGATGCCGACATTGCCACCTTCCGCTTCAAGGCCGTGCGGCCGACCTTCGACCTGAACCCGTTCCGCGTGAACGGGCAACTTCAAGACGACGGCAAGACCATCAAGCTGTGGGCCCAGGACCATGACGGCTGGCTCACGATGGATGCGGTCGCGACACTGCGGGGAGCCTGACATGCAACCGCTGAAGGGACTCACCGTCGTCACGCTCGAGCATGCGATCGCCGCGCCGTTCGCGACGCGCCAGCTCGCCGACCTCGGCGCCCGCGTCATCAAGATCGAGCGCCCCGGCACCGGCGACTTCGCGCGCGGCTACGACGCTCGCGTGCGCGGCCTGGCCTCGCACTTCGTCTGGACGAATCGCTCCAAGGAGAGCGTCACGCTCGACGTGAAACATCCCGAGGCCGCCAAGGTGCTCGAGCGCCTGGTGCTCGAGAAGGCCGATGTGGTGGTGCAGAACCTCGCGCCCGGCGCCGCGGCGCGCCTGGGCCTGGGCTACGACGTGCTGGCGGCGAAGAAGCCGGCCATCATCGTCTGCGACATCTCCGGCTACGGCGCCGACGGGCCGTACCGCGACAAGAAGGCCTACGACCTGCTGATCCAGAGCGAGGCGGGTTTCGTGTCGGTCACCGGTACGGCCGACGAGCCGTGCAAGGCCGGCCCGTCGATCGCCGACATCGCCGCCGGCATGTACGCCTACACCAGCATCCTCGCAGCACTTCTGCAGCGCGCGCAGACCGGGCGCGGACAGCACATCGACATCTCGATGCTGGAGTCGCTGGCGGAATGGACCAGCTATCCGCTGTACTACGCATTCGACGGTGCGCCACCGCCGCCACGCACCGGCGCAGCCCACGCCACCATCTACCCCTACGGCCCGTTCCCGACTGGCGCGGATCAGGGCAGCGTGATGCTGGGCCTGCAGAACGAGCGCGAGTGGGTCAACTTCTGCGACAAGGTCCTGCAACGCCCGGAGCTGGCGCGCGACCCGCGCTTCAGCGGCAACGCCAAGCGCGTGGCCGAGCGCACCGCGCTGCGCGAGCTCATCGTCGAGACCTTCGCGGCACTGACGGCACCGCAGGTCGTCGAGCGGCTGGAGGCGGCGCAGATCGCCAACGCGCGCGTCAACACGATGCACGAGGTGTGGGCGCACCCGCAGCTGAAGGCGCGCGACCGCTGGCGCGAGGTCGGCTCGCCGGCGGGGCCGCTGCCCGCGATGCTGCCGCCCGGCACGTGGAACGAAGGCCCGCGCATGGACCCGGTGCCCGCACTCGGCGAGCACACCGATGCCATCCTGCACGAGCTGGGCATCGATGCCGAAGGTGTCCGCACCTTGCGTGCGGCGGAGGCGATCTGATGAACCCGCGCACCTATCTGTTCGTCCCGGGCAATCGCCCGGAGCGCTTCGCCAAGGCGCTCGCCAGCGGCGCCGATGCGATCGTGCTCGACCTCGAGGACGCCGTCGCGCCCGCCGCGAAGGATGAAGCGCGCGAGGCCGTCGCGCGATGGGCGCGCGAAGCCGCCGAGGCCGAGCGTGCGCGCATCGTCGTGCGCATCAATGACGCCCAGACCAGCGCCATCGCCGACGACCTGCGGCTGCTTCGCGATGCCCGCATCACGGGCGTGATGCTGCCCAAGGCGGAATCCGCGGCGCAGGTGAACACCGTTCGTGCCGCCGTGCCGGGTGCACGCGTGCTCGCGCTGATCGAAAGCGCGTGCGGCGTTGCGAATGTGCAGCAGGTGGCCGGCACTGATGGCGTCGCCCGCCTGGTCTTCGGCACGCTCGACTACGCGCTCGACCTCGACCTGGACATCACCGACAGCGCCGAGGCACTGGTGCATGCCGCCAGCGTGCTCGCCATCGCTTCACGCGTCGCGGGGCTCGCGGCGCCGGTCGCTGGTGTCACGCCCCAGCTCGACGACGAGCAGCGCCTGCTGGCCGATCTGGCCTGGGCGCGCCGCCACGGCTTCGGCGCCAAGCTGTGCATCCATCCGCGCCAGGTCGCGCCCATTCACGCGGCCCTCGCGCCGAGTGAGCAGGCGGTCGACTGGGCCCGGCGTGTTCTGGCCGCCGAGGCTGCCTCACCCGGCGCCGCGCAACTCGACGGCCGAATGATCGACCGCCCGGTCGTGCTGCAGGCGCAACGCACCCTGCAGCGCGCCGGCGCCTGATTCCATCCCTCTTCATAAGGAACTCCACCATGTCCGCCACCATCATCGACTCCGCCATCTTCCAGGGCATCTTCTCCAGCGACGAGATGCGTCACGTGTGGTCCGACGAGAACCGCACGCAGAAGTACCTCGACATCGAATCCGCGCTGGCCAAGGTGCAGGGCCGCCTCGGCCTGATCCCGCAGGAAGCCGCCGACGAGATCGTCAGCCACTGCCAGCTCGACCAGATCGACATGGCCAAGCTGCGCCAGCAGACCGAGCGCATCGGTTATCCGATCCTCGGCGTGGTGTCGCAGCTCAACGCGCTGTGCCGCGACAAGCTCGGCGAGTACTGCCACTGGGGCGCGACCACGCAGGACATCACCGACACCGCGACGGTGCTGCAGATCCGCGAAGGCCTGGCGATCGTCGACCGCGAACTCGCGGCGATCTCGGCCGCGATGGCCAGGCACGCGAAGACACACCGCCTGACGCCGATGATCGGCCGCAGCAACCTGCAGCAGGCGATTCCCGTGACCTTCGGCTACAAGATGGCCGGGCTGCTCTCGGCCATTGAGCGCCATCGCGAGCGCCTCGCGCAGCTGAAGGAGCGCGTGCTGGTCGGCGAGTTCGCCGGCGCGGCGGGCACGCTGGCATCGCTGGACAAGGGGGCGATGGAAACCCAGGCCGGCCTGTGCGCCGAGCTCGGGCTGAAGCAGCCGCTGATCGCCTGGCACACGATCCGCGACAACATCGCAGAGGTCGGCACCGTGCTCGGCCTGATCGGCGGCACGCTCGGCAAGCTCAGCATGGACGTCAAGCTGATGATGCAGACCGAGGTCGGCGAGGTCTACGAGCCGTTCGCGCACGGCCGCGGCTCCTCGAGCACGATGCCGCAGAAGCGCAACCCGATCTCGAGCTGCTACATCCATGCGGCGATCTCGGTGGTGCGTCAGCACGCGGCCGCGCTGATGGACGCGATGGTCGCCGACCACGAGCGCTCGACCGGGCCGTGGGAAATCGAGTGGATCGTGCTGCCCGAGGCGTTCTGCCTGATGGCAGGGGCGATGAAGCAATCGCGCTTCGTGCTCGAAGGTCTGGAAGTCGATGCGAAGGCGATGCGCCGCAACATCGACATGACGCATGGCCTGGTGATGAGCGAGGCGGTCATGATGGGCCTGGGCCCCTACATCGGCCGCGAATACGCGCACGACCTCGTGTACGACATCTGCCGCGAGGCGGTGAAGCAGCAGCGGCCGCTGCTCGACCTGCTGGCCGAGCATCCCGAGATCAACAAGCACCTCGACCGGTCCGCGCTGGCCAGGCTTTGTGATCCTTCCAACTACCTCGGCCAGTCCGGGGTGATGGTCGACCGCGTGCTCGCCACGCTGCGCTGAAAAACCACCCTCGGCCGACAGCCGGCGCAGATCGGCACGGCCTTCCTTTGCCCATCTTTCTCAGGAGACAAGCCATGAAACCCGGCAAGCTCATCAAGCTGCTCTATGTCCAGGTCCTGATCGGCCTGGTGCTCGGCGTCACCGTGGGGCACTACTGGCCCGAATTCGGCGCCGCCCTCAAGCCGCTCGGCGACGCCTTCGTCAAGCTGGTGAAGATGATGATCGCGCCGATCGTCTTCTGCACCATCGTCAGCGGCATCACCTCGCTGAACGACACGCGCGAAATCGGCAAGACGCTCCTGAAGTCGATGGGCCTGTTCTATGCGCTCACGATCCTGGCGCTGCTGACCGGCCTTGCGGCGGTGTTCCTGCTGCAGCCCGGCGCGGGCATGCACATCGATCCGACGCATCTCGATGCGGCGATCGCCGCGAAGTATTCGAGCCAGGTGCCGCCGCGGGGCTTCACCGAATTCGCGATGCACATCATTCCCGGGTCGTTCTTCGGCGCCTTTGCCGAAGGCGAAGTGCTGCCGGTGCTGTTGCTGTCGGTGCTGTGCGGCTTCGGCCTCACCCGCATCGGCTCGGCCGGCCGCATCGTGCTCGACGGCATCGACGGCTTCGCGCACATGCTGTTCGCGGCATTCGGCTTCATCATGCGGCTTGCGCCGCTCGGCGCCTTCGGTGCGATGGCGTTCACGGTCGGTCGCTACGGCATCAAGTCGATCGGCTCGCTGGGCCTGCTGATCGGGACCTTCTACGTCGCTTGCACGTTCTTTGTCGTGGTCGTGCTCGGACTGCTGGCGCGCATGCACGGCTTCAAGCTGTGGCAGCTGCTGCGCTACATCCGCGAGGAATTGCTGGTCGTGCTCGGCACCTCGTCGAGCGAGCCGGTCTTGCCGCGGCTGCTGATGAAGCTGGAGCGGCTGGGCTGCAAGAAGGGCGTCGTCGGCCTGGTGCTGCCGACCGGCTACTCGTTCAACCTCGACGGCACGGCGATCTACCTGACGCTGGCGTCGATGTTCATCGCCCAGGCCTGCGACATCCACCTGTCGTGGACGCAGATCGCCGCCATGCTCGGGCTCATGCTGCTGACGTCGAAGGGCGCGGCCGGCGTCACCGGCAGCGGCTTCGTCGCGCTGGTGGCCACGCTGACGGTGATGCCCGACCTGCCTGTGGCCGGTGTCGCGCTCATCGTCGGCATCGACCGCTTCATGTCCGAGGCGCGCGCCCTGACGAGCACCATGAGCAATGCGGTGGCCTGCGTCGTCGTGTCGATCTGGGAGAACGCCTGTGACCGCGACGTCCTGACGCGGGAGCTGGCGCAGAACTATGTCAACACCGAGCTCGCGCTTGAAGAAGACGCAACGCTGTCGAGCAACCCGTCCGTGGCAGCGATCTGACCGATTGCCCGGCGCTCCGCATGTGGCTATACGTGGGTTCCGTGCCGCGCTTGCCGCGGCATCATCCCGTCAGAAGGAGCTTGCGATGACCGACCTGCGCCACGTTCTGGATCAAATGCGCCTGGGCCACTGGAACGAGGCCCACAACCTGGTGCAGAGCGACGATTCGGAACTGGCGGCCTGGCTGCACGGCATCCTGCACATTCAGGAGGGCGATCTCGAGGACGCCGAGTATTGGTACGGCAAGGCGAACCGCAATTTCCGCAGTCGCGGCACCTTGGCCGAAGAGCTCGATCGGTTCGAGGCGGCATTGTCGGATTGAAAGGACGGACAACGCCGATGCGCTCGCGCTGGCGCGCGGTGTGTCGCTGGCGCGGGCCACGCCGGCATCCGAAGCCGGCGCGCCGGTCAGGCGATCGAGAGGCCCCGTGCCGCGCGCTGCAGCAACGCGCAGGTGGTATCGAGGTCGGGTCCGATGTGGCGGTCGATGCGCCGGATGAAGGGGCAGGTGAGCACCGCCAGCGCCTCGCCGTACGGTCCGAGGACAGGGATCGAGATGTCGACGACGCCGGAGGCCTGCAGGCTGTCGCCCTGCCAGCGGCCGAGCGCCCGCACCTGTTGAAGCGTGGCCTCGAGCTCGTCCTGGCTCAGCGGCACTTCGCCATCCACCGCATGGTGGGCGGCCAGCATCTCGGCGCGCCGCTGGTCGGTCTGGAACGCCAGCAGCACATGGCCGGAGCCGGTGTCGATCAGGCCGACGCGGGCCCCGAGGCGGATCGACAGGCCCCAATTGCCCGGGCTGTTGGCCTGCGCCACGACCGTGATGTTGCCGCGGTCGTATACCCCCATGTGACAGGACTGCTCGGCGGCCTTCGTGAAGCTGTCGATCAGCGGCTGGGCGCGCGCCACCAGCCGATCGATTGGCGGATGCCGGTTGCCGAGCACGAAGAGCTTGAGGCTGAGCGCGTAGCGATCGCCCTCCTGCGAGCGCGTGACGTAGTCGCGCCCCACCAGCCGCTCCAGCATCCGGTAGATCTCGCTCTGGCTGCGCCCCATCGCCTTGACGATCTCCCCGCGGGTCAGCCCCTGGGGCTGCTCGGCCAGCAGTTCCAGGATGTCCAGGCCCTTGTCCAGCGCAGGCGCGCGGTAGCGATCGTTGTCGTTGGTCACGTGGGAGGGGCCCGGGAGTGGATGTGGCAATCGGTGCGGTTGCGACCCCGTTGGGTGCCGCCGAGGGTAAATCATAGGACCGGGTCGCCCAGCTCCCGGATAAATTATTTGCTAATGAATACGTTGTTCATATTTGAATTGAAGCCGATCGACGGCGAACCAGCATGACCGCCCGCATCGACGCCCACCAGCACTTCTGGCGTCTCGCCCGTGGCGACTACGCCTGGCTGCGCCCGGACGTGGCGTCGCTGCAGCCGATCTACCGCGATTTCCTGCCCGACGATCTGCTCCCCGCCATGCAGCGGCACGGCGTCGTTCAGACCATGCTGATCCAGGCCGCGGCGAGCGAGGCGGAAACCGACTTCCTGCTCGAACTCGCCGGTGCGCACGACTGGATCGGCGGCGTCGTCGGCTGGGTCGACCTGAGTCGGCGCGACGCGATCGACGTGCTGCAGCGCTGGTCGCGCGATCCCAAGTTCAAGGGCGTGCGGCCGATGCTGCAGGACCTGCCGGACGCCGACTGGATCGCGCGCATGCCGCACCCGGATGCAGTGCAGGCGCTCCTGGATCTCGGGCTGCGCTTCGACGCGCTCGTCAAGCCGGCGCAGCTCGCGCCCTTGCTCGAGTTCGTGCGCCGCCATCCGGGCTTGCCGGTGGTCGTCGACCATGCGGCGAAGCCGCCACTGAGCGCCGGCTGGGAGGCCCACGCGGCCGTGCGCTGGGGCCACGACCTGGCCGCGCTCGCCGCGCAGCCACAGGTGATGTGCAAGTTGTCGGGGCTGTTGACCGAGGCCGCCGCGTCGCAGATCCAGTCGCTGCCCGCTGCGATCGATGCCGCCCGCCCGGTCTGGGACCGCCTGCTCGCATGGTTCGGCCCGCAGCGCTTGATGTGGGGCAGCGACTGGCCGGTGCTGACGCTGGCCGCAGACGTCGATCGCTGGGTCGCGGTGTGCGACACGCTGATCGGCGAACTGCCGCCGGCCGAGCGGGCCTTCCTCTGGCACGACAACGCGAGCCGCTTCTATGCGCTCGCGCCTTGACATCAGCTCGCCGACGCCATGACCTCCGTGCACCCGCCCCCGCTGATCTCGATCCGAGGCCTCTCGAAGTCGTTCGCCGGCGTGCGCGCGCTCGAGAACTGCCAGTTCGAGCTGCTGCCGGGCGAGGTGCACGCATTGATGGGCGAGAACGGCGCCGGCAAATCCACGCTGATGAAGGTGCTGGCCGGCGTCTACCAGCGCGACGCCGGCGAGATCCTGCTCGACGGTCGCGCGATCGAGATCGACAGCCCGCGCGCGGCGCAGGCGCACGGCATCGGCATCGTGCACCAGGAGCTGCACCTGATGAGCCACCTGAGCGCCGCGCAGAACATCTTCATCGGACGCGAACCGCGCCGCGGCCTCGGCCTGTTCCTCGACGACGACGCACTCGACGCTCGGGCGCGCCGCATCTTCGAGCGCATGAACCTGGCGCTCGATCCGCGCACGCCGGTCGGCACCCTGACGGTCGCGCGCCAGCAGATGGTCGAGATCGCGAAGGCGCTGTCGTTCGACTCGCGCGTGCTGATCATGGATGAGCCGACCGCGGCGCTGAACAACGAAGAGGTCGCCGACCTGTTCCGCATCATCCGGCAGCTGAAGGCGCAGGGCGTGGGCATCGTCTACATCTCGCACAAGATGGACGAGCTGCAGCAAATCGCCGACCGCGTCACCGTGATGCGGGACGGCAAGACCATCGCGACGCTGCCGATGGCCGGCACCAGCGTCGAGCAGATCATCGGCATGATGGTCGGGCGCGAGCTCGCCGCGATGACCAATGAGGCGCCCGACACCTCGCGCAACGAGGTCGTGCTCGAGGTCCGCGGGCTGAACCGCGGCAAGGCCATCCGCGACGTGAACTTCACGCTGCGCAAAGGCGAGATCCTGGGCTTCGCCGGTCTGATGGGCGCCGGCCGCACCGAGGTCGCGCGCGCGGTCTTCGGCGCCGACCGCGTCGATTCGGGCGAGATCCGCGTGCGCGGCGCGACTGTGGCGATCGGGTCACCGGCCGATGCGGTCGCGCACGGCATCGGCTATCTCTCCGAAGACCGCAAGCATTTCGGCCTGGCCACCGGGCTCGACGTCGAGACCAACATCGCGCTGGCGAGCATGCGGCGCTTCCTGAGGTTCGGCGGACTCGTCGATGCGGCCGCGACGCGCGCCACGGCCGAACGCTTCGTGCGCCAACTGCAGATCAAGACGCCGTCGGTCGAGCAGCAGGTGGTGCGGCTGTCGGGCGGCAACCAGCAGAAGATCGTGATCTCGAAATGGCTGCTGCGCGACTGCGACATCCTGTTCTTCGACGAGCCCACGCGCGGCATCGACGTCGGCGCGAAGGCCGAGATCTACAAGCTGCTGAACGCATTGGTCGCCCAAGGCAAGGCCATCGTGATGATCTCGTCGGAGCTGTCCGAGGTGCTGGCGCTGAGCCATCGCATCGTCGTGATGTGCGAGGGCCGGATCACCGGCGAGCTGCGCGGCGCCGACGCCACGCAGGAGAACATCATGCAGCTCGCCACCCAACGTGAATCCATGAGCCCGGCGTGACGTGGGCCCTCGCATCGTGAACCGCACCATGACCGAACAAGCATCCCTGGCCCGCCCCGGCCCGCTCGCCGCGCTGAAGCACACCCTCGTGAAGCCGGCGACGCGTCAGAAGGCGATGGCCTTCGCGAGCCTGCTGGTGCTGATGACGTTCTTCAGCCTCGCGTCGCCCAACTTCCTTCAGACCGGCAACCTGGTCAGCATCCTGCAGTCCACCGCCGTCAACGGCGTGCTCGCGATCGCCTGCACCTTCGTGATCATCACCGCCGGCATCGACCTGTCGGTCGGCACGATGATGACCTTCTGCTCGGTGATGGCCGGCGTGGTGCTGACGTACTGGGGCATGCCGCTGCCGCTGGGCATCGTCGCGGCGATCTTCTTCGGCGCGCTCTGCGGCTTCACGAACGGCGTGCTGATCGCGAAGCTGAAGATCCCGCCGTTCATCGCGACGCTCGGCATGATGATGCTGCTCAAGGGCTTGTCGCTGGTGATCTCGGGCACCAAGCCGATCTACTTCAACGACACGCCGGACTTCCCGGTGATCTCGCAGGAGTCGCTGATCGGCTACTTCATCCCCGCGCTGCCGATCCCGAACGCGGTGCTGATCATGTTCGTGATCGCGGTGCTCGCCAGCATCGTGCTGAACAAGACCCTGGTGGGCCGCTACACCTTCGCGCTCGGCAGCAACGAGGAGGCGGTGCGCCTGTCGGGCGTCAACGTGGCGTTCTGGAAGATCGTCGTGTACTCGATCAGCGGCGCCATCTGCGGTGTCGCGGGCTTGCTGATCGCATCCAGGCTGAACTCGGCGCAGCCGGCGCTCGGGCAAGGCTACGAGCTCGACGCGATCGCCGCGGTCGTGATCGGTGGCACCTCGCTGTCGGGCGGCACCGGCACGATCCTCGGCACCATCATCGGCGCGTTCATCATGAGCGTGCTGACCAACGGGCTGCGGATCATGTCGGTCGCGCAGGAGTGGCAGACGGTGCTCACCGGTCTGATCATCATCCTCGCCGTCTACACCGACATCCTGCGCCGCGGCAAGGCCGCCTGAACACTTCAACAGAACCGCAGCCGGACGGATTCCGGAACAACTGAAACTGGAGACATCCCATGATCCAACGACGACTGCTGAACATCGCGCTGGCCGCGAGCGCGCTTTGTGCGATGGTGCCGTCCGCATCGGCCCAGCAGATCTACATTCCGCTGATCTCCAAGGGCTTCCAGCACCAGTTCTGGCAGGCCGTGAAATCCGGCGCCGACCAGGCCGCCAAGGACTACAAGGTCACGGTCACCTTCGAAGGCCCCGAGACCGAGGCGATGGTCGACAAGCAGATCGACATGCTCGCCGCGGCGCTGGCCAAGAACCCGAAGGCGATCGGCTTCGCGGCACTCGACAGCCAGGCCGCGACGCCGCTGCTGAAGAAGGCCGCGGCGGCGAAGATCCCGGTGATCGCGTTCGATTCGGGCGTCGACAGCGACATCCCGGTGACGACCACCACCACCGACAACAAGGCGGCCGCCGCGCTCGCGGCCGACAAGCTCGCCGCGCTGATCGGCGATGCGGGCGAGGTCGCGGTCGTGGCCCACGACCAGACCAGCCGCACCGGCATGGACCGGCGTGATGGCTTCGTCGACCGGATGAAGGCCGCCCACCCGAACATCAAGGTCGTCAGCGTGCAGTACGGCGGCGGTGACCAGCTGAAATCGACCGAGGTGACCAAGTCGATCCTGCAGGCCTACCCGAACCTCAAGGGCATGTTCGGCGCCAACGAGGGCTCGGTGCTCGGCGTGGCCAACGGCGTGCGCGAGATGAAGCGCAAGATCGTCATCATCGGCTACGACTCGGGCAAGCAGCAGAAGGACGCGATCCGCGACGGCACCATCGCCGGCTCGATCACGCAGAACCCGGTCGGCATCGGCTACAAGACCGTCGAGGCGGCGGTGAAGGCACTGAAGGGCGAGAAGCTGCCGAAGATCATCGACACCGGCTTCTACTACTACGACAAGAGCAACATGACCGATCCGAAGATCGCCGCGGTGCTCTACGACTGATCGAGCGCCATGACGGTCATCCGATCCCTGCGCGTGCTGGACGTGCGCTTTCCGACCTCGGCAAGCCTGGACGGCTCCGACGCGATGAACGCCGACCCGGACTACTCCGCGGCCTACGTCGTGCTGGAGACCGACCAGCCCGGGCTGGAAGGCCACGGTCTGACCTTCACGATCGGGCGCGGCAACGAGGTCTGCTGCGCGGCGATTCATGCGATGCGCCACCTCGTCGTCGGCCTCGACCTGGCCTGGATCGCCGCAGACATGGGGCGCTTCTGGCGCCACATGACCTCCGACAGCCAGCTGCGCTGGATCGGCCCCGACAAGGGCGCGATGCACCTGGCGACCGGGGCGCTCGTCAATGCGGTGTGGGACCTGTGGGCCAAGTCCGAAGGCAAGCCGGTCTGGCAACTCGTGGCCGACATGAGCCCCGAGGAACTGGTGCGCTGCATCGACTTCCGCTACATCACCGACTGCATCACGCCCGCCGAGGCGCTCGCGCTGCTGCTTGAGAAGGCGCAGGGCAAGGCGCAGCGCGTGGCCGATTTGCAGGCGCACGGCTACCCCTGCTACACCACCTCCGCCGGCTGGCTCGGCTACGACGATGCGAAGCTGCGCCGGCTCGCGCAAGCCGCGGTCGATGCCGGCTTCTCGCACGTCAAGCTGAAGGTCGGCCGTGACCTCGCCGACGACGTTCGCCGCCTGCGCATCGCCCGCGAGGTACTGGGCCCGGACCGCCAGTTGATGATCGACGCCAACCAGGTGTGGGACGTCGACCAGGCCATCGAGTGGCTCGGCCAGCTGGCATTCGCCAAG
>Ga0070676_10000404_pt1 | contig 20179 bp, 20 predicted proteins | sample KBSM53metaG_FD_64667 | JGI IMG/M metagenome (GOLD analysis project Ga0070676, IMG submission 64667) | Miscanthus rhizosphere microbial communities from Kellogg Biological Station, Michigan, USA - KBS M5-3 metaG | ecosystem: Host-associated > Plants > Roots > Rhizosphere > Soil ...
GCCGCCGTGGCCGAGAGCCTGCACAAGCTGATGGCCTACAAGGACGAATACGAGGTCGCTCGGCTGCTCACTAAGTCGGGCTTCGACGAGAGCGTTGCGGGTCTGTTCGACGGCAGCGTTCGCCTTAAGTACAACCTGCAGCCCCCGTTCGCACGATGGTTCGGCGTGAAGGGCAAGGTGCGCATCGGCGCTTGGATCCGCCCCGTGCTGAAGACCCTGGCCGCGTTCAAGTTCCTGCGCGGCACAGCGCTCGATCCCTTCGGCGCTTTCGCGTCGCGGCGCGAGGAACGTGCGCTGATCGCGTGGTACGAGGCGGCGCTGACCGAAGCGCTCCGTCTGCTCGACGCGCGCAACGCCGCACAGGTCACGGAGCTGCTTCTGCTGCCCACCGCGATCCGGGGTTATGAAGCGGTGAAGTCCGCGGCGGCCGCCGAGGCGAAGGCTCAGGCCGAGCGCTTGCTGACGCAGCTGAAGCGGCCTCGCACGATCGAGATCGCGCCCGTTTCACTTGCGACGTGACGCAGTTCCGCGCTGTTCTTTCAACGACAAAAAAGAGACATGCAGCCATGATCAAAACGTTCGAGCGTCTCGCCGTCGCGGCAGGCCTCAGCCTGCTGGCCCTCGCGTCGACCGCGCAGGAAATGCAGCTCCGCTTGGTCACCGCGTTTCCCGAGAACACGGCCTGGTCCCAGGCGCTGGTGAAGTGGAGCGAGCGGGTGAATGCGCAGGGCAAGGGCCTGGTGAAGATCAACTTCATCGGGGGCCCCCGGGCCGTGCCGACCTTCGAGATCGGCAACGCGGTGAAGACCGGTGTGGTCGACATGGCCCTGAGTCCCGGCGCCTTCTATACGAACGTGTTCCCGGAGGCGGACATGCTGAAGATGGCGCAGATCCCGGTGGCCGAACAGCGCAAGAACGGCGCGATCGAATACATCAACAAGGTGTGGAACGACAAGGGCAACATGCAGTACCTCGCCCGCATGGTCGAGGGCTACCCCTTCCACATCTTCCTGACGAAGAAGATCGACAAGCTCGATCTCACCGGCAGGAAGATCCGCGTCTCGCCCGCCATCCGGCCGGCGGTGCAGGCGCTCAACGGCAACGTTGTCGTCATCCCGCCGGGCGAGATCTACACGGCGCTGGAGCGCAGCGTGATCGACGGGTACGGCTGGTCCATCGGCGGCATCTTCGACCTGAACCTTGCGAGCCATACCAAGTTCAGGATCGACCCCGGGTTCTACGACGCCGACGTGTCGCTGATCATGAACCTGGACAAGTGGAAGGCGATGACGCCGCCGCAGCGCGACTTCGTCCAGAGGATGGCTATGGAGGTGGAGGCCAACTCCTCGTATTGGCGCAAGGAAGGTGAGGACGAGAAGACGAAGCAGAACGCGTCCGGCATTCAGTCCATTACCTTCAGTGCCGAGGACACCGCGAAGTACCTGGATGCCGTGTACGAAGCGGGCTGGGCCGACCTCATCAAGACCAGCCCGGTCCATGGCCCGAAGCTGCGCGCATTGCTGTCCAAGAAGCCATGAGCAGCGTGGCACAGCACGAGATCCTGGGCACACCGGTAGGGAAGTCCATCGAAGCGCTGCAGGCGGCCTTTGGTCGTCTGTATGACCTCATGGTGGTGCTGGCCTGCATGCTGTTGCTGGTGATGGTGACCTCAATCACCCTGGACGTCGTGCTTCGAAACGTGGAGATACCCGGGTTGCCGCGCGGCTTTCCAGGCGCGAGCGACATCTCGGAGTACGCCTTGTACCTCTGCACCTTGCTGGCCGCACCTTGGTTGCTGCGGGGTGGGCAGCACATTCGAGTCGACATCTTGCTGCGGGCGTTTCCCTCGCGGCTCGCCTGGGCCTGTGAGTGGGTGTCGGACGCGATGGCTTTCGGCGCGTGTGTGGTGCTGGCGTGCATGGGCCTGGTCGTCGCCTTGCGCAGCTATGCAAGCGGTGCGATCCAGATCAAGAGCATCGTCATTCCGGAGTGGTGGGTGATGGCGCCCTTGCCGATCGCGTTCTCGTTGTTGACCGTCGAATTCGCGTTCCGCATGTGGCGGCTTGCGCACGGTCCGAAGGAGCCGCGTTCCGACGCGGTGTCCGCATCATGAGTGCCTGGATCGTCCCGGCGTGGTTGCTGCTTGGCGGCTCCACTCTGCTCCTCTTTGTCGGGCTCCCGGTGGCGTTTGCATTCCTGTTCACCAACCTGGTGGGGGGTTGGATCTATCTGGGTGGCGAAGCGGGGCTGGGCCAGCTGGTGCGCAACAGTGTCGTCGCGGTCACCAGCTTCTCGCTGACCCCCATTCCCCTGTTCATCCTGATGGGCGAAATCCTGTTCCACACTGGATTGGCGGTGAAGGTCATCGAAGGTGTGGAGCGGCTCATCACGCGCGTGCCGGGCCGGCTGGCCGTCGTGGCTGTCGTGGCCGGGACCGTGTTCTCGGCGATCTCCGGGTCGACCATCGCCACCACTGCGATGCTCGGCTCGCTGATGGTGCCCGTCATGCTGCAGCGCGGGTACCAGCCGACGATGGCCACGGGACCCATCATGGCGATCGGGGCGGTGGACATGCTGATCCCGCCCAGTGCGCTGTCGGTGCTGCTGGGCAGCCTGGCGAACATCTCCATCTCCGGGCTGCTGATTGGCGGCATCGTGCCCGGGCTCCTCCTGGCGCTCGGATTCGTCGCGTGGATCGTGCTGCGCTCCGCCACGAATCCTTCGCTGGCGCCCGCGACCGAGTTCGAGCACTTTCGCGGCTGGGAGCGATTCAGGCCGCTTTGCCAGTATGTGCTGCCACTGCTCTCGATCTTTGGGGTGGTGGTCGGCGCGATGGTGTTCGGCTGGGCCACGCCGACCGAAAGCGCGGCGCTGGGTGTGGTGGCGACGCTGGCGATTGCGCTCTCGTACCGCGCGCTGTCGACCCGCGCTTTGATGAAGTCGCTCAGGGGGACCATCGGGATCTCCGGGATGCTGCTGCTGATAATCATGGGCGCGACCACGTTCGCGCAGATCCTGACTTTCTCCGGTGCTTCCAACGGCATCGTCGAGACGATCACAGCCGTGGGACTGGGGCCTATGGCAATCATCGCCGGGATGATGTCGATGCTGATTTTCCTGGGCATCTTCGTGGATCAGGTGAGCATGATGCTCATCACCATTCCCATCTTCATGCCGATCGTGCAGAAGCTGGGCGTCGACCCGGTGTGGTTCGGCATCATGTTCCTCGTCTGCATGCAGATGGGGCTGTTGCTGCCCCCGCATGGACTGCTGCTGATGACGATGAAGGGCGTCGCCCCGCCATCGGTGACCATGGCCCACATCTTCCGCGCGGTCGTGCCATACGTGGTCATGAGCATGCTGATGCTTGTAGCGATGTTCTTCTTTCCGCCCATTGCCACCTGGCTTCCAGGGATCGTCAAATGACTGGAATCGAGAACCAGCCCCTGGTTGGCGCTGCGCCAGGGATGGTCTATCGCTACTCCCGCCTGCTCCATTGGAGCGAGTGCGACCCCGCCGGGATCATCTTCTCGCCCAACTACCTGCGCTGGATGGTCGACGGGGTGACCGACATGTTCCTTTCGTTCGGCGTGGACCCGCACCGGATGTTGGAAGGTGACCTGCGCTGCGGATTGCCGGTGCTCGAGCAGCAACTGCGATACCGGCAGGCCGCGAAGCTGCACGACCGCATCGAGCACGTCATCGAAGTTGCGAAGGTGGGGACCAAGTCACTCACGTTCGAACATCGGATGTACCGCGGAGAAACATGTCTGATGGAGGCGACGGATGTGCGCGTGTGGGGAGTCCACCCCATTGCGAACCCTGAAGACCTGCGGGCGGTGCCAATTCCTGATGAGATTCGCGCGCATCTCGCGGCCAGGAGTGGCAGATGAAAGCAACGCTCAAGGCAAACGTCTTGGCGGAGCCTGACTCGTCACGGCCCGGCTTGCATCGTCGAAACCTGATGTTCGCTGCAGCTCTGGCGCCGACATTGGCCTTGCCGTTCGGCGCTTCGAATGCGGCCACGACAATTCGCGCGGACGTCGTGAGAGCTGTTTTCGATCGCCGCTTTCCGCAGAGTCTTGCCTTTGCCGAACGGGCGGAGAGCCAAGGGATCAGGCAGGTCGGCATCTCGGGAGAGATATCCACTCTGTGGTTCGATGAGATTCTGCCGGCGTTGCACGCCCGTCCCATGCCGCTCATCGGCCTGACAAGCATCGGCGCGCTGTTCTGCTTCGAGCAAATGGCCTGGAGCGTCGGATTGCGGGTTCGCCTTCGAATCGACCATCGCGAAGGCGCGAACGGGGTCCGGCACACCCCGAGCGCTGATCTTCCTTCCGCGATGCGCGTTCAGCTCGAGGGTGCAGCACATGCGTTTGGCGGCCCCTCCGTCGATGTGGCTCTCGGGTGCAGGGAGGGTTGGGGCGATTGCACCCACGCCATCGTTCCCAAGGCGGCCACCTCGGGTACGGAGGCGCTTGTGACCTGGGTGATCGCGCCTTTGAATGATCTCTGAGTTCGTAGGAATCAAAGAAATGCCAATGCCGCCGAATGTGACAGTCGTTCAATGGAATGCCGCCCTCAAAGCGTTTCGATCGGTCGTCGGTGAGGAATGGACTTTCACGTCCGACCAGGACGTGGCGCTGTATCGCGACCCGTATTCGCCTGTGTGGGGTGAAGCCGAAGAGCGGCTGATCTCAGCCGCGCTTGCTCCGAAGAATGTGGAGGAAGTGCAGGCGATCGTCCGCATCGCCAACCAGTTCGGCATTCCTCTCTACCCGATCTCGACTGGCAAGAACCTGGGCTATGGCGGTCCTGCCCCCAATCTTTCCGGAAGCGTGGTCGTCGACCTCAAGCGGATGAACAAGGTCATCGAGGTCGACGATCGCCGTCATTTTGCGATCGTCGAACCCGGTGTCTCCTATTTCGACCTGCATCGCCATATCCGCAGCCGCAAGCTCAAAGTCTGGATTGATTGCCCCGATCCGGGCTGGGGCAGCGTGGTGGGTAACGCGCTGGATCACGGCGTTGGCTGGACCTGGGGCCAATACAAGGATCACTTCTGGGCGCACTGTGGCCTGGAGGTCGTGCTGCCCAACGGCGAATTGCTGCGCACCGGCATGGGCGCCATGCCTGGGGCCAAGACCTCCGCTGATTTCCGCTACGGGTATGGCCCCTACGTCGACGGCCTGTTCTCGCAGGCGGGCTTCGGCATCGTCACCAAGATGGGGATTCATCTGATGCCGGAGCCGGAAGCGTTCCTGCGCAAGGTGGTCACGGTTCCGAGGCGGCAAGACATCATCCCGCTCGTCGAGATCACCAGCGTGCTGGAAAGCAGCGGCATCATCGGAACACCGATCTTCGATTCGCAATTGTTCTATGCGCAAATGGCCGATCCGGCGTTGCGTCAGATTGCCAGTTCGCCCGGTGTCTGGAACGGCAACGCGGCCGACCGATATGCCGCCGAGAAGGGGCTGCCGTCCTGGCAAGTGGGTCTGAATTTCTACGGCCCCCCAGAGATCAATGAAGCCAAGTGGCAGTACGCCAAGTCGAAGATCGAGAAGGCGATTCCCGGCGCACGATACGAAGACAAGGAAAGTCTCAGGTTCCCGCTGTCGCCCGAGGCACAGGACGCGGTCCATTTCAAGGGCGAGGTCGGGATACCGAACCTGGGCGTCTTTTCCGTTGGCGCGCGAAGCCCTTACTGGCCCGGCAATCCGACGGATGGTCATCTGTTCTTCTCGCCGATCGTTCCTCGCACCGGTGAAGAATTCCTGAAAGCGCAGCGCATCTTTGCCGAGGGCATGCGCTCGGGCGGCGTGGATCACAACGCGGCGTTGGGTCCGTTCGGATACGGCCCTTTCACCGTGCCCTTCACGTTCACGCGGGCCTTCGTGCTCGTAGGAATCATTCCCGTTTCGCGCTCCGACCCGGAGGTCAACAAGCGGTCTCGCGATGCGATGCGCCATTTGATCGCACTCGGCGCCAAGCACGGCTACGGCGAATACCGCACGGCCCCGGCGTTCCAGGAGCAGGTGATGGGCACCTATGACTTCAATGACAACGCGCTGCGCCGCTTCTGCGAAACGCTGAAAGATGCCGTCGATCCGAAGGGGATCATTTCGCCGGGGCGCGGCGGCTTCTGGCCTCGTTCCATGAGAAAGGAAGCGAAATGAAAGCACTCGCATTGCCGATCGGAACATCACTCGCCCTGTGTGCATTGGCGGCGGTAGCGAAGGACGAGCCTGTCGATCAAATCGCGAAAGGCAAGCAGGTCTACGAATACAACTGCATTGCCTGTCACGGTTCCGGCCCTGGCTTCCCCCCCTTCCCAGAGCTGCCGGGGACATCCGCGCTGCGCATGAGATATGGCAACAGCGTCCCTGCGCTCCTGACTGAGCGGACCAACCTTACGCCCGAGTTCGTGGCGGTCTTTGTGCGCAATGGCATCTCCGTCATGCCGTTCTATCGCAAGACGGAGATCAGTGATCCCGATCTCGCTGCGTTGGGGGCCTACCTCAGCCGGAACAACCCGGACTTGAAGAGCAAGTGACGTGGATCAACAAGGAAATTGCATGACTGAAAATCGTGGAGCGATCGTCGTTGGAGGCGCGGGAGGGATTGGCAGCGACATTTGCCGCAAGTTGGCGTCGCAGGGCTATCGCGTCGTTGTCGCCGATTTCAACCTGGAAGGTGCAGGCGTCGTCCTGACAGGATTGCAGGGCGCGGGGCACAACGCCGCCCAGCTGGATGTGACACGTCCGGACTCGGTGAATGCGGCCTTCGACGCCATTGAGGCGCGCGATCCGGCCAGCGTCTTGGTGATCGCGTCGGGTGGGCCGGTCGTTCACCTCGGTCAGCGGGTTAACGTCGCGACGATCGCAATGCCGGACTGGGACAAGACGATCGCGCTCAACCTCACAGGCGTGTTCTGCTGCGTCCAGAAGTTCGCACTACAGCGGCTGGCGGTACCGCTCGAGCACTCGCGGATCATCATCATTGGGTCCGCCGCCGGCGAAGTCGCCGGCAACGGCACCGACATTGCGTACGGCTCGTCCAAGGCCGCTCTTTTCGGGTTGACGCGGCAGGCGGCATTCGACCTGGCACCTGCGGGCATCACCGTGAACAACGTGGCTCCCGGGCCGGTCGGCACCCCGGAGTTCTTCCGCAACACCAACGAACAGATCCGGGCAGGCATTGCGTCGCTTACGGCGCTAAAGCGGCTGGCGACTCCGGAAGAGGTGAGTGCCGGCGTCGCGTACATCGCCTCGCGCGAAGCGGCATACCTGACGGGTTCGACGCTCGACATCAATGGCGGCGTTCACATGCACTGACGATGCATCGAGGAGGGACGCTCGGCGCACGAACGTGAAGAGAAGCGCCAAGCGAATTGACGTGTCGGCCGGATGGCAAACAGATCACCTCGTGCCAGCTGAATCCAGCGACAGATTTCAACCAAAACACAGGAGACATCATATGAAGAAGGCATTCCCGCGGCCTCGCCGCATGGCCGTCGCGCTGGCCGCAGCGCTCGTCGGCGCTGGCGCGCATGCCGTGGAACTCGATCTGGGCGAGTCCGACTGGCAGGTGCGCTTTGACAACACAATCAAGGGCGGTCTTATGTACCGCACACGGAAGGCCGATCCGGCACTGGTCGACTCGTTCCGCTTGCTCGTCCCGGGAGTGCCGGCCTCGGCCTTCCCGCAGGCGCTGAACTTCAACGCCGGCGACGACAACTTCCGGGACCGGGGCATCGTCTCCAAGCGCGTCGACCTGCTCTCGGAGTTCGATGCGGTCTACCGCAAGGACTTCGGGCTTCGCCTGAGTGGCGCTGCCTGGTACGACGCAGCCTATCGCGGTACGACGCAAGCCGCGGATCCGGTGAACGGTCAAACCCCGGCGAACGAGTTTCCGCGCGAAACGCGGGACTTGGCTGGCCGCAAGGCGGAGTTGCTGGATGCGTTCGTCTTCGGGGGCTGGGACCTGGGTGAGGGGCGGAAGCTGGACCTTCGCCTGGGCCGCCACGCACTGCAGTACGGCGAGAGCCTCTTCTTCGGCGACAACGGCATTGCGCGAGCGCAGGGGCCGATCGACATCCTCAAGCTGCTCGGTTCGCCGAACGCGCAGTTCAAGGAGATCGTCCGCCCGGTGCCGCAGCTGTCGGGGCAATTGCAGCTGACCCCCGAGGTGGCGATCAGCGGCTACGTGCAGTTCCGCTGGGAGGCCGATCGCCTGCCGCCCGCGGGAAGTTACTTCTCGACGTCGAACATCGCCTGGGGCTCCACGCCGCCCGAGTTCATTGGTATCCCCGGAGTCGGCAATTTTGTGTTGCTGCCCAGCGGTGAGCGCAAGCCGAAGAACTCCGGGCAGTTTGGCCTGCAGCTGAAGTGGCGCCTGGGCGGGACCGACCTCGGCTTCTACGCCGCGCGCTATCACGACAAGGGCGGCCAACTCTACGGCCAGTTGAACCCGCTGGGCCCGGTTGGGCCCGGCGGCACGCTGCCTGGCAACTGGTACTTCCGGTTCCCTGAGGCGGTCAAGGTCTACGGAGTGAGCGCGACGCAGTCCGTTGGCGACTTCAACTTCGCCGGCGAGGCCTCCATTCGCGACGACATGCCGCTGCGTACCAGCAACAAGATCTTCGGATTCTTCCCCGGCCAGCCCGAACCACGATCTGCGACAGGCCGTACCGCGCACCTGAACCTGTCGACGCTGGCCACCTTCGGCCCGAGCTTCGTCGCACGTGAATCGAGCCTGGTCGCAGAGATCGCGTGGAACCGAGTGCTGCACATGGACGATCCCGACGCCACGCTCGACGCCGGGCGCACGCGCGATGCCACCGCGCTGCAGTTGATCTTCACGCCCAGCTATCGGCAGGGGCTGCCAGGGCTGGACCTGAGCGTCCCGATCGGCCTGCGCTACATGCTGGACGGCCGATCATCGATCACCGCCTGGGACGCGCGCGGCAACGGCAGCGCCAACATCGGGTTGGCCGGCAACTACCTCGGCGTATGGCAATTCGCGCTGACCTACACCCACTTCGTCGGCAAGGCCGTTCCGCTCGTCGACTACTCGCCGTCCCTGGCAGGCGGCAGTCCGATTCTGGGGGACGGCAACGCGGCCGCCGACCGGAACTTCGTTGCGCTCACCCTGCGTCGCACATTCTGATCAAGGAGACTCACAATGACTCAACATCTCATCATTGCCGCCGCTTGCATGACCGCGTTGATGGCGCCCCTCGGGGCATCGGCCGGAGTCAGCGCCGACGAGGCCGCGCGCCTGAAGACCGAGCTCACGCCCCTCGGCGCGGAAAAGGCCGGGAACAAGGACGGCAGCATTCCCGCGTGGACTGGCGGCTACACCACGCCGATCCCGGGCGACAAGCCCGGCGGGCGTCGCGGCGATCCGTTCAAGGACGAGAAGCCGCTTTACTCGATCACGTCGAAGAACGCCGAACAGTACGCCGACAAGCTGACCGAAGGCACGAAGGCGCTGTTGAAGAAGTACCCCGACACCTTTCGCGTGGACGTCTACAGGACACATCGCACCGCCGCCGCGCCGCAGTGGGTGTACGACAACACCTTCAAGAACGCGACCCGAGCCAAAGTCAATGGGGACGTGATCGAGGGCGCCTACGGCGGGATTCCGTTCCCGATCCCGAAGGCGGGCGTCGAAGTGATGTGGAACCACCTCCTGCGCTGGCGCGGCACGTCGTGGCAGTTCCAGACGAACATGTATCAGCTCACCACCGATGGCAAGGCCGTGTTGACGACGGACGGCGTCGGAGATCAGCAGATGCCGTACTACCTGCCGGAGGGCGCGCCTGACTCGTGGAATGGGGACTTCTGGTTGATTCGCGTGGTGAACTCAGGCCCTCCGATCCGCGCGGGCGAGGCCGTCGCCGGCCGCGAGAACCTCGACTACGGCAAGACGCAGAGCTGGGTGTACCTGACCGGCCAGCGCCGCGTGCGCAAGCTGCCCAACCCCTGCTGCGACACGCCGGCGGCCGTGTCGGCGGGTGTGATGTCGATGGACGAGATTGAGGTCTTCACCGGCCGGTTCGATCGCTTCGATTGGAAGCTGATCGGCAAGCAGGAGATGATCGTCCCGTACAACACCAACCGCCTGTTGCAGCCGACGACCGATGCCGAGGTGCTGGCACCGCACCACCTTGCACCGAACTACATGCGGTGGGAACAACACCGCGTCTGGATCGTCGAGGCCACGCTGCGCGAGGGCAAGCGCCACCAAGCCCCGAAGAGCCGCTACTACTGCGACGAAGACACCTGGATCTGCGTGCTGGCCGACCGCTGGGACGCCAACGGCCAGCTCTGGAAGCAATTGTGGGCGAACACCTTCGTTGCCCCTGATCTGCCCGGCGTCGTCATCGGCAGTTTCGGCTTCAGCGATCTGCTGGGGGGCACTGCGTTCGTCGCCAACCTGTACAACCAGAAGAAGGCGCACTACCCAACCGTGCCGCGGTTTCCTGACAGCAACTTCACGCCGGATGCCCTGGCTGCTGGAGGTGCACGCTGAGAGCCGGCTGAACCGAGAAAAGGCGCGGCGATGGCAGACCGGGCCTTGGTCTTGATTGACGGGACGGCGGACAAGCAACGACGTCTGCTGAAGCCGGCCGGCGGGTGCGCCGTTGAATCGGCTCGGTGCGACATCTGGAGAAGCTAGTGCAAAGCAGCAAAGACATCGAGGCCGTCTTGGACGGGGTCAAGCCCAATGGGTTCCTGATCGGCGTATGGGCATTGTGCGGGTTCGTGCTGTTCCTCGACGGCTACGACCTCACGGTCATTGCCTTCATGGCGCCTGAGCTGGTCAAGGAGTTTGGATTCACCAAGTCCTCGCTCGGATTGGTGTTCTCGGCGGGACTGGTCGGGATGGCATTCGGCGGACCCTTGGGAGGGTGGGTTGGTGATCGGCACGGGAGAAGGTCGCCGATCATGATCAGCTGTCTTGCCTTCGGCTGTGCAACGCTGGCCATGTTGCTGGCGACCACGGTGACTCAATTGGCGGCCTGCCGCTTTGTCGTAGGCGTCGGATTGGGCGTTGCTCTGAGCACCGCCGTGGCGATCACCGCCGAGTTTGCACCCAGGAAGATGCGCGGCAGGGTATTGGCGCTCGTCTCGACGTGCGTTCCCTTTGGCGCCATCTTCCCGGGCATTCTGACTGCGACCCTGGTCCCCACTTACGGTTGGCGCCTGTTGGTCATCGTGGGCGGCGGTCTGCCCGTGCTGATCGCGATCCTCATCATGTGGAGGATGCCCGAATCCCTCAAGTACCAGGCCTTGCACCCGGAGTTCTCCGCGCGACTCTCGGCTCTGCTCAAGCGGCTGGACCCCGAGTTGCAGTGGGTTCCGGGCTCCGAAGGCTTGGCGAAATACGAACGTGCCGAAAGCGTTTCGCCGACACGTCTGTTCAGCGATGGACTGGCAGCGATCACGCTATCGATCTGGTTGCTGTTCTTCGTGAACGCCATGGCGCTGTACCTCGTAATCAGTTGGCTACCGCTCGTATTGCAGAGCCTGGGTATGAGCATTCAGCAAGCCGGGCAGACAGCGGCCTTGTTCTCCGCGGCCGCATTTGCCGGTGGCCTTGTTGTTGCATCGCTCATCGCAAGGTTCGGCGTTGCCCTTCTGCCGGCCATGTTCGTGATTGCGGCACCGGTCCTTCTGATGTTTGCGACCATGGAACTGTCACGAGCGGCCATCGTCGCTTGCGTTCTGATTCCGGGAATCTCGTTTGGGGCGCTTCAGGTTGGTTGCTTCACGGTGACCGGAATGCTCTACCCAACGGCCGTCCGGGTGACCGGCACGGGCTGGGCGCTGAGTGCCGGTCGCATCGGGGCCATATTCGGACCAATCTTCGGAGCGGCCGTGTTCTCGCTGCAGTTGCAGCCGCAACAGATGTTCGGGTTCGCCACGGCCCCGATGATCGTCGGCGCGATCGGCGGCATCGGTCTCGCTGTTCTGTGCCATCGGCGCTTTGGCAGTCTTCACGTCGATGACCGAGGCAGTCCGGGCCAAACGAGCCCACCAGCAACGGTCGCTCCAGCGATCGCGTCCAAACAGGGCTCATGAGATGCCGCAGCTTGAGCAACAGCGCCAAGCGACGCAGCTGTCCGAAATGTCGAAATCAGAAGGAACGCACATGACTGTATCGCTCAACATTGGTGTCGATGGAAATCACATGAGCGCATCCATCCCGCTCGTTCGCAAGGGCATCGTTTACGCCAATCACCCCGGTGAGGAATTGCGGGGCGATTTCTACGCACCGTCGGGCCCAGGACCATTTCCAGTCGTCGTCGCAGCGCCGGGCGGCGGCTGGTTTGTCAGTGACCCCGGCGGACTGAAGCACTGGGGCGAATTCCTTGCGCGGCACGGCTTAGCAATGTTTGCCATCCAGTACCGCGTCTCGGCCAAGGAAAAGACATTTCCCAAGCCCGTCTTCGATGTTCTCGATGCCATCCAGTTTGTCCGCGGCTCCGCGAGCGAACTCAATATCGATCCCAACAGAATCGCGCTGCTCGGCTCATCAGCGGGCGCCCATGTGACGGCACTTGCCGCCCTCGCCGGCGACGCGCCGCAGTTCGCGAAGCGCGAATCATCGAACGCCCATGCTGGTGTCGACACCAGCGTCAAGGCGCTTGCCGGCGTCTACGGCGTGTACGACCTGTTCGCCCACTGGCAGCATGAAATCGCCGATTTCTCCAGTGCGGGCGGGCGACGGTCGGAGTGCTTCCTGGGCGGCGCCCCTTACACGGACCGGCGACTTTATTTCGACGCGTCGCCGATCAGCCATGTGCGCTACGACGCCAACAAGCTGGCCGTCTTCCTGGCCTACGGCACGGCAGACGATGTGGTCAATTCGCGCTCGCAGTCCGTGCCGTTTGTGCGGGCGCTCAGGCAGGCGGGGTTTGCCGTGCGCGAGTGTCCGGTCGAGGGTGCGGGGCACTTCTGGTTCAGCGAGGAGCCGCTCGATGAGCCCCACAGTTTCGTCAGTTTCCTAGCGCCGCGCCTGCTCCGCTTCCTTCAGCGGCACCTGTAGCGGTCTTTGTGTTCCATCGTCATCAACAAACGTGTGAAGGAGATCAGATGACTCAAACATTAAGGGGACTCGAAAAGCAGCAAGGCGACGTTGCCGGTGGGCAGGTCACGGTTGCGACCGCCGACGGTCCGATGGAGGCGTACCTCGCCGCCCCCGGCGCGGGCAAGAGCCCTGGGGTGATCGTGGTGTCGTACATCTTCGGCATCGACCAGGACATGCAGAACATTTGCAAGGAGCTTGCTGCGACCGGCTGCGTTGCACTGGCCCCGAATCTCTTCTGGCGCGACGCCGATTCGGGCGTGCTCGTCGAGGCCGAGGTGCAGCGTGCGATCGGTCGCGCCATGCGCGTCGATTTTCCGAAGTCGATGGACGATCTTCGGCGCGCCATCGAAGAGGTGCGCCGCCACCCCCATTGCAACGGCAAGGTGGCCCTGCTGGGTTACTGCTTCGGCGGGCCCTACGCGTGGCGAGCGGCGTGCGACGGGCTCGGTCTCGATGCGTCGGTATCGTTCCACGGCACCTATGTGTCGAAGTACATGAAGCCCGGGGACAAGCCGAGCTGCCCGATGGAATTGCACTACGGCGAGCACGACCACCTCGCGCCTGCGGAGGAGCTTGCGGCGGTGAAGGCGGTGGCCGATGCAACCGGCAGCACGTTCGTCGTTCACCCTGGCGCCGGACACGCCTACATGGTGCCCAGCAATTCGCACTACCACGCAGAGGCTGCGGGCAAATCGTGGGATGCCGCGTTGCAATTGATCAAGACATTGAAAGCCTGAGCCGTCCCAGGCTCAAACAAACGGAGATACTTCTCGATGAGTACGACCCTCGATACATCGCTCAATCACGGTGCTGCTGCCAACCTCGATCTCGGTGACATGGTGGAGGCCGAACGCGTCCATCGCCGGGTGTACGTCGATCCCGATGTGTATGAACTGGAGATGGACCGCATCTTCGGCCAGTCGTGGATCTACGTCGGGCACGAAAGCCAGGTGCCGAACCAGGGCGACTACTTCACGACCCAGGTCGGACGCCAGCCGGTGGTCATGACACGCCATTCCGACGGTCAGATCCATGTGCTCGAAAACCGCTGCCCGCACAAAGGCACCCTCGTTTGCCCCGAGCAGTCCGGACACGCCAAGCGGATGGTGTGCATGTACCACGGCTGGAGCTTCGATACCGATGGCGCGCTGGCGTCGGTGCCGGTGCGCTCGGGCTATGACGGTACGGCGTTCGATCCGAACGATCGGACCAACGGCATGAAGCGCCTGCCGCGTGTCGAGAACTACCGCGGCTTTGTGTTCGCCTCGCTGGCCCCGGACGGCCCCGATCTCAAGACTTGGGCGGGCGAAGGCATGCGCGGCTTCGACAACGTCGTCGATCGCGCCCCGGACGGGCAGATCGAGGTCATCGGCAAGTGCTACCGGACCGTGCAGAATAGCAATTGGAAGATCTTCATCGACAACATGAGCGATGGGATGCACACATCGTTCGTGCATCACCAGTCGGCGCATGCAGCGAAGCGGACGCTGGAAAAGTTCAAGATCGAGCACCCCGGTGGCCTGCAGGTGACGGCGCTGCTGGCCGGCGAGCCGGACCAGATGGCCAAGATCGACCTCGTGGCCCATCCGAATGGGCACTTCGACATGGCGGCCTTTGCTCCCGAACCGACGGGGGCCGATGCAGAAAAATACAAAGCGGCACTTGTCGCGCGGCACGGCGAAGCTGGCACCGAAACCATCCTCAAGCGCAACTTCCACAACGTGCTGTTGTTCCCGACGGCCGTCTGGCAGGCGTCGCTTCAGCAACTGCGGGTCATCCGCCCGCTGGCGGTCGACAAGACCTTGTTGGAGATTTGGGTGTTCCGCCTCAAAGGGGCGCCGGAAAGTTTCACAAGCCGCGCCATCACTGCAGCCAATATCGCCAATTCACCGTCCAACATTGTCGCTGCGGATGATTTCGAGTCTTACTACCGCGTTCATGCGGGCCTCAAGGGCCCCGAGTCGGATTGGGTGCTGCTGAGTCGCGAGGCAAACCGTGACGTCCCGGTCGGCACGAGCCGCAAGGGCCTGACCGGAAATTCGGAAGTCTGCATGCGAAACATGTACGAGGCGTGGAGCCAGTACATGACCGCGCAATGAGCGGCATCGCCCACAACGAAGGATCACGAACATGTTGACCGCCACCCAAGAGTTGTCCCTCAGCCGCAGTGAAGCCGAGGATTTTCTCTTTCGCCAGTCCGAATTTATCGACCACCGAGATTTCGCGTCGTGGATCAATCTGTTCACGCCCGACGGGAGTTACTGGATACCGGCACGGCCTGAGGACACAGATCCCAAGACGCAACTCTCGTTCATGTACGACGACGTGCCGAGCATGGCGGCGCGTTGCGAGCGCCTGCTGGATGCCGGCACTGCCGGGCAACAGCCGATCACACGAAGCACCCACGTCGTCAGCAATGTGCGCGTCGTCGAATCGAGCACGAAAGGAGAGTTTGTCGTTCTCTCGCGCTTTCACGTGACGCAGTTTCGGCGCGATGCCCTGAAGTCGTACGCTGGGTCGTACACGCACCACCTGGTCGCCACGAGCGAGGGCATCAAGATCCGCTCTCATCGAGTGGATCTCATTGATTGCGATGGCATCCACGACGCGATTCTTCAGGTCTATCTATAGGTGCTTCTCGGTCGTGGCGCAGCACCTGGCAGCACCAACCTCCGGAGTGTCCGTAGCCGTTTGTCGCAGGAGACCGCCATGATCATCGGACGGCAGGAAGATGTGACCGAAGCCGTGCTCGCGGAAGTGGAGCGGGCGGTATCGCCGCGCCACAGGGCGCTGCTCGGCGCTGCGGTGCGCCACCTGCATGGGTTCGTGCGAGAGGTGCAACTCACGGAGCAGGAGTTCCAGCACCTCTGTCGGCTCATCGCCCGACTGGGGCAGCTCACCTCGGCGTCGCACAACGAGGTCGTGCTGGCCGCGGGATCGCTGGGACTCTCCTCGCTCGTGTGCCTGCTCAACAACGGCGCGGCCGCTCCTGGCGGCACCACCACGGCGAACCTGATGGGGCCGTTCTGGCGCCAGGGGTCGCCGTCGCTGCCAAACGGGGCGTCACTGCTGAAGTCGCCCTCGCTGGGCGTGCCCATTTTCGTCGAAGCCTCGGTGCAGGACGCCGAAGGCCGACCCGTGGAAGCGGCGTCGGTCGACGTGTGGCACAGCTCGGCCGAGGGCTTCTACGAGAACCAAGATCCCGCGCAGGCCGACATGAATCTGCGCGGCACTTTCACGACCGACGCAGAGGGTCGCATCGCGTTTCGCAGCGTCAAGCCGGCGGGCTATCCGATACCGGTGAGCGGGCCGGTCGGCGACCTGCTCCGGTTGCAGGGTCGGCACAACATGAGACCGGCGCACATCCATTTCATGATCAACAAGCCGGGCTACAAGACGCAGTTCTCGCAAGTCTATTCGTCCGACGACCCGTTCCTCGAGACCGACGTGCAGTTCGGGGTCACCGAGGCCCTGGTCGGGCACTACGTGCTGCACCATGCAGACGAGTCGCCGCCGGCCGACGACGTGAATGGCTCGTGGTACACGCTGGTTCATCGCTTCAACGTCGAGCGCGGCGACAACAGCCTGCCGCCGCCGCCGATCACGGGAAAGGCCGAAGGCGTCCGCCCGGTGCGCGCCGTGCTGGAGCGCCGTGAATGAGGCGCACTTTCTCGGGCTGCTCGCGGGCGGGGGGTGCTGCTGCCCGCGCGAAGCGATGGTCGCTGGCCACTTTCAAAACCTGTCGAACACGGGAGGCCGCGTGCCCATCATCCACATCAACCTGATCGCCGGCCGTGACGAGAGCGCAGTCCAGCACTGTGCCCGCGAAGTCGCACGCACGGTGCACCGCACGCTCGGCGCGCCGCTGGTCACCATCCGCGTGCTCGTGCACCAGTTGCCGCCGAGCCAATGGATCGTCGGTGACATGACCCGTGCTGAGTTGGATGCGCAGCGGATGGCCGGCGCGGGCGTCCCCGCCCACCGGTTGATGCGCGGCGCAGGTATCGTCGATTGCAAGCTTGGCGCCGCGTGACCGGTTGCCGCGGGCAAACCCCGCAAGAGAGGAGACCATGGATAAAGCATTGAATGACCGCCTCGCCATCCGCCAACTGGTGGAGAACTGGGTCGTCTGGCGCGACGCCGGCGCCTGGGAACGCTTCGCCAGCGTGTGGCACGACGACGGTGTGATGATGGCGACCTGGTTCCAAGGGCCGTTCAGGGAGTTCATCCGCGTGAGCCGGGACGGCTGGGACAAGGGCGTCAGCATCCTGCACTTCCTGGGCGGTCACAGCGCGGACGTCGCAGGCGACCGTGCGATCGGTCAGACCAAGATGACCATCTCGCAGCGCGCCCTCGTGGATGGCGTGCTGTGCGACATCCTTTGCACCGGCCGCTTCTACGATTTCATCGAGAAGCGTGAAGGACGATGGGGCATGGTGCTGCGCCAGCCCATCTACGAGAAGGACCGCCTCGACCCAGTGACGCCGGGCGCGCTGCCATCGCTCGATCGCACCTTGCTGGAGCGCTTTCCCGAGGGGTACCGGCATCTTGCGTATGCGCAGACGCGCATCGGCTACCAGGTCAAGCTGGACATGCCCGGCCTGAAGGGCGATATGGTGCAGGCGCTCTATGCCCGAGGCCAGCGCTGGCTCGAGGGCGGGCCACCCTGATCCCTGGTTTCGCGCTCATCGTTCATTTGCAACTCAATGAACGGCTCAATCTCTTCGGTGTCACGTTCGCACGATGTCCATGACCTCAACTTCAACCCTACAACGCCAAGACGAGCACGCTCCCCGCGGCCACAACGACAACAGCTTCGTCTGGTCTGACGCGCGCCTTCTTGGCTACAAGGCATTGGACGACACCCACCAGGAGTTCTACGAAGTCGCCCAACGTCTCCTGATCTGTGACGCAGGCACTGCGGAAGCGGCGCTGGCAGCCTTCGAGGCGCATGCCGTCTCCCATTTCGGCCTGGAAGAGCACTTGATGCGCTCGACAGCCTTCCCGCCAGCGGACTGCCATTTCGAGGAGCACGCTGCCGTTCTGAAGTCCACGCGCGAGGTCCGGGCGGCGCTCACGGAAGGCAGGGCGGGGGTGGACCTCGTTCACGACTTCGCCATCCATCTCTTCCGATGGTTCCCGGGGCATGCCGATTACCTTGACTCAGCTCTGGCCGCGTGGATCAGCAAGAAAACATACGGTGGTAAGCCGGTGGTGTTGCGTCGAAGGCTCTAGTACTCCGCCATCGTCTGGGCGATTTCCCAGATCGCTAGCTCGAAGCCCAGCAGGGGGTCGCCTGGTCGTCAGTCGAATCGGGCCTATTTCGCCAATCAGCACATACGCCTTCCTCTCCATGCCGCCAGCCGCGACTCACGACCGATGCTTGCGATCTCAAAACCAAAAGCTCCGTTGGCGTGCCCGAACTTGCGCGTCAGACTGCCCGACCAACGCCTGATAGGCGGCAGGAGTCGTGGCACCCTCGGTATTGGATCGGCAGCACACGTTCGTCGGGCCCCGACCTAGCACTGTCTGCTTGTTCCGCGTGCTTTCAGAGTTCGACGAGCCTGCGAGGCGAACTGCGCCGGATTCACCGAAAGTTTCATCGCCGGCCGCCGGGACCCGCATCGCGTCGAGCCTTGAAGGCGCAAGTGCGCGAGGCGCGCCAGCGCGGCCACTCGTCCTCGGTGGCGAGCTCGAGGGCTGTGGGAAAACAAGGTTTCGTTCATCGGCGCGGTGCAGACCATCGATGAGCGGATGCTGTGCTGGTTCGTCGTGTATGGTCACCAGCCGCCTCAAAGAGCAGGCGGCGCAGCCATCTCATGCTGATCCTGAGAGCGGACCCTGTGATTGCATGGTTCGTCCATCCAATCGATTGTCATCGGCGTGGGACCGGGTCACGTCAGGTCTTGCTGGGGACGCGGTGAGTCTCGATTTGGCCCTTGAAGAGCCCGATGAACAGCCTTCGCAGCCACCGGTGGGCCGGGTCCGTATCGAAGCGGCTGCTCCAGTGGATGGACACGGTGAAGGTGCTGCGCGGCAGCGCGGCGGGAAGCAGCGCGTAGCGCTCCGCATCGACGAAGCCATGCGCAATGGCCTGCGGCATCACGACCGCCAGGTCGGTGCGCGCAATGATGGCCGGCAGCGCGAGGAAGTGCGCTGAAGTCAGCACCAGTCGCCCATCGAGACCTAGCTGCTTGAGGATGCGGAAGGTCTCAGAGTGCGAGCGCACCGCAACGTACTCGAGCCGCCGCAGGTGCTGCGCCGTTGCGTGCCCCTTCGTCGCGGCAACCAGCGGGTGTCCGGCGCGCACGACGACCGCGTAGCGGTCGCGCAGCAGCTCGACCCGCTCGGTGCCGCTGACCGAAGGCAGGAACCCGAGCGCGAAGTGAATCGCTCCGGTTTCGAGCGCATCAGCAATCTCTTCGTGTGGCAGCGGGGTCGTTTGCACGCGGATCCCTGGCGCTTCTCGGTGCAGCGCGGACATCAGTTCCGGCAAGAGCCGAGCTTCGCCGATGTCGCTCATGTGCATGCGAAGCGTCATCGTCGAACGCGAACAGTCGAAGCTGGTCTTGTCCTGGAGTTCTTCGTCGATCGCGGCGACGGCGGGCTGGACGACGCTGGCCAGCCGCTCCGCCCGCAGCGTCGGGCGCATGCGCCCGCCGGTGCGCACGAACAGCGCGTCGCCCAGTGCCAGTCGCAGCCGGGTCAGGCCCTGGCTGGCCGCGGGCTGCGAGAGTTCCAGCGCTTCGGCGGCGCGGCTGACGCTGCCCAGGCGGTACACCGCCTCGAACAGTCGCAGCAGGTTCATGTCCAACCTGTCTCTATTCATGCCGCGAATTATTACTTAGTCGGTTCATTGAATTGATGCATAGGACGAAGCTCACGACACTGCACGTTTGCAGCAAGGAGCAACCAACCATGGATCAACGCGTCCGACCCGGCGGGGCCGAGGCGATCGCAGCAGGCGGCCTCGTGACCGTGCGCGAGGCGGTCTTTCGGCTGCTGCGTCAGTTCGGCATGACCTCGATCTTTGGCAATCCGGGTTCGACGGAGCTGCCGTTGTTCATGGATTTTCCGCAGG
>Ga0070676_10000423_pt1 | contig 20014 bp, 18 predicted proteins | sample KBSM53metaG_FD_64667 | JGI IMG/M metagenome (GOLD analysis project Ga0070676, IMG submission 64667) | Miscanthus rhizosphere microbial communities from Kellogg Biological Station, Michigan, USA - KBS M5-3 metaG | ecosystem: Host-associated > Plants > Roots > Rhizosphere > Soil ...
GCCGGCGGCAATCGCGTGATCCGCTACGGCATGGCGCGCGAGCTGGTGCTCGGGCTCGAATGGGTGCTGCCCGACGGCACCATCGTCACCAGCCTGAACAAGATGATGAAGAACAACGCGGGCTACGACCTGAAGCAGTTGTTCATCGGCAGCGAGGGCACGCTGGGCATCATCACCCGCATCGTGCTGCGCCTGCACCCGCAGCCGGGCTGCACGATGTCGGCGCTGTGCGCGCTGCCCGACTATGCCTCGGTCGTGCGCCTGCTCGGTGCCGCGCGCCGCGGGCTGGGGCCGCTGCTGTCGGCGTTCGAAGTGATGTGGCCCGACTACTGGCAGGTCGTCACCGAGCGCGTCGGCGTGCGCCCGCCGGTCAGCGGCGGGCACGGCCTCTATGTGCTGGTCGAAGCGCAAGGCACCGATGAGACGATCGACGGCCCGCGCTTCGCGGCGTGGCTGGAGCAGCTGCTGGAGTCGGGCGCGATCGCCGACGCGGCGGTCGCGCAGTCGGTCGCCGACACGCAATCGTTCTGGGCCCTGCGCGATGCCTGCGCCGAGTTCTTCCCGACGCTCGGGCCGCACGTATCGTTCGACGTCGCGCTCGCGGTGCGCGACATGGATGCCTTCGCGACGCGCTGCAAGGCGGCGCTGCTGCAGAGCATCCCCGGCTGCGAGAGCGTCTATTACGGCCACATCGGCGACGGCAACCTGCACCTGGTCGCCTGGGTCGAGGGCTTGTCGGTCGAGCAGCAGCCGAAGAAGCAGATGGATGAAACCATCTACGGCCTGGTGCGCGAATTCAAGGGCAGCGTCTCGGCCGAGCACGGCATCGGCACCGCGAAGAAGCCCTACCTCGGCCATGCGCGCAGCGAGGCCGAGATCGCGTTGATGCGCACCTTGAAGCAGGCGCTCGATCCGCAGGGCCTGCTGAACCCGGGGAAGGTGATATGAGCCGGCGGGCCATCGGCGCGGTCGACGCGCTGTTCAAGGCGATCGAGGCCGTACTGGCGCTGCTGCTGGTCGCGATGGTCGTGATGGTGTTCGGCAACGTCGTGTTGCGCTACGCCTTCAACTCCGGCATCTCGGTCTCGGAGGAGATGTCGCGCTTCTGCTTCGTCTGGCTGACCTTCATCGGTGCCATCGTCGCGATGCGCGACGGCTCGCACCTGGGCATGGACAACGTCGTCGGCAAGCTGTCGCGGCGCGGCAAGCTGGTCTGCCTGACGATCTGCCAGGGGCTGATCCTGCTGTGCTGCGGGATGCTGTTCTGGGGCACCTGGCGCCAGCACGAGGTCAACGCGACGACGGCGGCACCCGTCACCGGTATGCCGATGATCTGGGTCTTCGGCGTCGGCTACCTGACGAGCGCGTGCATCGGGCTGCTCGCGCTGCACAAGCTGTGGCGCATCGCCAGCGGTGCGATCACCGACGCCGAGCTGATCGAGATCAGCGAGAGCGAAGAGGTGGTGCATGCCGCGCATGGAGGCAAGACATGAGCCGCCGCGCCGGGCCGCCCCAAGCAAGGCTCATCCCCTCGGGGGATCGGCCGATGTACTCGTCGAACGAGGGGTTGTCATGACGATCGCCGTCTTTACGTTCTCGCTGCTGGGCGCGATGGCGCTCGGCTTGCCGATCGCATTCGCGCTGCTGATCTGCGGCGCCGCGCTGATGGTCGCGCAGGGGCAGATCGACACCACGATCCTGTCGCAGAAGCTGCTCGAGGGCGCCGACAGCTTCCCGTTGCTCGCGATCCCGTTCTTCATGCTCGCCGGCGAGCTGATGAACGCGGGCGGCATCTCCAAGCGCATCGTCAACTTCGCGCTGTCGTGGGTCGGCCACCTGCGCGGCGGGCTCGGCCATGTCGCGATCTTCGCCTCGGTCATGATGGCGGCGATCTCGGGCAGTGCGGCGGCCGACGCCGCGGCGATCGGCGCGCTGCTGATCCCGATGATGCGGCGCGCCGGCTACGACGTGCCGCGCGCCTCGGGGTTGATCGCGGCGGGAGGCGTGATCGCGCCGGTGATCCCGCCGTCGATCGGCATGATCGTGTTCGGCGTGATCGCCAATGTCTCGATCGGCAAGCTCTTCCTGGCCGGCATCTTCCCGGGGCTGCTGATGGGCCTGTCGCTGCTGATCACCTGGCAGTGGGTGGCGCGCCGCGACCAGGTCACGGTGCTGCCGCGCCAGAACATGGCCGAGCGCCTGCGCACTGGCATCGACGGCATCTGGGCGCTGCTGATGCCGGCCGGCATCATCGGTGGCCTGAAGTTCGGCGTCTTCACGCCCACCGAGGCCGGCGTGGCGGCCTGTGTCTATGCCTTCGTGCTCGGCGTGTTCGTCTACCGCGAGCTGTCGTTGCGCGCCGTCTACGGCCTGCTGGTGGCGGCGGCCAAGAGCACCGCGGTGGTCGTGTTCCTGATCGCCGCAGCGCTGGTCTCGGCCTGGCTGATCACCACCTCGGAGGTACCGCAGCAGGTCGCGGCGATCCTCAAGCCGTTCATGTTCAACAAGACAGTGCTGATGTTCGTGATCATGGCGCTGGTCGTGGTCGTCGGCACCGCGCTCGACTTCGCACCGACGCTGATGATCCTGACGCCGGTGCTGATGCCGGTGATCAAGGAGGCCGGCATCGACCCGGTCTATTTCGGCGTGCTGTTCATCATGAACAACGCGATCGGCCTGATCACGCCGCCGGTGGGCATCGTGCTCAACGTGATCTGCGGCGTCTCGAAGATCTCGATGAAAGACCTGATGCGCGGCCTGTGGCCGTTCCTGTGGGCTGAACTGATCGTGCTGTTCCTGCTGGTGCTGTTCCCGGCGCTGGTGATGGTGCCGCTGAAATGGTTCAGCTGAATCCCCGGACTCTATTAGAAGGAGACATGACATGACGATTTTCAAGACCACCCTGACCGCGCTCGCGTGCCTCGCGATGGCTAGCGCCCACGCCCAGTTCCAGGAGCGCAACTTTCGCGTCTCCAATGGCGTCAGCAAGGAACACCCGATGGGGAACGGCCTGGCGAAGATGGGCGCGTGCACGCTCGAGAAGTCGGGCGGCAAGATGAAGATCCAGCCGTTCTGGGACGGCGCGCTCGGCAGCGACCTGACCGGCACCCAGAGCGTGCGCACCGGCTCGCTCGACATGGTGATCACCTCGACCGCGCCGGTCGTCTCGATCGTGCCGGCGCTCGGCGTGTTCGACCTGCCGTTCCTGTTCAACACTTCGGCCGAGGCCGACCAGCTGTTCGACGGCAAGGTCGGCGACTGGTTCGCCGCCAAGCTGCCGGCGGTCGGGCTGATCAACCTCGCGTGGTGGGAGAACGGCTTCCGCCAGACCACCAACTCGAAGCGCCCGATCACGAAGGCCGAGGATTTCGACGGCGTGAAGATGCGCGTGATGCAGAACAACATCTACCTCGACACCTTCAAGACGCTGGGCAGCAACGCGGTGCCGATGGCCTTCACCGAGGTCTACTCGGCGCTCGAGACCAAGACCGTCGACGGCCAGGAGAACCCGTTCACCAACATCGAGAACATGAAGTTCTACGAGGTGCAGAAGTACCTGACCTTGACCCGCCACGCCTACAGCCCGACCTTGGTGCTGTTCTCGAAGAAGATCTGGGACACGCTGTCGCCGCAGGAGCAGGCCACGCTGCGCGACTGCGCGGTGCAGGGCCGCGCCGACCAGCGCAAAGCGAACCGGGCCCAGGAGGCGCGCAGCGTCGAGAACCTGCGCGCCAAGGGCATGCTGGTGAACGAGATCGCGCCGGCCGAGATGCAGCGCATCCGCGACAAGACCAAGCCGATCTACGAGCGCCACGCCAAGGAGATCGGCGCCGAGCCGATCGAGATGGTGACGGCCGAGCTCAAGCGCATTCGTGGCAACTGATGCGGCAACCGATGCGGCAACTGAACGGAGCGCGTCGATGACGACCCTGGCGGGCAAGGTGGCGTGGGTGACCGGTGGCGGCAGCGGCATCGGGCTGTCGGGCGCGATCGAGCTGGCGAAGGCCGGCGCGCGCGTCGTGATCTCGGGCCGCGAGGCGGCCAAGCTCGATGACGCGCTCGCCGCGGCGCAGCGCCTGGGCGCGCCGGCCGGCGCGATCACCACGCTGCCGCTCGACGTCGCCGACGCGGCGGCGGTGACGCGCGTCGCCGCCGCGATCGAGGCCGCGCACGGGCGCATCGACATCCTCGTCAACAGCGCCGGCATCAACTTCCCGAAGCGCTATTGGGGCGAGACCGACGCCGAGACCTTCGCGCAGGTCGTCGCCGTGAACCTGAACGGCGCGACCTACTGCACGCTGGCCGTGGCCCGGGGCATGCGCGCGCGGCGCGAGGGCACGGTCATCAACGTCGCGTCGTTCGCCGGCTGGCACTTCGAGTACATGACGGGCCCGGCCTACACCGCGAGCAAGGCCGGCATGATGGCGCTGACGCATTCGTTCAACATCGAGGAATGCGTCAACGGCCTGCGCGCCACCGCGCTGTGCCCGGGCGAGGTCGCGACGCCGATCCTGAAGAAGCGCCCGGTGCAGCCGAGCGAGGCCGACAAGGCACGCATGCTGCAGGAGGGCGACCTCGGCCGCACGATCCGCTTCATCGCCGAGCAGCCGGCGCATGTCTGCATCAACGAGCTCGTGATCTCGCCGATCTGGAACCGCACCTACGTGGCCGATGTGCCGCTGGTGCGCAAGCGCTTCGCATGACGATGGCAAACGGCCTGGTCATTGCAATCACCGGCTCCGGCCAGGGCATCGGGCGCGCGCTCGCGCGCTCGTTCGCGTGCCACGGCGCGCAGGTCGTCGTGTCCGACATCGACGCCGCGGCCTGCGAGGCGGCGGCCGATGAGCTCGCGACGCTCGGCGTGCCGGCCGACATCACGCGCGCCGACGACTGCGCCGCGCTGGTCGCGCAGGCGGTCGAGCGGTTCGGCCGCCTCGATGTGATGGTCTGCAATGCCGGCATCATGCAGCTCAAGCCGCTGCTCGAACTCGACGGCGCCGACTGGGACCGCATGATGGGCGTCAACGTCAAGGGCAGCTTCCTGACCCTGCAGGCCGCGGCGCGCCGGATGCTGACGCAGGCACCGCTCGCCGCAGGGCGGCCGCGCGGCAAGATCATCACGATGGCGTCGATCGCCGGCCGCCCCGGCGCCGGCCCGATCGCGGCGGTCATCCCGCACTACCGCGCCAGCAAGGCCGCGGTGATCAGTCTCACGCAATCGGCGGCAATCGCCCTCGCGCCGCAGATCACCGTGAACGCGATCTGCCCCGGCCTGGTCGAGACCGACATGTGGCAGCGCATGGACCGCGACTGGTCGGCGCTGCAGGGCCTGCCGGCCGGCCAGATCTGGCAGCAGCGCATCGCCACCGTGCCGATGGGCCGGCCGCAGTCGCCCGACGATGTCGCCGACCTCGCGGGCTTTCTCGCGTCGCCGCAATCCGATTACATGACCGGGCAGTCGATCAACATCGACGGCGGTCTGATGATGAGTTGAACCCGATGACGCACCCGGCCGAACAATTGAAGCAACTGCTCGCCGCCGGCGCTATCGTGCAGGCGCCCGGCGCCTATGACGCGCTCAGCGCGCGCCTGGTGCAGCGCGCCGGCTTCGAGGCGATCTACATGACCGGCTTCGGCGCGACCGCATCGCGCCTGGGCCAGCCCGACATCGGCCTGCTGACGCAGACCGAGATGACGACGCATGCGCGCGACATGGTGCGCGCGGTCGACATCCCGGTGATTGCCGACGCCGACACGGGCTACGGCGGGCCGTCGAACATCGAGCGCACGGTGCGCGAGTATGTGCAGGCCGGCGTCGCCGCGATCCACCTCGAAGATCAGGTCGCGCCCAAGCGTTGCGGCCAGATGGCCGGCATCCGCCTGATCGATGCGCGCGAGAACGAGCGCCGCTTGCGCTGTGCACTGCAGGCGCGCGGCGACGATCCGCTGCTCGTGATCGGCCGCACCGATGCGCTGCCCGCCGCCGGCATCGACGAAGCGGTGGCGCGCGCGGGGCGCTACCGCGATGCCGGCGTCGATCTCGTGTTCGTCGACGGCATCAAGACCGTGGCCGAGGTCGAAGCGGTCGCGCGCCGCGTCGCCGGGCCGAAGGTGGTCTCGATCGTCGACGGCACCGAAGCCGTGGCCCTGAGCGCCAATGAGCTGCAAGCAATGGGCTTCGCAGTCGTGTTCCACGCCGTCACCGCGCTGTTCAGCGCGGCGCGCGCGGTCGAGGCGTCGCTCGCGGCGCTGCGCGCGCATGGCACACCGCGCGGCTTGTCGCAACCCGGCATGAGCTACGCCGCGTTCTGCGACGTGGTCGGCCTGCCCCCGCATCAGCGCCTCGACGAAGCCTGGGGCGCATCCACTTGATCCTCCCGAACCGAAAGCCCACCGTGACCTCATCCCCCGTTCCCTACCGCGGCATCTGGCCCGCGCTGCTGACACCGCTCACCGCCGAGCTCGCGATCGACATCCCGTCGTTCGCCCGCCATGCGCGTCGCCTGCTCGATGCCGGCTGTGCCGGCGTGACGCCGTTCGGTACCACCGGCGAAGGGCCGTCGTTCACGGTGGCTGAGCGCCGTGCCGCGATCGACGGGCTGATCGCCGGCGGTGTGCCCGCGGGCCGCATCCTGGTCTCGACCAGCTGCGCCGCGCTGCCCGACGCGGTCGAGCTGACGCGTCACGCGGTCGACGCCGGCTGCTTCGGTTGCCTGCTGCTGCCGCCGTTCTTCCTGAAGGGCGTGCCCGACCAGGGCATCATCGACGCCTACCGCTGGGTCATCGACGGTGTCGCCGACCCGCGGCTGCGCATCGTGCTGTACCACATCCCGCAGGTCTCGGGCGTTGGCCTGAGCCACCACGTGATCCGTACGCTGAAGGGCCTCTACCCGGAGACCATCGTCGGCATCAAGGACAGCAGTGGCCAGCGCGCCGGCTCGCTCGCGTACGCAGACGCGTTCATGCCGGCGATCCAGGTGTGGGTCGGCAATGAACCTGATCAGCTTGTGATGAGCGCGCGCGGTAGCAACGGCGCGGTCAGCGGCGTGGCCAACGTGCTGCCGCGCCTGATCGACCGCCTCGTGACGCAGCATGCCGGCCCCGACGCCGCGCGCGACGCGCAGCGCGTCCAGGCCTTCATTGACGTGCTCGGCGGCTATGGCATGACCGCCGCCTTCAAGGGCGTGATGGCGATCCTCGACGACGACGCCGGCTGGCGGCGCGTGCGGCCGCCGCTGGTGGCGCTCAGCGATGCCGAGTTCGAGCGCCTGGCGGTGCAGATGCGCGCGTTCGCGGTCGACCGCGAACGCGACTGAGCCCGATGGTCGACATGCCCGGCATGGCCGACGCGGTCGACGTGGTCTGCGTCGCGAGCTGGAACGCCGACCTGGTGTCGCGCGTGGCGCGCCCGCTGGCGCGTGGCGAGACCGTGATGGCGCATTCGTTCGCCATCAGCCCCGGCGGCAAGGGTTCGAATGCCGCGGTCGCGTGTGCGCGCCAGGGCGCGCACACCGCGCTGATCGCGCGCATCGGCAGCGATGACTTCGGCCGCATGGCGCTGGCGCTGTGGCAGCGCGAAGGGGTGGCGACGCAGCACGTCGAGCAGGTCGATGGCGAGCCCAGCGGCGTGGCGCAGATCCTCGTGTTCGACGACGGCGACAACAGCATCGCAGTGGCGCCCGGCGCCGGCGCCGGCCTCGGGGCCGCGCAGGTCGAGGCAGCGCGTACCACCTTGGCGGCGAGCCGGGTCGTGATGGCGTCCAATGAAGTGCCGGTCGCGGCCACGCTCGCGGCCTTTCGCATTGCGCGCGCCGCCGGCGTCACGACGGTGCTGAACCCGGCGCCGGCGCGGCCGCTGCCGGCCGAGCTGCTGGCGCTCGTCGACGTGATCACGCCCAACGAGACCGAGCTGTGCGCCATCGCCGAGATGGCGGCCGATGCTGCGCCGCAAGACGCGGCGCAGCGGCTGCTGGCGCGCGGCGTTGGGGCAGTGCTGGTCACGCTCGGGGCGAACGGCTGCGCGCTGTGGCGGCGCGGCGTGGCGATGCAGTCGATCGCCGGCTGGCGCGTCGCGGATCTCGTCGACACCATCGGCGCCGGCGATACCTTCACCGGCACGCTCGCCGCCGCGCTTGCGCGCGGCGCGCCGCTGGACAGCGCGATGCGCCGCGCCAACGCTGCGGCGGCGCTGTCGGTCAGCGGCCGCGGCGCGATCGACGGCATGCCTTCGGCTTCGCAGGTCGATGCCTTCATGGGCACGGCGCCCGCCAGCTGATCAACATGTTCCGCCCTCGCTGACGCGCGCCACGCGACACAACGCGGCCCGCATCGACCACCTCGGGCCGCTCATCGCCTGAACCGGCCGCGGCGCTGCACATGCGTCAAGCGTCGCCATCTCAAGCGGGCAGGGCCGTCCAGGCGCCGCCGGAGCGGCTGGACTGCAGCGCTGCCATGATGAAGCGCAGCCCGTCGCGGCCCGCCGCCACATCGGGGAAGCCGGCAAGCGGGGGCGGCGTGCCCTGGCGGCGCGCCACGATCGCATCGGCAAACTCGCAGTACAGATTCGCGAAGGATTCGACAAAGCCTTCCGGGTGCCCGCGCGTCCAGCGCGTCAGCGCCAGCGACTGCGGGTCGAGGTAGGGATCGCCGCGGCTCAGCGTCTGCGCCGGCCCGCCCTGGAGCGCATGGCGCAGGATGTTCGGCGTCGCGTGCTGCCACTCGATCATGCCCTTCTCGCCATAGACGCGCAGCATGATGTTGTTCTCGGCGCCGGCGGCGGCCTGCGTGACGATGCAGCTGCCGCGCGCACCGTTCGCGAAGCGCCACAGCAGCGCCGCGTAATCGTCGACGCTGCGCCCGGGAACCACCGCACCGACATCGGCACAGACGCGCTCCACCGCGCTGCCCGCGACGAAGCACGCCAGCTGGTGCGCATGCGTGCCGATGTCGCCAAGCACGAGCGACGGCCCGCTGCGCCCGGCGTCGAGCTTCCAGCGCAGCTTGTCGGTGAGCGGCCCCTGTTCCACCGGCAGCGCCATGCCGCCCTGCAAGTATTCGACGTGCACCATGCGCACCGCACCGATGGCGCCGGCCGCGACCATCGCGCGCGCCTGGCGCACCATCGCATAGGCGCTGTAGTTGTGCGTGAGGCAGAAGACCCGGCCGCTGCGTTCGACCAGCGCCGCCAGCCGGTCGGCTTCGTCCAGCGTGTTGACCATCGGCTTGTCGCAGATCACGTCGAGCCCGGCCTCGAGCGCTGCGACGCAGCCCTCGAAGTGGCGGTCGTTGGGCGTCATGATCGCCACCGCCTCGATGCCGTCGCCGTCCGGCCGCGCTGCCTCTTGCGCCAGCATCTCCGCGATCGCCGTGTACGCACGTGCCGGCGGCAGGCCGAGCGCGACGCCCTGCGCACGCGCCTTCTCGGGTGCCGACGACAGCACGCCGGCGACGATCTCGAAGCGCTGGTCGAGCACTGCGGCGCTGCGATGCACCGGGCCGATGAATGACCCCAAGCCGCCACCGATGACGCCCAGGCGCAGTGGCCGGCCGAGCGCTTCGCGCACGGGATTGCGGGTCTTCAGGTTCATCCGATGTCTCCCATGGGGTCGGGCTTGCCGGCGTACCGGCGCGTCTTCATTTGACGGCAGCGTCGGCACCCAGCAGCAGGGCGAGCTGCGCATCGACCGCGCCCAGCGCCGCCTCGAACTTTGCCATGCCCTGTGCGACGCCCTCGCTGGTGCCGGTTCGACAGGCGTTCTCGACCTCGGCGCACAGATCGCCGAGGGTCAGCGCGCCGATCGAGCGCGAGGACGACTTCAGCTTGTGCACGGTGGCGCCGATCCGGCGGTGGTCGTTGGCCGCTTGGGCGGCACGCAGCTCCTCGGCCAGGCGGCCGGCGGCGGCGCGGTACTCGGTGAGAAAGCGGCGCACGACGGCGGGGTCGTCGCCGACGATGCCCATCAGCACCGAGACATCGAGCACCGGCGGCAGCGGTACGCGGGGCGCATCGGGCGCGTCGGCCGGCGCTGCGTCGACGGGCTCATGCGGCAGCCACTTCGCGAGCGCCCCTTTCAGCAAATGCAGTTGCAGCGGCTTGGTCAGGTACTCGTCCATGCCGGCGGCCTGGGCCCGCATGGCTTCGCCGCGCAAGGCATTGGCGGTCAGCGCCAGGATCGGCATGCGCTGCCGCCACGGCACGCCGCGCTGCACCTCTTCGCCGCGGATCGCCTCGGCCAGGGTGTAGCCGTCCATGCCGGGCATGTGCAGGTCGGTCAGCAGCAGCGCGTAGTGCCCGGCGCGCCACAGCCGCAGCGCCTCGACACCGTCGTCGGCGATCTCGGCGGCGTAGCCGAGGACTTCGATCTGACGCAAGATGACCTTCTGATTGACCTCGTCGTCTTCGGCGATCAGGATCAGCCGGCCATGCGCGCGGGCCTGCGCGTTGGTCGGCGCCGCCGGGTTCTGCAGCGGGTCGTGCAGCGCGCGCTCGTGCAGCACTTCGGGCGAGGCGCGACCGGCGGCAACCGCAACCGCGCGCAGCAGCGACGCGCGCCGCAGGCAGTGGCCGTCGAGGCTGACGACGTCGGATGCCGCCATGCGCGCGCGCCGGCTCCAGCCGCGCGCGATCATCAGATGGCGTGCATCGGGCGCAGCGGCGAACGCCGCGTGCAGTGCCTGAGGCGATGGGCCTTCGCGGCGCGAGGTCTGGATCACCACCGGCCGGCTCAGGGTCATCGCGCGCTGCACTGCCGCGTCGAGATCGGCGACCCGGTGCACGATGGCGCCGGCGTGCTCGAGGTAGATGCGCAGATCGTCGGCATGGGCATCCGAGCCGACGACGATGCAGTGCAGCCCGGCGACATCGGCGCCCTGGCGCGCGGTGCTGCCGGCGACGACCTCGAGCGGCAGCGTGACCGTGAAGGTCGAGCCCTCGCCGAGCGTGCTCTGCACCTGGATGTCGCCGTTCATCAGGGTGACCAGGCGCTTGCAGATCGCCAGGCCCAGGCCGGTGCCGCCGAAGCGGCGCGTGGTCGAGATCTCGGCCTGCGTGAACGACGAGAACAGGTGCGCGAGCGTGCTCGGCGCCATGCCGATGCCGTTGTCGGCCACCCGCATCACCAGACGCGGCGGCGTGCCGCCGTCGAGCTCGACCCGGATCGAGACATGGCCGCGCCGCTCGGGCCGGCCGGCACCGAACTTGATCGCATTGCCGGCGAGGTTGAACAGCACCTGGCGCAGCCGGATCGCATCCGACCACACCTGCACCGGCAGCTGCGGCGCGATGAACAGATCGAGCTCGACATCCTTGTCGATCGCCATCGGCAGCAGCGTGTCGCAGACGCTCTCGATCAGCTCGTGCAGCGCGACCGGGGCGCGCTCGAGCTCGAGCCGGCCGGCCTCGATCTTCGAGAAATCGAGAATGTCGTCGATGATGCCGAGCAACGAGAACGCGGACGCCCGGATCGTGCGCACCGCCTCGGCCTGCGATTCCTGGAGCGCGCTGTGCGACAGCACGTCGACCATGCCGATGACGCCGTTCATCGGGGTGCGGATCTCATGGCTCATGGTCGCCAGGAAGGCGCTCTTCGCCTGGTTCGCCCGCTCCGCCGCGTCGGTGGCCAGTGCGAGCTCGCGGTTGGAGTTCTCGAGCTGCGCGGTGCGGTCGCTGACACGCTGCTCGAGCTCCTGGTTGAGCCGCATGACCTCTTGCTGCGCGAGGCGGCGCTCCTCGACCTCGCGCGCCTTGTCGTGGTTCGATGCCTCGAGGGCCTGGGTGCGGCGCTCGATCTCGCTCAGCATGTTGTTGAAGGCATCGACCAGCGCGCCGACTTCATCGGCGCTGATGCGCTCGGCGCGGCGCGAATAGTCGCCGCGCGCAACGACGTCGCGCGCGACCTCGCCGATCGCCAGGATCGGCCGCGTGACGATGCGCTGCAGCCAGGCCGATACCCCCAACGCCACCAGCATCGCGGCGCTGGCGACGATCAGTGCGATCCCGGCGTAGCTGATGACGCGGTCGACCAGCTCGTAGCGCGCGCGCAGGTGGACGGTGCCCACGGTTCGCCCCTGGTCGACGATGCGCTTGAACACCAGCAGGTCGCCATCCTCGACCCGCGCGCTGTCTTGCGCGGGCAGCCGCGGCAGCGGTGGCGCGGTCGCCTCGGCGCTGTAGCTGGCGAACAACTGGCCATTGGCGGCGTAGATCGCGGCGGCCCGGATCCGGGGCTGCAGCCGCAGCAGCGCCAGGTTCTCGCGCGCGACGCTCGCGTCGTCGAACTCGAGCGCCGGGGCGGTGGTGCGGCCGAGCAGTTCGGCCTGTGCCGTCAGGTCGTCGACCCAGCCGCGGTGATAGGCCCGCAGGTCGTAGGCGATCATCGCGCCGAGGGCGACGACGACGGCCGCCAGCGTCGTCAGCAGGATCACCGCGCGCAGTTTGCGTTGCAGCGAGCCGCGCAGCATCACGGTGCCTTCGTGATCAGGTTGCGCGCCACGCCGAGCAGGCGCGCGCTGATCTTCAGGCGGCTCAGTTCGGCATTCTGCGGCGCGATGTCGAAGCGGACCTTGTTGTCGACCACGACGAAGTTGATCATGCTGCCCAGCGCCATCGCCAGGTTCGACTCGGTCACGACCAGCACCGGCTGGCCCCGGGCCGACGCGAGCGTCTCGGCGATGCGTGCGTCGTCGGCGCCCGCGATGTAGACCAGATGCGCACCAGTGAGCGGGTCGCCACGACCGAGCTTGCGCACTGTCAGCGGCCGCCCGTCGGCCGAGAGGCCGGCCGCGGTGCGGGCCAGCTCCTCGGCGATCGCGTCGTTGGCGATGACGCCGATCACGATCGGGCTGTCGGGCCGCTCGAACAGGCTGGGTGGCCATTCGACATAACCGGCGAACTTGCAGACGAACGCCGCCTTGATGCGGTATTCGAGCGTGTCGGCCGCCGACTGCGCACGGCAGGTGGCCACCAGGCTGGCGCCCGCCAGCATGGCCCACAGGCAGAGCCGCAGTGTGCGCGCGATGCCGCGCCTCAGTCTGCCGCACCGATCGCCATGGGCGCAGTGACGAGCCGCGCCGGCGCCGGTGGGAGCGGCCATCCGCATCAGAACCGGCTCACAAGCTCGACGAAGACGGATCGCGCGATCGCCGTTCGGGTGGACACGTCGGTGAACTCGCCGTGGGCCGGCCCGAGCAGATTGCGCCCGGTGACCGAGACCTCGAGCCCCGGCTGCGGCCGCCAGCCCCAGCGCAGGTCGAGCGTGAGGTACCTCGGGACCGGCGGGAACAACAGCGCCGAGACGTAGCGCAGGGTCGCGTCGAACTCCATCTGGTACGGCAGGTCGTGCGACGAGCGCAGCACCCATTGGCGCGACGGATTCGCGCCCTCCGCGCTGGCCACCGAGGTCGCGGTATCGATGCTGCCCGGCTTGAGTTCCAGCGCCTGCAGCAGCCGGCTGAAGCCGCCGCGCAGCCGCCACGCCGGCGTGACCTGCAAGCTGCCCCACATCTCGAGGCCACGCACCGTGCCCTTCATCTCATTGCCGAAGAAGACGATCTGGCGGCTCGGGTCGTATTCTTGCGTGTGCAGCCGGTCGTAGTCGGCATGGAACACAGTGACCGAAAGCGACGAATCGCTGCTCGGCTGACCGCGATAGCCGAGTTCGTAGACGTTCGCGACCTCGGAGCGGAAGTTCGGGCCGCCCACCAGCAGGAACGGCGGCTGGGCCGGAACGAAGATGTCGCGGTCGAGGCGCGACGGTGCGCGCACCGTGCGCGACGCCGCACCCCACAGCAGCTGGCTCGGCGCCGGCTTCCAGGCCAGCCGCAAGGTCGGGAGGAATTCGGCGCCGGTGTAGTCGTTGTGCTCGATGCGCGCGCCCGCGGTCAGGCGCAGGCTCGACGTGAGCGTGATCTCGTCCTGCGCGAACACGCTCGCCCAGGCCTGGTCGACGCGGGCCGGCAAGAACGCCAGGTAGGGGCTGCCGTTGGTGACGTGGTCGAACGCCGTGCGGTACTGGGCGCCCCAGACCAGCGCGTGCGCCGGGCTCGGCCGCGACGCGTGCTGCAGCTGCAGGTCGACGATATCGAGCTTGTCGGCGAATGTCGGCGGCACGTCGCGCTCGATGTGGTCGAAGCTGAGCTGGGCGCTGAGGCTCGCATCGTCGCCCAGCCGGCGCTCCCAGCGCGACACCAGGTTCGCGCCCGACACCGAGATCGTGCCGAGCGCGAAATCGATGCCGTTGATGTGCAGCGAGCCGGGCAGAGGCTGGTCGCGCTTGCCGGCGTAGGCGTCGCCCTGCACCGTGATCTTGTCGAGCGCCCGGCTCCAGTCGGCGCGAAACCCCAGCTGGCTGGTGTGCGAGGCGTCGTCGACGAAGCTGCCGTCGGCGGTTTCGGTGTGCCGGCGCTGGTTCGCCTTGGCATAGACGCGGAAGCTGCCGTCGGCCACGCTGCCGCCCTGGCGGATGCCGAGCTGCGCTTCGCTGTTGCCGGCACCGGCGACGAGCAGGCGCTCGCGCGTATCGGCCGAAGATCGCGTGATGACGTTGACGACACCGTCGACGGCATTGACGCCCCACAAGGTGCCGCCCGGGCCGCTGATGACCTCGATGCGCTCGACGTCTTCGAGCATCAGGTCCTGCACATCCCAGAACACGCCGGAGAACAAGGGGCTGTAGACCGAGCGGCCGTCGATCAGCACCAGCAGCTTGTTGGCCGAAGCGCTGTTGAAGCCGCGCGCGCTGATCGCCCAGCCGTTCGCATTGCCGCGCGCGACCTGCAGATTGGGTGCGAGGCGCAGGGCCTCGGGCAGGCTGGTGGCGCCGGAGCGCCGGATGTCTTCGCCGGTGATCACGAAGACCGAGGTCGGGGCGTCGGAGAGGCGCTCGCCGCGCTTCGAGACCGAGGTGATCTCGATGTTGCTCAGTTCTTCGAGGCTGAGGTCGGTGAGGTTGTCGAGCGTCGGCTTCGCGGCGGCGACCGCGGTGCCGAGCAGCGCGAGGGTGGCGCCTGCAACGCGCCATCGTCTTCGGTCTTTCGGCCCCATTCCCCCTCCCATGCTGTTCTCGGATGGCCATGGTGGCCGGGCGTCGAACACAATGTAAGTGATCTGTTTCGGCTGCGCGCCTGTAAGGGCTGACAGGGTCGATCGGTGTGTGCAGCACGCCACGCAACGGTAGCGCGCGCGGCCCCGGGGCGCTATGGTTTCCGATGCAGCGTTGTCGCACGGCAGCATCAAGTTTGATGATGGCTTGCGGCCGCCGCTCATCGGTGGGAGCGGCGGGCCAGCCGGCCATGGGCCGGCGACCGCCCGCGCCGCACGCTGGCTTGCATGTCGTCCATTGTTCCAGTAATATGGAACTATGGATGAAGATCAGGTCGTCAAGGCCCTCGCAGCGCTCGCGCAGCCGGTGCGCCTGCAGGTCTTCCGGGCCCTCGTGGTCACCGGCCGGCAGGGGCTGACGCCCGGGACGATCGCGCAGGGGCTGGGCATCCCGCAGAACACCTTGTCGTTCCACCTCAAGGAGCTGACGAGCGCCGGCCTCGTCACGCAGGAGCGATCGAGCCGCAACATCGTCTACCGCGCCTCCTACGAGCGCATGAACGAGGTGCTGGGCTACCTCACCGACAACTGCTGCGCGGGCCCGGCCTGCGCGGTCGAGTCCACGTCTTCCCCGTCGACGGCCTGCGGCTGCTGACGCCTTTCAATCCGCACCGGAGACCCGCCATGAAGCGATTCCACGTCCACGCCCACGTCGAAGACCTGCAGGCCTCGATCGCGTTCTACTCCCGGATGTTCGCTGCCGAGCCGACGCGCGTCGAGCGCGACTACGCCAAGTGGATGCTCGACGACCCGCGGATCAACTTCGCGATCAGCACGCGCGGCGGCCAACCCGGTGTCGATCATCTCGGCATCCAGACCGACACCCCGGAGGAGCTCGCGGCCTTGAAGCAGCAGGCCGAGGCCGCCGAGATGACGCTGCTGGACGTGGGCGCGACAAGCTGCTGCTACGCCCGCAGCGACAAGTACTGGCTGACCGACCCGCAAGGCATCGCGTGGGAGCAGTTCCACACGCTCGCCGACATCCCGGTCTTCAGCGAGGCCGTGCCGGCATCGCAAGGTGCGAGCGGCTGTTGCGGCGCCGCGCCGGCGCAGACCCCGGCGGCGATTCAGGTCAAGGCGGCGCCTTGCTGCTGACGGCCCCGGGCGCCCGAGACGAGCCTGCGTTGCACGTCGATCCCCGCAAGCTCCTGGCCGAGGCGCTCGGCACCGCGCTGCTGCTGGCGGTGGTCATCGGCTCCGGCATCATGGGCGAGCGGCTGGCGGCCGGCAACGCCGCGATCGCGCTGCTCGCGAACACACTCGCGACCGTCGGCGGGCTGTATGTGCTGATCGAGGTCTTCGGGCCCGTCAGCGGCGCGCATTTCAATCCGGTGGTGTCGCTCGCGATGGCCGCACGCGGGCAGCTGCCCAAGGCGGCGCTCGCGCCATACATCGCGTCGCAGCTCGTCGGGGCGGTGCTCGGCGCATGGCTCGCGCACGCGATGTTCGACCTGAGCCTGCTCCAGGTCTCGACCAGGGTGCGCAGCGGGGCAGGGCAGTGGCTCGCCGAAGGCGTGGCGAGCTTCGGGCTGCTGCTGGTCGTGTTGCGGGCGCCGCCGGCGCGGGTGGCGCCAGCGGTCGCCGCGTTCATCGGTGCCGGGTACTGGTTCACCGCCTCGACGAGTTTTGCGAACCCGGCCGCGGCCTGGGGCCGGATGTTCAGCGACACCTTTGCCGGTATCGCGCCCGCCAGCGTGCCGGGCTTCGTCATCGCCGAGCTGGCGGGCGCGGCCCTCGCACTGGCGATGTGCCGTGTGCTGGACGGGCCGGCCCGCGCCGGCGTCGACCGCGCGGCCGCGGTTCATCCACAGCCGATTCCCGACGACCATGCCTGACATCACGATCTTCCACAACCCGGCCTGCGGCACCTCGCGCAACACGCTCGCGCTGATCCGCCACGCCGGGATCGAGCCGACCATCATCGAGTACCTGAAGAACCCGCCGTCGAAGTCGACGCTGCGCGAACTCGTCGCGGCGACCGGCCAGCCGCTGCGCCGGCTGCTGCGCGAGAAGGGCACGCCGTTCGCCGAGCTCGACCTCGGCAACCCGAAGTGGACCGACGAGGAACTGCTCGACTTCGTCGTGCGACATCCGATCCTGCTCAACCGACCCATCGTCGTGACCCCACGCGGCACCAAGCTGTGCCGGCCTTCGGAAGAGGTGCTCGAGCTGCTCCCGGATCGGGCGCTGCCGCCGTTCACCAAGGAGGATGGCGAGCTGATCCACGACGACGGTCGGCGCAAGCTGCGCTGACCTGCATCGACCTGCGCGACCGGCTGCGGTGCGCAGGGGGCGACAGACGCAGGGCGCCGTCGAAGCCGGTTGCGCGCCGCCCCCGCGGCGCATCCGGTCAATCAAAGAAGCGCAAGATGCGAGCGCGCGGTCGAGCGCCGCGCCGGCATCTGCAGCGGGGGTCAACATGAGCGATGAGCCATCCGAGACAACGGGTCCCGATCTGACGCAGGGCGTCGCCGCCGAGACGCTGGCCGACGGCCAGTTGCTCGCCGGGCATGTCGGCGCCGACGCGGTGCTGCTCGCGCGCCGCGGCGATGAGTTCTTCGCGATCGGCGCGACCTGCACGCACTACAACGGCCCGCTCGCCGAGGGCCTGATGGTCGGCGACACGGTGCGCTGCCCTTGGCACCACGCCTGCTTCAGCCTGCGCACCGGCGAGGCCGTTCGGGCCCCGGCGCTCGCCCCGGTCGACTGCTGGGCCACCGAGCTGCGCGACGGCCGGGTGCGGGTGGTGGGCAAGGCGGTCGCGGCGCCGAGCGGGCCTGCCGCCGCGGCCGCCGAATCGGCGCAGAGGATCGTGATCGTCGGCGGCGGCGCGGCCGGCTTCGCCGCCGCGAAGATGCTGCGCCGGCTCGGCCACGCCGGCAGCCTGGTGATGCTGAGCGACGACGATGCGGCGCCGGTCGACCGGCCGAATCTGTCGAAGGATTACCTCGCCGGCACCGCGCCGGAAGACTGGCTCCCGCTGCGCGACGTGTCGTTCTATGCCGAGCATCGCATCGATCTTCGGCTCGAGACCCGGGTGCTGTCGGTCGATCCCGCGGCGCGCGAACTCGCGCTCGGCGACGGCAGCCGGCTCGCCTACGACCGCCTGCTGCTTGCGACCGGCGCCGAGCCGGTGCGCCTGGCGATCCCCGGCATCGAGCTGCCGCATGTCTTCACCTTGCGCAGCCTGGCCGACAGCCGCGCGATCATTGCGCGCGCGGCGACGTCGCGGCGCGCCGTCGTGATGGGGGCGAGCTTCATCGGCCTCGAGGTCGCCGCGTCACTGCGCACGCGCGGCATCGAGGTCCATGTCGTCGCGCCCGAGAAGAACCCGATGGAGCGCGTGCTCGGCCCGCAGCTGGGCGGCTTCGTGCGCCGCCTGCACGAGGAGCACGGCGTCGTCTTCCACCTCGAGGATTCAGCGACCGCGATCGACGCGCGCCGGGTGACGCTGAAGAGCGGCGTGGTGCTCGAGGCGGATCTGGTCGTCGCGGGCGTCGGCGTGCGGCCGCGGCTGGCGCTGGCCGAGCAGGCCGGCCTCGCGATCGATCGCGGCGTCACGGTCGATGCGCAGCTCCAGACCAGCGCGCCGGCGATCTATGCGGCCGGCGACATCGCGCGCTGGCCCGACCCGCACAGCGGCGAATCGATCCGTGTCGAGCACTGGGTCGTCGCGCAGCGCCAGGGCCAGACCGCGGCGCAGAACATGCTCGGCGGGCGCGAGCCGTTCGACGCCGTGCCGTTCTTCTGGAGCCAGCACTACGACGTGCCGATCAACTATGTCGGCCATGCCGAGCGCTGGGACGAGATCGAAGTCGACGGCGACATCGACGCGCGCGATGTCGTGTTGCGGTTCAAACGCAACGGGCGCGTGCTCGCGCTGGCGTCGATCTACCGTGATCTCGACAGCCTGATGGCCGAGGCGGCAATGGAGCGCGCGATTTCGCGCGGTGCTGCCGCGGCGGCGTCATGATGAAGCGCAATCGCTGCGCGTCGGCCGCAGTCACGGCAGGGTTCGCGCTCGGAATGGCGATCGCTTCGCTCGACGCGGCCGCCGCCGATCTGTCGGTCGAGCAGGTCGTCGCGGCGCTGAAGAGCGCGACGCCGTCGGCGCCGGCCGATTTCAGCGGCAAGGACCTGTCCGACCTCGACCTCAGCGGCCTGGACTTTCGCAAGGCCCGGCTGCGCGGCGTCAGCTTCTTCGGCAGCCGGCTGGTGCAGGCCGACTTCCGCGACGCCACCCTCGAAGACGCCAACCTGAACGGCGCCTGGCTGATGGGCACCGACTTCACCGGCGCCAACCTGGCGCGCGCGAGCCTGCTGTCGGTGGTGATCCTGGGCGGCCAGGTCAAGAAGATGCCGATCTTCAAGAACGCCAACCTGAGCGGCGTCAAGATGATCGCCGATCTGCCGGGCGCCGACCTGTCGGGCGCCGACTTCAGCCGCGCGATGGTCGGCGTCAACATCAAGAACCAGGGCATGGGGCAGATGCGCACCGACCTGTCGAATGCCAACCTCGCAGGCGCGAAGCTGGCCGGCGCCGACTTCAACCGCTCGCTGATGACCTTCTGCAACCTGCAGGGCAGCGACCTGCGCGGCGCGAGCTTCTTCCGCGTCAAGCTCGGCGGCGCCGACCTCAGCGGCGCCGACGTGACCGGTGCCGACTTCACCGAAGCCGACCTGGGCGGAACGATCTTCCGCGGCGTCAAGGGCCTGGATGCCGCCAAGGGGCTGGACCGCGCGGAGAACGTCGACAAGATGGTTCGCTGAGCGCGGCGCGCCGAGCGCGATCGGTTCAGCGCGCTACCGTTCCGACATCACGACGATCACCTGGGCATCGCCGGCGCCGGTCGACAGGTAGATGTGCCCGGTGCCGCTGTCGAAATAGGCCGACTCCTGGCGCTTCAGCTCGATGAC
>Ga0070676_10000431_pt1 | contig 19856 bp, 18 predicted proteins | sample KBSM53metaG_FD_64667 | JGI IMG/M metagenome (GOLD analysis project Ga0070676, IMG submission 64667) | Miscanthus rhizosphere microbial communities from Kellogg Biological Station, Michigan, USA - KBS M5-3 metaG | ecosystem: Host-associated > Plants > Roots > Rhizosphere > Soil ...
CACTGAACGGCCTGCACATACCGCTCGGTTCGGGCAACCACCCACCAACGCTCAACCCCGCCAACTACGAACCACTCGGCGAGCTAGCGGCTGCGCTGCGTGGCATGCCGCGACCCGATGGCGCACCCGTACCTCGGTTAATCTTAGGCTATATCCACGAAAGCAATAGCCTGCAAACACAAGCAAAAATTACCGAAATGATTGAGCTCGCTACGGGTGAACCCGTAAAACACGTCGCGCCAAACTGCGGCCTTAGCCGGATTGACAGAGCAACAGCCCGGCTCATCATTGCCAGGTCAGTCGCGGCGCTCGACGGCTAAATAGAGCCGCGGGTTACGCTTCCAGCAGCTCTTTGATTGGCGTGAAGTAATATTCCTGCCAATCTTTGATGTCCTTTTGCTCATCTTTGATATCGCCGACGTAGAGCAGATGCACGAGCGTTGCGCCGCTTTGTTCTTCGAGCGTAAAGGTAACGTTGAATTTTTGTGTCGGGTCGTCGTGGCCATACCAATCCTGGGCGAGCAGTGACTCAGGTTCAACGCGTGTATTTATGCCGTGGATATCGCCGTCCCAGTAACTGAACTCACCGCCGCTCCGTGCATCCATGGTGGCCGGGCCGGCGCCCCATTGTTCAGCGGCTTCGGCCGTCGTTAAAGCCCACCACACTTTGCTGCGCGGGGCCTTGATCTCGTAGGTTTGTCGGATTTCTTTCATCCCTCCATCATAGCAAAGAGTCAGGGAAGGCAATAAAAAAGCCCCGGATTTTACGGGGCTTTTTGAATACGTACGGACGCTATCACTTAAAGGTGATGCTCTCCAGAATAGTCTTGGCATCGTCCATACTAATGCCTTTTTGGCCGGCGACATTCACGCGCATAATAACTCCATTAACTGAGGTGAATGCCATATACACAACGTTTCCCGCTGCATAACACACTACGGTTTGCTGGCCATTGATCTTCATGGTCGTCGGCGTAAGGTGTGCCGAAGTGCAGTCAGCTTGCGTGCCAGACACATTGCCAGGCGTAAGGTATACGCTCGATTGCGCACCGGTATCACCGGCGATAAGGTAGGTCAGACTGTTTTTCGCCGCTGGCTTCGCGTCTTTATAGAACAACACCGAATATTGGATACCGCTCACATCTTTTACGTCATATTTGGTGAACTTATCCGCGGTGCTGGTGCCAGTAGTCGTATTACTGGTGTTGGAACCCGTATTCGCGCTCGTGTTCGTGTTTTTATTCGCACCGGTGTCATCCTTTTTCTTGCCCAAGACCAAAAAGAGTACAGCGCCGATGATGAGCACGGCAACAATGATGCTAATAATCACCAACAGTTTTTTCTTGCCATTTGATTGCGGTGGTTGCGGTTGGAATTGCGGCTGCAACGGCGGAGTCGGCGCCCCAAACGGTTGCTGAGGCTGGGGTTGAGGAGGCAATTGCGGCTGAGGCTGCAGTGGTTGCGGGCTCGGCTGCGGGCCGCCGGCCGACGGCGTGAACTGCGTTCCTGGAGTGGAGTTAGGTGTGGTATTCGGTTCTTGATCCATACGATATTCCTTTTAAGCTTTCTCTCATAATACCAGGAAATCCTGCGTGGCTCACGGTAATGTGATGACACAAAGGTCCGACTTGCGGTATAGTCACTGCATGGACTGGAATACTGAAACCATCGAGACCTACGACAAGTCGGCAAAAGAATTGGCTGAATATTTTAAAGGCATCGGCGCACGGACCGAAGATATCGAACGGGCGATCGAGTTGGCACACGCCGGCAGCAAGGCCCGCGTGGTCGAAATCGGCTGTGGCGATGGGCGGGACGCCGAAGAAATCGTGCCACGCGTCGCGTTTTACGAAGGCTACGACCCGTCGGAAGGCTTACTTGAGATCGCCCGAAAACGGTTACCCGGAACTTCATTCATAAAAGCCGACGCGCTCACCTACAATTACCCCGAAAACTTGGACGTCGTATACGCTTTCGCGTCGCTGCTGCACGTTGATAAAACCGACTTCAAACGGGCGCTGGAAAAAATCGCCGCCGCCTTACGCACCGGTGGCATTGCGTATATTTCGCTCAAGGAACGCCCGGCCTACGAAGCGGAGGTCAGGGAAGACGAGTTCGGCAAGCGGATGTTCTATTATTACCATCCCACGGTTGTCAAAGCACTTGCCGAGGATCTGTTCGAACCCGTCCACGAAGCTCACTACACGATCGGCCATGGCAAATGGTTCCGCATCGCTCTGCGAAAAAAATAAAATGAGTAGATTGGCCGCGGCACGCGCAGTATACACGGACGGCAAGCTTTAGGGTACTACTTTTTAGGCTTTTTAGGAGATCGTTTAGGCACGGCCAGCCCGTCGGCAAAAAACTTGACCCGTTTGTAGCGGATTTTGCCGGGTTGGTATTTTTCGAGCCAACGATCATCGGGTGACAGAAACAGATTGATATCAGCATCCTCGTGCGCGGCTTGGGCGGTTTTTTGGGCGTGCAAGCTTTCGTATACCGAGCGGAAATAATAGTGGTTGAACAGGCGGTTGAATTCCGTAAAGTAAATGTCGGCCGCCCGCGTATCGCCCTTGATGATTATCATGTTCTCGTCGTTACTGGTGGTCGAGGCCTGGCTAAAATTCGCAGAGCCCGTCACAATCAACGGCTCGGCGCCCAGCGGGTCGACCAACAAAAATTTCGAATGGATATACATGACGTGCTGATTGAGCTCGAGCAGTTTAGTGTTGACCTCTTTCGTCCACTGGTAAACCGGATCCTGTATGTATGACCCCCAGGCTTCATACACGTTGTTCTTCGCCGTTAATCTGATGAACGTATCTTTACTGTCGGGCCGCGGCACATCTTTTCGCTCGAGCAGCATGAACGTGATAGGACTTTTTGCGGTGTGCTGCTGCAATATCGATTTGAATACGTCGGATATCCCGAAGGCTAGGGTGATCGCGGCGTACGTTTCGGCACTGCTCAAGTAATCGGCATACGCCCCGAGCATCGCCACACTGGTCCGCGGGCTAAAAATAGGCGTAATGCCTTGTGGGACGCGCGCGGCAGTCGTGGCTTCGATATCTTTTTGCAGCGCAACGACGCTTGCTTTAAAAGTGGCGTTGGCTTGCATATTCTCACTGCGATTGCCACCCGGTTTGGCACCCGGGTCCAGGCTCAACAGCTGCCAATAGCGCGCATACTGCGCGGCGGTTTTCGCATCCCGTACCCAGTGGCCGACATTGGTCTGGCCGAAAATTCCGCCTTCGGATATATTCGTCGAACCCGTCCATACCGCTGCCGGCTTGCTGGAAGCACCCTGCATGTACACCATAAATTTATTGTGCTGGATGGCGTTTTTATTGGCCGTTCGCTCAATAATATGCTCCTTGGGAATGCCGGCTTTTTGGAGTGCCTTTAGGTTGTCGTTACGCGGAAAATCCAGCTCGTTGTCTTTGGCGTCAATGATAATCCGCACTTTCACGCCACGGTCGATCGCCGCTTTAAACTTGTCGACGACCGGCTGATAGTGGAACTCGTACATGCAGGCAAGGAGCGTGTCACCCGATTGCGCCTGGTCGATAAACCGAACAAGCGCCGTCTCCAGGTCACGCGCCAACCAATCAAACATAGCTTTTGCTTCGGCCGGGTCGGTTACCGTACCCGGATCGGCGTTATGAAAACGGCGGGCAAAGGCCTGGCTGCTGGCTACACCGCGATTAAAAAACACATCGTGCTTGCCGTCACTAAACAAAGGCTCGGTCTGGATAGTAACGCTCAGCGGCGGCGCAGAGCGGTCAATGTGCCCCGGCGAACCCTTCAATGGATGGAAAAAATACTCGTAGGTGCGTCCTGGCTTGGCGGTAAAATCGTCCCATACAAAACTCTGCACCGGGTGGTCGAAGGTACTCACCGACATGTCGGGCGTAGGACCCGGGACCAGCTCCTTGAAAACTTTATAGCCGTACATGTAATAGCGCTGGTTTTCGGCCGGATCGGCGCGCTCCACTGCGAACCCGAGTAAGCCCTTGGTGTCGGCATCGTCGAAATCAATCGCAAACGAGACAGTATTCACGCCGCCTACCGCATACACGGTATAGCCGTTCGTTTTCGGGGAGACAAAACGCATAGCAATCCCTCTTACTGTCTCCATTCTACATGGCCCGGCAGGCGAAATCTATCGATAGCCAGACGAGCATCCTTCACATCATGTATAACGCCTCGTCTATTTTATGGTATTGTAGGTAGTCTATGGAAGCAAAGATCCCGCCGGCGCTCTGTGGCGCCACTACTGCCGAATACCAACCACCCGAGCACATACTTGACGTAACAAAGCTTTTACCAACCTCCCGAATTTTAAATTTATGCACATCTGCTCCAGAACGGATCGAAACGGTCGACTTGCACGTCGAAGCAGACCCGGCAGCGGCGGTCGAGGAGTTGCTTGATAAAAATGCCGACTATTTTGCGGCAGCCGAAGATTTGTGGACCAAGGTAACACCGGCAATCAACGACGTTACCGAGGAACTGGCCAAACCGACCTTTCCGGTAAAACTCCCCGATAAGGAAACCGGCGAGACACAGCTTGCCGCCATGTCAGTAGAGTTACGTCGCGGAAAACTTCGTAGTTTTCAAAAAGCGGCTACAGCGGAAACAAAAATTGCGCTCGGCAAAATTAACCAGTGGTGCTTCGACAAAGTACAGGAAATGGCTCCTGACCTCGATATATTGTACCGACATAAATTCGGGCATACCGATATGACAATGAGAACGGCAGCGAAGATGGCGGGTGACGCCGTGATGGAAGCACGCGAAATATACCGCGAACAAATTGGGTACAAGCCCAAAATTGCAAACGCTGAGGACATGTCCGCAGCAGAAACAGCGCTTCGCCATGCATACATAGCAGCTTTCAGCGGGCAATTCCTCATTAACCGAAAACTGGAAGACCTTTTTGCCGACGACCGCCTGGCGCCTGCAATGGTTGCACGTCTCGAAAGCCTGGTTGCAGCCGACAAAGACGCACCACCGGAATATCCCGGCTTACTGGAAGCTGCGGCGATGCATATGGCAATGTTTAAAGACACATACCCCGATTGCATTACCGCAGCCATCAAGCGCAACGCCCACACCGAATATTCGAAACTTGATTTTATCCGCGATATTTTAGCCGAAAATACTCCCGAGCAAAGCCAAGACGCCTTCACGCAGACGGTACTCGGTGCACAAGCAGTCGCGCGCGTCGTCACCATATCGTATGGAGACATGGGTATTACGGCCGAAACTCTCGCCAAACGCGTATCTGAATTCTTCGACGAGCTACCGGAATTATGGCAGGAAGCGTACAAAACTCGCGCAAATGCCCGGGCAGTCATTCGCGCAAATGCGTTAGCTAACCAATTAAAACCATACGAACGGGCAGGGCGGCGGCGCTCAAATATCGGCCAGAAAGCCGAAGCGCAAACGCCTAAAAAAGAAAAGCGATCGGGAAAACCAGGCTCCAAGCCCAAAAACAGCAACCAGCCACCAAAAACCAAAGAGGAAGCAACGTTCGATATCCAAGATGTTACCCAAGAAGAAGCGCCGCAGCCAAGCAAGTTCAGCGTCTTGAAGCGGTCCGGGGAATCCGGCAAACAGTATTCAGCAGATATTGAAACGACGTACGACATCGAAGGCATTATGAAGCATCCGATCGTCACGAAATTCCTGGCTGGCCAAAAGGACAACCCGGCTATGGCCGAAGCCGTACAAGCCTCGCTTGAAGACATTGCTGCCAGCCCGAACCAACGAAGTGTCAACATCAAAAAGCTCGTCGACCAGTGGGCCAGCATCGCCGAAGTGCCCAACACTTTATATCATCCTTTGCCCAAGCGGCGATATCGCCCCAAACGCCTCGAAGTTACGGCCGGTAATCGCCAAATCGACCGGCTGCGCATTAGCTACGTGTCCTTTAGGGCAAACGGCGAGAATGTGGTTGCCATTGAAAGCATTGAGTTACGTAACGACAACAGATATTGGTAGCTTCGGCTTTTAGCGGGGACCGAGCAGCTTAGCGCAGCCCGTTACGAACTACTTGCCTAAAACTATCCCACACGCGCTGCCGCTCAGCAGGAGCAAGCAACTGACGTGGCCGTTCGACTTCATTCTGGCCATTTGCAGCCTGATACACCGTGGTAGTTTGCGGGTCTGCGAAATCACTCAAGAAAACAGTGACGGTAGGTTCCGCCCAGCTCACCACATGGATCGTCCGTTTGTTCATGAGGTACCCGTTGCCATCATTGAATGCTGATGCGCCCAGATATTCCAAACCCGTTTGACGGCGCGGCGTGATAACGGTACGACGGTAGTTTCCGGGGAACCCGGCGGCTTCCTCGTAATGCAGGCTACCCGCTATATAGTCGGTACCTTCCGTCTCCCCGAAGCAATAGTGCACTAAGTGGCCAATCGGCACCACCGACGAAATATGCCCGCGGTGGGTATGGGGTGTACCGAAGGTTTTTACATCGACGCCGTCCTTCATACTATTTGGATCCACTTGCAGCGCACCTTCGGCAGTATAAAAATGGATCCGTAGCAGCACGCCATCGAGCTCGGCAAGCGTCAAGCTATACGCGTTTTCATTCGGGCCTAGTTTCGCAAGCAAGCCGGCGCCGTTTGGGTCATCAAGCACATGCGATAAACAGGCAGTGCCAAGCTCGCTGAATGCGAACTGTTGCTTGCTCGTGAGACTATCATGGTGGTCATTGGGGTCAGCACGAAGCGCGCCCGTTACCTCATTTGCAAGTTGTAATACGTCCTTTGAAAGACTTTCGGCACCGCTACATGCCATGGCGCCACCCCACTTACCCAGTACTTACATTATATATTATTCGGCTGCTACGCGTATGGTTTACTAAACGTCAGGCGAAGTCGGCTCGGCACGCATTATGGCGTTCTCTATGCTTGCACTTATTGCACTTCTTATCTCCAGTATGCGCGTCGAATGGTTTTCAAATAGTACTTCATGGACCGCAATAACTTCGGGATTTTCTGCTAACGCTGTGGCCGCTTGGCCAGCTTGGCGGAGGATCGTTTTGGCGAAAGCTTCCCCTGGGCACCATACTTCGTGGCTTGTCGAGTCCTGCTGCAAAGGCCGGCCAGTGAAAAAGTGGCTACTGGCATCGGGGCCTAGCCGAAAACTTTGCGTCGGCTTTCCTTTAAGCAACTGCGTATAGACATATTGAGCGTCAGTTATAGCCAGTGTAATCCCCTCGACGACAGCGCCATTGTAGTACATGGCACCTAAAGCCGGTGTCAGGTTTGGATATAAAGTGCCAAAATCCTCAAAAACTGCGGCCGTACTGTTCGCCAGCGACCGGTCGAACCAAAAGCGCGTAGCCGTGTCTCCCAAAAAACGCAATTGCACTTGCTCACTGAGCGGCAGGGGAGCGGGGTCGGCCGTCCTTAGCACTTCGCCACGCGCCAGTTTATGCAAACCAGCAACGCACAGCCCGATGTACGCTTGCTGCTGCGCAGTAAACGAAGATTCCACATGCGTAACTGCTTTGGCCGCAGTCTTTTTCCCTGGGAAAAAGGGCCGTGGTGTCCTCTTCGGCCGGACATATCCGCCACGTCGTTCAACAGGAGCAAGAGGACAAGAGACGCCGCCTTCAAAAGCAGCGGCGACCTGGTCGTAGTCGTGCCGTAATAGTGCAATACCGCTAGCCGCGTGTGGGCACTCTGCTGAATTCGGTAATGGCATTGCCATATCGTCACATATTTTACTACTTCCAGCAACTCCACGATCCTAGCGAGTATCCTCACATCATGTCAACGCGCGCAGTTTGCGGTACTTTATCCGCAGTGTTTGAGCACGGACATGATGTGAGGATACTCGCTAGGATCGTTCGTTCAGCAGAAGTTTAGTTTAGAGGACGGCTACCTGCAAGCAAGCTCCGCCCATCTACAACTATGCCGCTGCCGGGCGTGGCTGCTTGTTCTTTTGCCGGATGACCAACAAAGCAACACTGCTAGCAACCAGCATAAACAGTATGTTCACTAGGAATGCCGTACGGTAGCCATGCATCGTCGCTTCGGTAAAGCCAAGGTGCGAAGCACTAGCCGTGGCGCTTACTGCGACACCCGACAAAACGGCGAGACCAAGCGCGCCACCCATCATCTGCGATGTCGTGATAAGCCCCGAAGCCAAACCGGACTCGTGTGCCGGCACGCCAGAGGTAGCCGCCGCAATCGTCGGCATGAAAGTCATACCCATACCAAGCGGCATCAGGATGAAGGCCGGGAGCACGCCCGCAACATAACTACTGTCCGCGTGCAAGCGGCTAAGCCACAACGAACCGACAGCTACGAGCAACGGCCCGGCGATCAAAAAGCGACGGTAGCCATATTTGGCTACAAATTTTGGTATGCGCGTAGACATGAAGCCGAGCAGAACAGGGAAGGGCAAAAAGCTCAATCCCGTAACAACCGGTGAGTAATGCAACGTACCCTGTAGATACAAAGTAGTCAGGAAGAACCCGCCCAACATGCCCGCATATACGGGCGCCATGACCAGGTTTGCACCGGTTACGTTACGAATCTTGAAAATTCCCAGCGGCATAAGCGGGTGCTTGGCGCGGGATTCATTCCACACGAAGCCCGCCAGTAACACCAGTGCACCGCCTAAAATACCGAGCGTCTTGCCGTTCAACCAACCCCATTGTGGCGCTTGGCTAAAAGCAAACACCAAACTCATGAGCGCTGCCGTTATCAGCGTAGCGCCAGGAAGATCCATAGAAATGCGCTTTTCTTCGCGGGCATGGACCGGCACAAATTTACTAATGAGATACGACATAACAATCCCGATAGGCACATTAATAAAGAAGTTCCAGCGCCATCCGAAGTATTGCGTTAATACGCCGCCTAACAGTACACCCACGGCCGCACCGCCGGTAGCAACGAGTGTCCAGTACCCTAGCGCACGGCCTCGGTCCCGCTCATTACTGAAGGTAACCAGCACGATTGAAAGCGCTGCCGGCGACATAAAAGCTGCCGACATGCCTTGTAGTGCGCGAAGGATAATCAGCTGGGCAGGCGACTGCGAAAGCCCAATGAGTAACGAGAACAGCGTAAAGGCAATCATGCCCGTAAGCAGTACGCGGCGACGCCCGAACAGGTCGGCCGTCCTGCCTCCCAGTAATAAAAAGCCACCAAAACACAGCGCATACGCCGTAACAACCCAACTCAGCGAGCTACCGCCAAAGTGTAGGTTACGTTGTATAGAGGGCAGCGCAACATTGGTAATAGCATTGTCGAGCACCACCATGAACTGGGCAATTGCAACGAGGGTAAAAATCAACCATGGAGATTTCTTCATTTAGTTGTCCTTTCTAAATAGTTTATAAACTTAAACTAATAGTAAACGTAAACCATTTGTTATGTCAAACTATTTTCTGATATAATGTAGGCATGACTCACCAGAACTTGCAAGACCAATTGAGTCTCACGCTCCTCCGTGCCTCGATTAAGGGTAAATATGGCATGGTTGCCATGGCCGAAGCACATAACATTACGCTGCAGCAGGCAATAACATTATGTTTGCTAGAGCCCGACCACGGCGTACCCATGCGAGTCGTGGGTGAACATCTTACCTGTGATGCCTCGACAGTAAGTGGCGTTGTAGACCGCCTGGTAAGTCTCAAGTTTATCGAACGCAAAGAAAAAGACACGGATCGCCGCATCAAGCTCATTACCTTGACAGAATCAGGGCTGCGCCTCCGCGAAGCGCTTTTAAAAGTCGCAACCGAAAAGCGTTTGCCAGCGCTCGACACGCTCAGCAACGACGAGCTACGAGAATTTATCCGTCTTATCAACAAGGCGACTGACGGCGCCAGCTTGCCGGTGGCATAAATTAGACCGTTCTTAGTCCCATAACGCCAGAGGCGACTGCCTATAATACGACGCGCTCTATGCTCGCAGTAATTGTAGTCCTCATCTGCTCTATGCTTATTGAGTTGTTTTCGGCACGAGCGGTTTCGAGTGCAGCTCTGGTAGCTTCTGGCACCCGCACCAATCCAGCAGCCGCTTGAGTGCCCTGACGAATAATAGTTTTGGCAAAAGCTTCGCCCGGGCACCATATTTCGTGGCTTGTCGGGCTGTGAACTGATGGGCGCCCGGTGAAAAAGTTACCCGTGGCATCGGGGCCTAGCCGGTCGTATAGTGGCGAGACCCCACCGAGCATGCCCATATATATACTGTGGACATCCGCCATAGCCAATACCGTCCCATCAACGATGGCGCCGCCGCGATACATAGCGTCTAAAGCCGGCGTCAAATTTGGATACAAAGCGCCAAAATCCTCAAAAATCGCAGCCGTACTGCTAAGAAGCGATCTGCTAAATTGGCCGCGAAGCACAGTATCTCCTAAAAATCGTGATCGGATTCGCTCGCCGAGCGGCAGGGGAGCGGCGTCGGTTGCGCCGAGCACTTCGCCTCTTGCCAACTTATTCAAACCAGCAATGCACAGCCCGACATAAGCCTGCTGCGACTCGTTGAAAGAAGATTCTACATGCGTAGCCGTGCGGACCCGCGGGTTTTCCGACGGCATTGGGCGAGGCTTTTTCTGCGGCCGGACAATGCCACCGCGGCGATTGTTTGCGACAGGACACGTCTCTTCAAAAACGGCAGCGACTTGGCTGTATTCGTGCCGTAATAATGCAATACCTCTGGTGGCGCGTGGACACTCCAAAGAACGCTTCGATGTCATCGGTATATGATCACACATTTTGTCTATTTTTGCAACCTCGTGCGGTCTCGCGGACCAAGGAGAGAGGTGCTTTTGATTCGCATGATCCCATCACACCTTGATGCTGCCGGTAGGTAAATTGAGGTTAGCTCCATACTAAGCAATAAAACTACCGCAGAGGTATAATGTAGATATGAGATTAAAGAGTGTCCGACTTCAGAACTACCGCAGTTACGACGATTCGGGGATAATTACTACGGGCAACATCACTGTGTTTGTGGGCCGTAATAACAGCGGCAAGTCAGCACTCATTAGAGGCATAGCCCAATTACAATACGGTATCATTGGCCTGGAGGATAATGATATACGAAAAGGTGATACGACAGGTACTGTCACGGCGGAGCTTGAGAATATTGGATACACGACCCACTTTGCCGGCCGGTCGCACCCCAATTCACCTAACGGCAGGCTCGTCCACACCGTAAGCAAGCCAGTAAATGGAAGCTTAACGGATAATTTTCAACTCATGGGTGCCAGCGGCGGGATCATGCACAATTTTAGCGCTATCAATAACGTTGAACCAAACAATTTTATTTACCCATACTTGGCAAAGCGCAAGGTCACCAGCTACGACCGCAACATTGACCTAGCAAAAACAACCAGCGTCACGGCAAACTTGATAAATCTGAACTCCAAAGTACAGATGCTTGCGAATGACAGCCATCCAAAGGCATCCGAATATAAAGAACTGTGCGAAAGAGTGCTTGGTTATAAAATTAGTACCCACGCCGCCCACGGTGGCCAACAATCTGGTATACATGTTAATGGCAACTTTGACTACATACCGATCGAAGATATGGGCGAGGGTGTACCGAATCTTCTAGGTCTCATTACGATGCTATGCGTAGCAGAAAACAAACTTTTCCTTATTGAAGAGCTAGAGAATGATGTTCACCCCGAGGCACTCAAGGCTTTACTTGACGTTATCGTAGAGAAATCCGCCACAAACCAATTTATTATATCCACCCACTCTAATATTGTAGTGAAATGGTTGGCGTCGGCAGCGGAAAGCAAACTCTATTCTGTCGCCCTCGACCCATACATACCCGGCGCAGTGCCAAATACCAGGATTACAGAGATTGGACCGTCAACTGAAGCACGCATAAAGGTCCTTGAAGAACTGGGGTATGAACTGAGCGACTTCGACCTTTGGGACGGGTGGCTGTTCTTTGAAGAATCATCAGCAGAGCGCATAATTCGCGACTACCTAATTCCACTATACGCGCCGAAGCTGGCACGCGTCCGAACACTTGCTACTAACGGCACCGGAAGACTTAAGACTAGGTTCGATGATTTCAACCGCCTATTTGTATTTACACATCTTGCTGCCCGGTACGTAAATAAAGCCTGGGTTATAGCGGACGGCAATAACGCGTCAGACACTTCAGGCACCGATGCCATTGAAGCACTTAAGGATATGTATTGCCGAAAACCAAACTCCCAATGGAGCGAGGCAAACTTCTCGGCTTGGACTAAGCACGACTTTGAAGAATACTATCCGACTCACTTTGCACAGCGAGTAACAGATACGCTGGCGATCGGGGATGCACACGCCAAACGTAACGCTAAAAAGGTCCTCCTCGATGATGTAAGGGGATGGTGCGACCAGCAGAGTAAGGCAGACCTTGAAGCGGCATTCATGGCTTCCGCTAGCGAGGTCATCGCCAAGCTCAAGGCTATAGAGGCTGAACTATTCCCATAGTCTACAAATGGACACCTTACAAAGCGACTCGTTACAAATAAAAACCTTCACGATTCGTGAAGGTTTTTATCACCTCTGTTAAGGTGTTCGATAATCTCTTATGGTGACCCCTGCGGGAGTCGAACCCGCGATCTTCAGGATGAGAACCTGACGTCCTGGACCACTAGACGAAGGGGCCACGAGCGAAAAACAGCAATCATGCCGCAATTCGACCCACCAATCCTACCATAACAGAGGCGATCAATCAACCGTAACCCGCCTAAATCGGCGAACCACACCCATAAATCACCACGTAAATCGTGGTCGCGCTAACCATAAGCAGTGTATACTACAAGTGAATGGATTATTTTGCGCGCCAAGTTCCCAAACACTGGTATCGGCTGTACTACAGCTTCATGTTGCTCGTGAGCCTGGGCATCGCCGGCGCGTGCCTCGCGGTCAAATTCGTGCCGACGTTGCACCGCGGGGCAGGCTACGGCCTGACCATGACCGTCGGATTACTCGCACTCATCCACGTGCTGTACAGCTTTGCGGCGATGGGGTTTGTAAAACGCATCGGTTGGCCACTTATGACGCTGGTGGGTTCTTTTTTATTTACCGTGATGCTGCTCGCTGCGCTCGTGCACACCGATCTTACCAGTGAAAGTTTGCCGTACATCGTGGCTTGGTGTTTGTCGGCGGCGCTCAGCGGTATGCTCAGCCTACCGATTTTGCTCGGCTCATTCTTTTTGGTTAGTATTTGCATTCTGCAGCAGAGTAAATTCCAGCTCGCCTCGGTGAGTGTTTGGGGGTGGATATGGTTCGGCCTGGAGTTTGTAATGTTTACCTGTTCGTATTACTTTTGGCGCAACAAGTTTGTAAACACCGAGGAAGTCAAGCTCAGCCGCCTGTCTGGCATGGTGAAAACCGGGCAGCAACAAGCGTACATTCTCATCCAGTCGATTACCGACGGCGTGATCGTGATCGACACCGAAGGCAAAATCAGCCTTATTAACCCGGCGGCCGCGCAAATGACCGAATGGCCGGTAGACGAAGCGACCGGAGTCGATGTAAAACTCGTGGTTAATCTCAACCAAGAAAACGGCAAAGACCTCGAGCCCGAGGCCAGCCCGTTCAAAATCACGCTCGACCGCAAAGAAGGCAACAGCAAAATTTTGCAACTTAAGGGCAGGAACGGGAAAATCCAGGTGATTTCGCTGGTGGTGTCGCCCGTAATTACGCCAGACACGACCGACCTCGTGGGCGCCGTGGCCGTGATGCGCGACATCAGTGAAGAGCACGCCGCCGAACAGCAGCGCGCCGAGTTCATCAGCACGGCCAGCCACGAAATGCGCACGCCGGTGGCCGCCATCGAAGGATACTTGGCACTGGCACTCAACGAAAAAGTCAGCACCATCGACAACCGCGCCCGCGGCTTCCTCGAAAAAGCCCACAGCAGCACGCAGCACCTCGGCAAATTGTTCCAGGATTTGCTTACGTCCGCCAAGGCCGAGGATGGTCGCCTCAGCAGCCATCCGGTGCCAATCGAGATGGGTTCATTTTTGCAGCAGCTTTCCGACGACCTCAGTTTTTCAGCCAAAAAGAAGGGCTTGGCCGTCGAGTTCGTGATCGGCTCCACCGACAATATCGACGCCACACAGAGCACCAACGACGTAGCCAGCAACCACGTGCTCAAGCCACTGTATTACGCGCTGGCCGACGCCGACCGCATGCGCGAAGTCATCACCAACTTGTTTGATAATGCCGTGAAATACACCGACGAGGGCAAAATTTCCATCGGCCTTACCGGCGATAACGAAGTCGTGCAGTTTTACATCAAAGACACCGGGCCAGGCATTCCCGCCGACGACGTACCGCACTTATTCCAAAAGTTTTACCGCGTCGATAACAGCGCCACGCGCACCATCGGCGGTACTGGGCTGGGGCTTTTCATTTGCCGCAAGATCGTCGAGCTCTATCACGGCAGTATTTGGGTTGAGAGTAAAGTGGGCGAGGGCAGCACGTTTTTCATCAACCTGCCGCGTATCGATACGCAAAAAGCAGCCGAGCTCGAAGCCAGCGAGGCCGCCCAAACCGCCGGCACATTACCGAACATCACGTCGCTGTCCAATTCTTGAGCCGTGCATGATACAATGAAGAAAACATAAGCATCAAAATACTAGGGGCAAAGACAAATGGCGAAAATTTTGTTGGTCGAAGACGACAATAACCTGCGCGAGATCTATGAAGCGCGCTTGCAGGCGGAGGGTTACACCATCGTTTCAGCCAAGGATGGGGAAGAGGCATTGGTTATCGCCAAAGCCGAGCACCCCGACCTGATTATTTCCGATGTCATGATGCCGCGCGTAAGCGGTTTTGAAATGCTCGACATTTTGCGCAACACCGAAGGGCTTAAAGACACCAAGATTATCATGCTCACCGCGCTTGGCCAGGCCGAGGACAAAACCCGCGCCGACTCATTGGGCGCCGACCGTTATTTGGTAAAATCACAGGTTACGCTTGAGGATATCGTGAAGGCCGCGCAAGAACTTTTGGAAGGAATCGGGGCGACAGCACCGGCCACCGACGCCACGGCTGCTGCCGGAGCGGCAACTGCTACCGTTACATCACCGGCAGGTGCGACGACGAGCACAGCCGGCGATTCAGCTGCGCCCACACCGGCGCCAGCTGCTCCAAGTGCAGTCCCCACACAAAGCCCGGTACCAACGCCAGTGCCCACGCCGACCATGCCCGTAGTCAAACCGATAGCCGTATCGCGGCCGCCAGCTCCTACCCAGGCCGCGCCAGCACCCGCAGCACCGTCTGCGCAAGCGTCGGCTGTCAGCGCTGCGCCCACACCGGCACCAACAACACCCACGACGCCAACTCCTACGCCAAATGCGACATCGACACCTATGAGTCCCGCACCAACGCCTGCAAATCCCGCACCCCAACCCGAAGCTCAGCCGGCTGCTCCTGCCGCTACATCAGCAGATGCCGACGCCACCCCAAGCGCGCCAACGCAAGTCGCGTCAAATTCGGCTTCAACACCACCCATGCAACCAGTTACGCCATCTACCGATAGCCAAACTCCGCCGCCCTCCGAGTCCGAGCCCGAAACACCACCCGCACCGACAACCACACCCGAAGCTCCAACGGCAAGTGCAGCGGGAGCGGAGCAGACCGGCTCAGCACCAACACCTACAAACCCTATGCCAACACCCGAAGCTCCAACCGACATCCCATCGGCGCCGGCATTAGCTACCAATACGCCCACGCCAACTGCAGAGGCAACTGCGCCACCATTACCTAATCCGGAAACGCCGGAAGTGGAAACGGCCGCACCTGCTGCCGCACCGCAAACCGAGGTTGCACCGACCTTAAGCCAATCCACTTCAAGTGAAGAAGCGGATATTCAAGCTCAGATCAATGATTTTGTGAACAAAACGGCCGCACCTGCTGCTGAAATAGACCAAACTCCGCCGCCCTCCGAGTCCGAGCCCGAAACACCACCCGCACCGACAACCACACCCGAAGCTCCAACGGCAAGTGCAGCGGGAGCGGAGCAGACACCTCCGTCACCTTCGGTAGTATTACCAACGCAACCAACGCCGCCGCCAAGCGCGACAACACCAGCCCCGACCACAGCCTCCACAGAAGCCGCCAATACGGTGAATGATCAGCAACTCATGGCCGACGCTATGAAAAACCTGTCTTCGGCTACCGAAGCCCCGACAGGACCTGTCGAACCGGCCGAGTCACCAGCCACGCCGGCTCCTGTGCCCACGCCAACCCCACCCGTAACACCCGAGCCGCAGCCACAAACGCCAACAGCTCCGACTAACCCGCCACAGGTACCCGCACAACCGGACGCCAACAACGAAACCGAAGACGACGCCGTAACGGTGGCACACAAGAAAATCATCAAACCTATTACGGATCCGACCGCCGACACCAAGCCTGGCCTCGACGAATTGCTAGCCCGCGAGGGGGAGAACCTCGAAGAGAACGCGCCACAAGCACCAGCCACTCCCCATGTGCCCACGCCACAGCCGTTGTACAACACACCGCCGCACCCGCCAGGACATGTCATTAGCCCGAGCGGCGCAGGATCGGGTAACGGCGTCGATCCTAACAGTATCGCCCTCTAACGTCAGCGTAATCAGTGCTACACTAACTGCATGCGTATCAACCGTTTTATTGCTGCCAGCACCGGCATGTCGCGTCGCGCCGCCGACAGCGTTATTACCAGTGGTCGCGTTCTGGTGAACGGTAAAGTGCCGCAAACCGGCCAAGATATTACCGACGCCGATGTGGTCGTGCTCGGTGGCGAACGATTGCGGGTCGCGCCAACTCAAACTATTTTGTTCCATAAACCCGCCGGCTACGTCACCAGTCGTGACGGGCAGGGAAGCCGCACTATCTACGAGTTGCTGCCGCCCGAATTACACCACCTCAAACCGGTCGGACGGCTCGATAAAAACTCATCGGGCCTACTACTGCTCACTAACGACGGGGAACTCGCCCAGGAACTCACGCACCCCAGCCACCAAAAGGTCAAAATGTACGAAGTGCAAATCGACAAACCATTGCAGCCCTTGCACCGGCAAATGATCACCGATATAGGCGTTACGCTCGATGACGGCCCGAGTAAATTCATGCTGGAGCGCATCACCGAAGGCGATGACCGCGACTGGCGCGTCACCATGCACGAGGGCCGCAACCGGCAAATCCGCCGCACCTTCGAAGCGCTCGATTACGGCGTCAAACGTTTGCACCGCACGCACTTCGGTAGCTACACGCTTAACAACCTCAAGCCTGGCGAGCTTAAAAAGCTATAGTCATATCATCCTTCGCCGATCAAAGTTTAGAAATTATCTCTAAGGAGCCGCGATTTATACTTTAGCATAAGCCCCCATGAAGGAGTGTAGGGGTCAGACTTTCCCCTGTTATAACGTTCACGGTCTACCTCTACTTGTCGCTGAAAATGATCAGTTTCGTTTAAATCTTTCCATGGATATCCCGCAGTCACTTGCGCCGACACTGCACGCGAACCGACATTATACGCTTCCAGCTCCATTCGCAATTTATGTTCTTGCTCCGCTTGCTCGGACCGCGCAACATAAAGCGGTGTCGCCTCTAATTGTTGGATGTGTTTTTTTCATGCATCATGGTCGGTCTACTCGGCAGTGGCGAGCCAGGACCTTCGTACCGTAGGCTAAGCGCTGGACGCAATGTGACCCACTTGACCGAGTCATCCGCAAGCGGCAAAAATTCCGATTTGACAGGGAAGCGTACTGCGGATGAAAGAATTGCCGCCGCGCCAGGAGGACTATGAAATCTGGCTGGCTCGGTCTCAAGAGCATATTTTGCTAAATATTCAGATAGCCCAGTGTATGCCTCATGCGGAAGGGTCGCACCCCACGCACTTAGCTGGGGGGACATATTTTCTCGTATTATTGGTGAAAGTCGAGCAAAATCAGTTGAAAATACGAGCGTTTCACCCGGCGCAACAGCTACAACAGGGATGTCGTCTGTTGCTTGGCGCGCTTCTGGAATGCGGATGGCCCCATCTACTACTTCGGCTGCAAACATTCGGCCCACTAGCCGCTCATGGTAGGTTAACTCGCTTTCATCAAAATATCGATTCAGATGTGGTCGAGCATTATCATCTGTCAGCAGCTCCTGCGTAGCGTCAATCGAGGCTTGTACAAAAGCTTGGCGTTCTGTTTGCTCCCCGGGACTCGTCATAGCTATATATTAGCATTAAAGGTTTGATTTGTCAATGTAACTACCCCTGTTAGCCGGCTTAATTCCATGGCTGCGTCGAGTCGTGTGCCAGCGTTGGCAGTGCCCGCATCAGCGCAATGGACGGGTCAAATACATCAGCTGAAAGCCCGATCGAAGCATTAAAGCCGACACGTACACGATCTACTTCAAGCTGATATCGGTCGGCGTCGCTGATTTGATCATGAGGAACACCAACGTCCAACGCGATGCTCACTGCCTGCGCCCCGTCATGGCAAGCCCGTAATTCCTCTCTAAAGAATTCATGCGCTTGCTGTTCGCGCGATAGGACCGGGCGGAGCGGCTGCGATTCGGCGTGCATCAGGTGAAATTGCTCATGGAACATTGCCGATGCGGTAAGCGGCGACGCTTGTGGCCCTCTATATAGCAACCCGAGCACTGAACGTCCTAACACTATCTGCTCGGCAGCTACCTGGCGCATGCTGTGCGGCCATAGGTCAATTTCCTGACGAATACCCGGTGTATACACGGTAGCTTTCATTACGTTATTAGGCGAGCGGGGCGTCACTTTATCGAAGACACCGGGGAACCGCCGGGGACTACGCTGCAACGAGTCGATCGAAGCAATGGTTATAGCGTTGGTAACCGTTTCAAGGTCACCGGGATTCACGCCGAGGTCAGTAAGCTGGTCGTGCATAGCCAACCGCTGCACGGCAGTGGGAATAAAAAAGTCATCAGTCACGTTTGGCCGTTCGCCGGGGCGCAAGGCAACGACGGGTATACCATTGCTGCTTTGTCGATTAGGGATATGAATATCGCCGTGCCGCATGTTTGGCACAAAATAGCGCCGCGTCATTCGTTGGTGCACCTGAAAGGCAGTAACCCCGATTCTATTTATTACAGCATCTTGGTTTTTTCGCAGGAACGTAGCTGTGTTTTCGATTGTTTGATCGACATATCGGTGACGCTTACGCGTTTCGGAAGTAAAAAACATAGACGTATATATTTGCATGAAATATCAATTTCGTCAATCTGCTCTCATCTGTTATAATGGGGGTTAAATGAGCAAAAAGTTACCAATTGTGGCAATCGTCGGTCGGGCAAACGTGGGCAAATCAAGTCTGTTCAACGCGATCCTCGACCGCCGCGAAGCCATCGTCGCCAAAGAAGCCGGCACCACCCGAGACAGCATCACCGCCAAAGCACATTGGAACGGCCAGGATTTTTGGATGGTCGACACCGCCGGCATGAAAGACGCCGAGGACGACTTCGAATTTACGATTCAAGAGCAAATCCTGCAGGCTGCCGACAGCGCCGATGTGATCTGGGTGGTCGTAGAAGCCAACATTCCGGTCACCGAAGAAGACCGGCGCGTGGCAAAACTGGCGCTTAAAAGTCGTAAGCCGGTATTCCTGGTAGTCAACAAAGTCGACCGGGCGCGCGGCGAACAAATTTTATTTGAACGCCTTGGCATCAAACCGATTATTTATACCAGCACCACGCAGCACCGCGGTATCTCGGAATTACTCGACACGCTCGTAGGTGTCATTCCGAAAGCCACGCTCCGTGACGCCGACGACCGTCTGCACATTGCGCTGCTCGGTCGCCCGAACGTGGGCAAATCGTACCTGTTTAACACGCTGGCAAAAAAGCAGCAGG
>Ga0070676_10000436_pt1 | contig 19801 bp, 22 predicted proteins | sample KBSM53metaG_FD_64667 | JGI IMG/M metagenome (GOLD analysis project Ga0070676, IMG submission 64667) | Miscanthus rhizosphere microbial communities from Kellogg Biological Station, Michigan, USA - KBS M5-3 metaG | ecosystem: Host-associated > Plants > Roots > Rhizosphere > Soil ...
AAATGGCCGATCGCTCGTCACGGCTTTTGAGGTCGTGGTCCACGAACTGCACGGCAGTCAGCCATCCGCTCGAAGGGCCACCATGCAGCCTATCGCGCAAAAGAACACCGTCGATCGTATCATCCTGCTCTAACGCTTTATCAACCAAATCATTCATCGCAATCACTGTCCCAACGCCAAGCTGCTGCATGGCGTCGTATAATGCCCTGACCTCGCGAGTCATAAGCTCGGCGGACGCTTCGACGGGGATTTCCGTGCGGACAATCTTTAAATGCGGGTTATTGCCGATTACCGATTGCTTCTCAAGAATACCTTGTTCATACATGGGTGCCAGTTGGGTGTGCATACTTTCAGACTTAACGCCGGGAATGGCCGCAGCGAGCTTGATGATAGACAGATTATTCGTTTCGAGCAAAGTCTTGTATACCTGGTACCTCACTTCTGGTGCTTTTACTGCGGCATACTTATTCGCTCTGCCAAATAGCGCTTGTACCGACCAATCCGGATACCGTAAACTCCAATCGGCAACGAATCCTGCCAGCGCCAACTTACCGATCGGCTCGTCCCGGCTGGCTTGCCAACCGGCTTCCTTTGAGCCGGTTACAACATGCGCGAGCGGTTCCAAAGATATTTCACAAAATTGTTTCATCTGGCCCGAAACGTGAAAACCTTCCCAGGCCGGTTCGGCGCCCTGCGCCTTAACAAGGGCGCGCGCAATCGAAAGCCCGCTTTGCTCCTGGTCATAGTTGCTATAAAAAAGCAGCGTCATGGCGTCTTTGATCTCGTGGTTGAGGGCTCCACTGAGGCAGTCGTAGGTAACCTGGTCGGGGAAAGGCGTAATGGTTTCGCCGATGACGGGCATTTTCAGCATTTGCATATTAAACCAGGTGCGTCTCCTTGCGGCAATATCCTACCCGACCGGAAGGTGAATTATCTTATAGCCGAAGCGGCGCCAAACTCCTATAATTGTTTGTAGTTATCAGGAGCAGCCGTACATACCTCATGACCTTACCTTCAAAGCAGCATGCTTATTGGCTCGATGCGAGCGAAGCATTACAGCTTCCTACTTTACGGGGCGACGTATCCTGCGATGTGGTTATTATTGGTGGCGGCATCGCCGGGCTGAGTGCGGCTTACAAACTTAAAAAAGCCGGTTTGAAAGTGGTGGTACTCGAAAAGCATACGATTGCGAGCGGCACCACCGGAGGTACGACAGGCAAAGTTACGACGCAACATGGTTTAATATACGCCGAACTTTCCAAACGCTTTGGCCATACCCTTACGCAGCAGTACGCAACCCGTAGCCAGCAAGCGTTTAATGACATCCGGGCGCTGGTTACCAGGGAAAATATTGCGTGCGATTGGCATATCGCCGACAATTATGTGTACACCGCCGAGCAGAAAACAGTAGCCAAGCTCCAGCACGAGGCGGCAGTGGCGGGGGCGCTCGGTTTGCCCGCTTCATTCGTAACCACCGGGGCGTTGCCGTTTGCCATACAAGGAGCGGTCAAATTTGCCGGCCAGGCGTATTTTAACGCGGCGAAATACGTGCGGGCACTTGCGGACATCGTCGACGGCAATGGCAGCTTTGTATTTGAGAACAGCGAAGCCATCAAAATTGATGAAAACCAGCTGTGCCGCGTAAAAACAGCGCACGGCACCGTTACCGCCACTACGCTGATCGTAGCCACAAAGGTACCGGCAGCACCCTTGATCGGCCGTTTCACGTATGCCGGTTACGAGTACCCGGTCACCTCCTATATAGTGGCCGGAAAGTACAGCGGCAAGCTGGACGGCATGTATATATCACCGGACAAATCACATTACTCATTACTCCCCATCGACACCGCTGATGGCCGGTTATTGTTGGTCGGCGGAGAAAGCCATCTACCGGGTATCAAGCGGTCGTTACCAAACCAGCAAAAGTTAGCCGAGTACGCCCAAAAACACTTCGGCATTACCGAGATATTGTACCGATGGAAGGCCATGGACTACCTGGCCTACGACAGTTTACCCCTGATAGGCAAGCTATACCCCTGGTCTAAACATGCTTACGTCGTCGGTGGCTTTAAAAAATGGGGTTTAAACCTGAGCATGGTGGCAGCGAACATCCTCGCGGAAGCAATTGCGAACAATGACCCACGCGGGCTGGAACTTTTCTCGCCGCATCGGCTGAGCGCCCCGGCTTCGATCCCTAAAGCGATCGTCAAGTATTTCAAATAAGCGGACGAGCGCCGGCTAGTGCGGCGTCATGACTTCTATCGGCCACGGCTTTGCAACAGCTCGTAGGTCATGCGCGTTTTGTACCTGTGTCATTTGGTCGTATACGTTTTGCCTGAACTTTTCATGGGCAAGATTTCTGGCTGCGAACGTCGCTGCACCGTATGTTGCGCTGGTCTTTCCGCTTGCCTTGGCGCCCATTTGCGACTCCGGCGCGTTAAAGTGCCACCATTCGGCGGCATATGCTTGCATGCCCGCTTCGGTCATTACTTGGTAGAGCAAGCGGCGATTCTCGGCCGCCTCTGTGTCTGCTTTCGACAGTGTATGTCCCGCGGCAAGCTGCTCTTCGAAATACGCGATAGCCGCACGATCGCCGCCATGGTCGAACGCCGTACCAAAATTGAGCATTTCGGCATGCTGTCGCACGATCGCCGACCGCTGCATTTCGAGGTTCAACCGCTCGTCCGGACTCATATGGTCACGCGCTAATTGTTCGTCGATGCTCTGTAGCACCGCTGCTTGTTCGAGTGGTAATTTTACAATGACCAGATCAACCGAGCCGCCCGTATTATGCGGTGAAGGCCGCGTCGGGTCCGACGACGGGATCGAAACGTATGTTTGCGTCGCCTCGTTACACGCGTCCATGCTCATCTCGGGATGCTGCGCGCGCAACTGATCGCGGTAAAAACGAAACAGCGATTGCTGCACTTTCAGCGGGCGATACGCATCAAACACGAGCAGTCGATACCCTTCAGGCAACAGCTGCTGCGCTTTTTCCAGGCGTTTTGCCACCCCTTTACGGGCAAAAATCGTACGCAGTGACCCGGCCAACTGCTGCTTGCCGGTATACGGCGAGTTATCATGTTCACCAAAATACACCGACGATGTCAGGATGGCGTTCGCATCGGATGCAAACGGGCCGATCGGCACCAACGGTTCAAAATTGTCCTCTATCGGTATGGTTTTCCAGCCGGTAACCGTACCGGCATTACGTGGAATGTCGAGCATATCGTACTCCTTACACGCTCCATAATGCCAACCAGCTGTGAATTGGATGTGAATTTGTAATGATACTGTTATTTGGCGCTGTCGAGAATTAGTGCCGCGAGATCGTGCGTGGCGTTCGGCCGCACGAAAGCCTGGAAATGCTTCGTGAGCGCCGCCCGTTTCGCCGGGTGTCGCAGCAAATCATGTACCGCCTCGCCAAGCTCGGCCGGCTTGGTTTCTAAACGTTTTTCATGCATATACACGATGGCGTTCCGGTCGGCGTAAGCCAGGGCGTTCTTCGTCTGATGGTCAGCCACAAGCTGCGTTGCCGGTATGATAATGCACGCTTTGCCCTGTACGGCGAGTTCCGCCAAATTGGTCGCCCCGCCCCGCGCCACGACCACATCGGCGGCGCCGCTGTAGCGGTATAAGTCGTTCACGTAGCCATATACTTTTACCCGTTCGCGCAACTCCGGTGATAATTGTTTGGTGTATGCCGCGTTCACGGCCGCCTCGTGCTGATGCCCAGCCGTCTGCACGATACATAACTTCGGGAAAGCAGTCAGCAACTCGCGGGCGCTTTCCAACATAGCGGTGTTGATACGGCCGGCGCCCAAACCGCCACCCGTGACAAACAACACCTGGTCAAACTTTTCTAAACCGAGCTCGCGCTTGTACTGTGCCTGCAGCGCCGGGGTGACAAACTGAAACTGATGGGAAACCGGCACACCGACGTCGAATGTGCTGGCCTTGGGGTACGCATAGAGTTCGGCCGGTAACGCCACGGCATGCGCCTTGGCCCAACGGGCGATGATGCGATTGGCTAGACCGGGGAGCGCATCGGAATCATGGGTCACATAAGGAATGTGGCGCAGCGCCGCCGCCAATCCAACCGGCACACCGACAAACCCGCCCTTACAAAACACGACATCCGGCTTGAGCTTGTCCAGCAGCCGATAACATTGCCACAGTCCCGCAAGTACATAAAAGGCATCACGAATATTTTTACCTATCGTGGCTAGATCGAACCATTGCTTCCACCCCAGGCCATTATAGCGTCGGAATTTACCCGCGCGCACCGTATACGAACGGTCAATCACTTCGTGCGCCGACACCATATCCGCGAATCTGTCGCCCTTTTGGCCGATATACACTACTTGAGCGTCCGGTTCCTGGCGTTTTACCTCATGGGCAACCGCTAAGATCGGCGTTGTGTGCCCGCCCGAGCCTCCACCTGTCATAACTATCTTCATCGTGTATTCCTTATTTCAACGTTAGCACAAATGCAAGTCCCGGATGCTTCCGCTCGGCCTGTACCTGCCAACCCTGGCCTTCGGCGAGTTCTTTAACGATAGCCAAACCAAGTCCGAGCCCGCCCGTGCTCCTATTGCGCGACTTATCAACGCGATAAAACCGCTCGAACAGATACGCCAAACTTTCGGCCGGGACGCCTATGCCGTTGTCGGTAAACGTGATCTGTCCGGGTGTGGCCGAAATCGTAACTTCTGTCGCTTCCGAATACCGCAACGCATTCTGGATAAAGTTGACGAGAATTTTTTGGAGCACATCACGATTTGCATACACCGTGAGCGTATCGGCAATCTGGACGTTCGCCATTATATGTTTCTGCTTCAGCGCGACGCTAAACTGTTCGATGAGCTGCGCGCAAAACTGCTGCAATGATATGTCTTCGGGCTCGCCGGCGTCAGGCATGCGCGCCTTGGTGTAGGCATCGAGTTGCTGCACGAGCTCCGCCAAGCGTTCTGCCTGCTCCTTGAGGGTGGCGATTCGTTCGTCGGTCGGCTTGAGTTTGCCTTCCTGTAGCGCGGTGAGCTGGCCGATCATGGTCGTCAGTGGCGTGTTGAGCTCGTGCGAGGTGTCCGACACCAAATCCTTGCGCAGTTTTTCCTCGTGCTGCAGCCGTTTTATCAGCTTATTGAATTTGTTAAAAACTTCGTCAAATTCACTGATACCGGTCGGCTGCAGCTGCACTTTGTAGTTGTTTTCTTCCAGCGAAGCCACGGCTGCTTTGAATTGCTGCAAGGGCCGTCGCACAAAGCGTGCCGCGAGCAAACCGAGCACTATCGGACTGCCGATCACAATCAAAACCGCCTGAATCACCCGCCAGCGAATTGGATGTTGCGTATTAAAAATCTGCTCACTTAACACCGAGGAAACAATCATTGCCACCAAGCTGGTTGCAAATACCAGCCCGATAATCCGCGTACTGAGCCGCTTGTATATGTCATTTTTAAAAATGCCGAGGATCGCCATGCTGATCAAGGCCACGACCACTAAACCGAACAGTAGTGTCGAGACGCCGAATGGTGCTGCCGGAATCATGCGGCGGGTTCTCCGATAAAGCGATAGCCGCTGCCAAATACGGTTTCGATAAATTGCGGGTGTTTGGGATCCGGCTCAATCAACTGACGCAAGGCCTTGATGTGTGCGTCGATCGTGCGGTCGTACACAAAATGGCTGGAAGGATCGCTATAAATCTGATCGACGAGTTGCGTCCGCGAAAGCACTACCTTAGGATGCGACGCAAGTGCCAGCAACAGATTGAACCGCGTGGTGGTCAGCGTCATGGTTTTGTCACCTTGGGCAACCGACATGGTTTCCGGATCAATTGCCAGCCCCTTGAACCTGAGCGGCCTCGTAGGGTCGTGCCGCCTTAGCAACGCCTGCACCCGCGCCACAAGCACATTCGGGTTAAACGGTTTCTTGATGTAATCGTCAGCGCCCATCGAAAGCCCGGCCACTTCGTCTTCGTCGCTATCACGCGCCGTAACAATAAGAATCGGCATCGACGAGTTGGCGCGGATAGCCTTACAGACTTCAAGCCCGCTCAATTTTGGCAGGTTGATGTCGACGATCGCCAGGTCGGGATGTGTTTGTTCGAACAATACCAGTGCCGCCTGGCCGTCCGCAGCTTCAATCGTCTCATATCCGGCGTCGCGCAAGTAAGTCACTTCGAACTCGCGGATCGACGCCTCATCTTCAACAACGAGAATGGTCATAGTTTTAGTGTACCAATTTATTCATTTATAACGCCAGGTTAGGCAAAAGTTATGAATATGGTGTGAATATAGTGGCGTCGAAATTCACATCCAGTTCACAGGTAAGCAGCATTATAGGAGCATAAAAGGAGTTTGTACTTCATGGTTTCAGTCGAATCGAGACCTACGCAAGCCGGCAGCCAGCAGCAGCGCGCCGCCGCAGCCACAGGTATCACCATATACGGGTGCGAGTCGGACGAAGCGGTGCTGTTCAAAGAGCTGGCGCCGCAGTTCGGCCTCGCCCTCACCATTACCGAAGCGGTGGTGTCCGAACACAATGTCGCGCTCGCATATGGCAATCGGTGCATCAGCGTTAGCCACAAAACGCACATCAGCAATGAGACCCTGCAAGCGCTCAGTGAAGCCGGCGTAACGTATATTTCTACCCGGAGTGCCGGTTTTAACCACATCGACGTGGAGTTTGCCCGAAGCCTTGGCATCACTGTTGGCAATGTGCTGTACTCGCCCGACAGTGTGGCCGACTACACGCTCATGCTGATCTTGATGTCGCTGCGAAACGCGCCAGCCACGATCAACCGCGTTCAAACGCGTGATTTTCGTCCACCCGTCGTCCGCGACAAAGAACTACGCGACCTGACGGTCGGCGTGATCGGCACCGGACGTATCGGCGCCGCCGTCATCGCCCGGTTACAAGGGTTTGGCTGTCGCGTAATCGCCTATGACCACCATCCGAAAACTTCGGTTGATTACGTACCGCTTAATCAGTTACTACAGCAAAGCGATGTCGTGACTTTCCACACGCCGCTCACCGTAGAAACGCACCACATGTTAAACCGTGGCCGCATGGCGCGTATGAAGCCCGGTGCGTTCGTTATTAACACCGGGCGTGGCGGGCTGATCGATACCGAAGCACTTACCGAAGGGCTCGAAAACGGTGTTTTAGGCGGTGCAGCACTCGATGTCGTCGAAGGCGAGGAAGGTATTTTCTATGCCGATTATCGCCAAAAACCACTGCCAAACGATCTGTTAGCGCACTTGCTCGCCCTGCCGAACGTCATCGTCACGCCGCACACCGCCTATCACACCGAACACGCACTGCGCGACATCGTACTGCATACCATCAATAATTGTCTGCACTTTGAAAGGAGCAAATAATATGAACAAACTACACATCGCAATCATCTTTGGCGGCGTTTCCGAAGAGCACCCCATATCTATAAAATCGGCGGTCGAAGTCGCCAAAAGTCTCGACCTCACCAAATACGAACCGTTTTACATCGGCATCACCCAAAGCGGCGATTGGAAATTATGCGACGGCCCGGCCCCCGACTGGGAATCAGGCAACTGTCGCCCGGCAATACTTTCGCCCGACCGAAGTGTACACGGATTACTCGTGCAAGAAGACGGCCAATACAAGCCGATCCGCCTGGACGTCGTGCTGCCGGTACTACACGGTAAATTGGGCGAAGACGGCGCTATTCAAGGGTTGTTTGAGCTTTCCGGCATCCCGTATGTGGGCTGCGATATCCAAAGTTCCGCACTCTGCATGGATAAATCGCTGGCGTATACAGTTGTTCGCGGCGCCGGTATTGCTACGCCGGACTTCTGGATTGTAACCTCCGACAACGACATCGACGCCGACCAACTCACCTACCCGGTATTTGTAAAGCCAGCGCGCTCCGGTTCTTCATTCGGCGTCAGTAAAGTGAGCCAAAAAGAAGAACTCGCAGCTGCAATTACAACCGCCCGCCAATACGACACAAAAGTGCTGATCGAAGCAGCCGTGGTCGCCAGCGAAGTAGGCTGCGCGATACTCGGCAACGGCACCGATTTGTTCGCCGGTGAGCCGGATAAAATTTCGCTGTCCCACGGGTTTTTCCGTATTCACCAGGAAGAAAAGCCCGAAAGCGGCTCCGAAAATTCCACCATCACCGTGCCGGCCAACATCTCAGCCGAGGCTCGAAACCTGGTACAAAAAACGGCAAAAGCCATTTATACTGCATTAGGGTGCAAAGGCCTGGCCCGTGTCGACCTGTTTCTCAAAGAAGACGGAACCGTGGTACTCAACGAAGTGAACACCCTGCCGGGCTTAACCTCGTACAGTCGCTACCCGCGCATGATGGCCGCCGCCGGTTTACCACTTGGCGAGGTGATCGATCGCGTCGTAGCGCTCGCCATGGAAGGGAAAAACAATGCAGTCGATCCAGCTTAGTCTGAAACGTATCGGTAAAGCGCTTATCTGCCGCATTCTGGAAGCGCAGGTACGGCAGCTGCGGGCGCGCCATCAGTTCAAAGTTGTCGCTGTCGCCGGCGGTATCGGAAAAACGTCTACCAAACTCGCCATCGCCGAAACCCTTTCCGCAAATCACGCGGTGCAATACCAAAAAGGCAATTACAACGACCGCGCGACCATACCACTCGTGTTCTTCGGACACAGCTTGCCCGGCCTATTCAACCTGCCGGCCTGGGTAAAGATTTTTCGGGCTAACCGCAAGATTATCCACAGCGCGTATCCCTATGAATACGTAATCGTGGAGTTGGGCACTGACGGCCCGGGCCAGATGGCATTTTTTGATTATCTGCAGCCCGACATCGCGATAGTGACCGCGCTCGTACCCGAACACATGGAATATTTCGGCACAATGGACGCCGTCATTCGCGAAGAGCTGAGCGTCTGCGATTACTCCAAACAAGTGCTCATTAACATCGATGATGCGCCCAATGAAGCACTCAAGAACCGCGAGTTCTTAAGTTACAGCGTTGACAAGCAGGCCGATTACCACGCCCTTGCCTGGAAGCACCGCGAGCTTGAGCACGGCGAACTCACCATCGCCCTGCGGGGCGGTAAGACTATTGCAGCCAAGTCACCGATCATCGGTAAGCAAGGCATCAAAATTACCTTGGCTGCGGCCGCGACGGCACATATGGCCGGCCTGAGCGCCGACGATATTACGCAAGGCTTGGCTCGCATCAAACCATTTGCCGGGCGAATGCAGTTATTACGCGGCATCAAAAACAGCATCCTCATCGATGACAGCTACAACGCCAGCCCTCCCGCAGTCGAGGCGGCACTCGACGTTTTGTATGCCGCCACCGCTCCGCAGCGCATCGCCATTTTAGGCAGCATGAACCAGCTGGGCGATTACAGCCCCGAAGCGCACCGTGAAGTCGGCGCTTACTGCGACGCTGACAAATTAGATGTCGTAGTTACGATCGGCCACGACGCTGAGACCTATCTTGCGCCGGTTGCAAAGGCAGCGGGCTGCGACGTGCATAGTTTTTCAACACCATATCAAGCCGGCGAGTTCGTCAAAAGCCGGCTCGTAACCAGTGCGATTGTGTTGGCCGATGGCTCACAAGACGGCGTTTATGCCGAGGAAGCGCTTAAACTTTTGCTTGAAAACCCCGACGACCAGACCAAACTGGTGCGCCAATCAGCCGACTGGATGGCTATAAAACGTAAACGCTTCGCCCAAACTGCCCGTTAATCGTCAGCGCTACAATCATCGTCATATTTACTTTACTAAAAATGCGATTCCCCCGACGACAAGTGTAAGGATTCCGCCGGCAATACTGAGCCACATACCTTCTTTTTTGTTCGTGCGGTCTTTGTCGGACGCTGCGGCTTGGCGCGACATCATGAATCCGAGAATTGCAAACACCACAGCCGCCACTCCAATAACCACCGCCAGCGTGTGCGAATGTTTGCTAACCGGCAACAAGGCGCCACCACCGATGATCGCGAGAAGTCCTAAAATAACTGATACCATAAATCCTCCATACTGGTTTAGCGCTTATGAAACTATATTAATACGACACTTACCATTTTACGAAAAAGTTCCCGGGCAATCCGTTCCTTTTTTTCAGCGCTCGAAATGTTCACCATGAATACCTTTGCTGCACGAGCCAGCCTACAGCGGTTTGGCTATCCTCAGTAGATAATCTTTAAGTGCTAAAAAGCCCGTGATGTCATCCTCTTCGGTGTAAAAAGCTTGTTGTTCCATGCGCATGGCTCCGTCGTAAGCATTGACGACCACGTTCCGGTTATCGAATATCATTAAGTCGCCTGCCGGCAAGTCCAAATCCTCCGTCTTGTCTTTATCAATGAAGAAGATCTGCTCGCCGCCGGGTTTATTGATAAGCCTGTAGTGCTCGAGCTCCCATTTTGTGTAGGGCGTGTAAGGAGTTTCGAGGATGCGGATCCGCCGCAGCGTTACCCCCTCGCACTGTTTTTGCTGGCATGCATCACGCCAGGCGCTGGTTTGGGCTTCTTGCTCAAGTAGGGCACGGCCTCGTGTAGGATTGCCTGCCAGATAGGCGCGTAGCGACGGTCTGTCGTCTTCGCCGGCGTAACTTTGCAAAACCTCGAGCTTAAACCACTCCTCATGCATCTGCGCCCAGTGCTGCTTCCAGCGCTTACCGGCTTGATCGCGGCGTAGAATTTCCATTGCTCTATAGGACCATGTTGGCTGTAGCGCTCGTAGTACTTGGTGGACAAGGTGCGGTTAGGATCGCGATTCACCACAATGATCTTGGCCTATTGAGCTGGCTTTCGCATAGCTTTCCGCGGTGCTGGTAGCTTATGTGGTTGTCGTAATTATTGGCGCCGTTATTGCCACGCTTGCTTCAAGAAAAGCAAGCTAAAGCGTCTTCTACAGCTTGACGCATGCGCGCAGCTTGCTATAGTAGTTAGTGAACAAACGTTTACTAAAGGAGGATATCATGAGCAAGGTAAAAGCACGTATGAGTATGTCGGTTGATGGTTTCGTTGCCGGACCAGATGCCAGCCAGGATAATCCGCTCGGCACGAATGGCCTCAAGCTGCACGATTGGATATTTGACAACCCCAACCAGGAAAATATTCTGTTGCCAGGGATCAAGGAAAATACCGGTGCGGCTATCATCGGCTACCACATGTATTACGAAGCCATCCCACACTGGGGCGGTACCGGCCCCCTTGGCGATGATATCCCCTGTTTCGTACTTACTCACGAAGATAAAGTACCCGAAAATGCACCGGCAGCCTTTACCTTTGTCACCGACGGCATCGAAAGTGCGCTTGAAAAGGCGCGGGCGGTGGCAGGCGATAAAGATGTTTGGGTCGGTGGTGGCGCCCATGCGATCCAACAGTACATACAGGCGCAGTTGTTAGATGAGCTCAAGCTTGATATCGTACCCATTTTACTTGGGGGCGGAACGTCAATGTTCGGCGAGCTTGGCCGGTTCATGGAAGTCGAGAAACTCGAAGTTCACGACGAGGCAAACGTTACGCACTTTACCTACCATTTCAAAAAGGCGTAAAAATAACAGTAAAGGATGGATGACCAGGTATTAGGGCCAGCGGTAACCTGCTACAGTGGCTGGTAACTCAAAATAGTCATCCCGCTTTTGAGACCGGTTTGAGCGATCGGCTTAAATTTTTCAAACTGCGTTTTATCTTCGAACAATTTTTGGCCGGCGCCAAGTGTGACAGGACAAAGCATTAGATCGAGTTGGTCTACCAAGTTATTTGCGAGTAACGAGGCCAAGAGGCGGGCACTTCCATACATGAGGATGTCCTTGCCGGATTCCTGTTTAATTTTTCGTAATGCTTCCATAGCATCACCCTCTAGTAGTTGTGCGTTCCACTCAAGCGGGCCAGCAAGACTGTTTGAAGCAACCAGCTTTGGTATGCTGTTTAGTTGATCTGCGTATGCGCCTGAGGACTTAGGCCATACTTTCGAAAACATTTCGTACGTCTTACGACCACACAAAAAATAATCACTTTCCTGTAACTTTTGCAGCGAACGCTGCACGGCTTCCTCGTTAAAGTAAGCGTTAGCCCAGCCGCCATAGGTAAAGTTCGTCATGCCACCTGGATCTTCGATGACATTATCAAGAGTAACGAGTGTAGAAACAATGAGCTTGCGCATTGCCTTCTCCTTTGACTAGCAAATTATTATGATCAATGTACTTTTAATTATCTCATATATCACATATCACACGCAGTGGATTGGAATGTGTTGACGTTTGAAGCTGCGGAATGTATAGTGATTAGTGAACTTATATTCACTAACGGAGGAACTATGCATAGGCTAATCGTACAAATGAGTATGTCACTGGACGGGTTCATCGCGGGGCCGAATCCAGCTCCTGATAACCCGCTGGGCGACAATGGCCTGCGGTTGCACGCATGGTATGACCAGCCAGAGCCCCATGACTTTGGAAAAAATGTCGAAGGTGATACCGGCGCCATCATCATGGGAAGCGTCATGTACTACGAAAGTTTACCGTGGTGGCATGGCACCGGTCCGCTGGGCGACGATGTGCCTTGCTTTGTCCTGACCAGACAAGGCCATGAGCCCAAGGAGGCTGCAAAGGTATTTACTTTTGTGACAGAAGGAATTGAAGAGGCGCTGAGACTTGCTCGAGCCGCAGCCGGCGATAAAGACGTGCTTATCAACGGGGGCGCCAACACCATTCAGCAGTACATCAAGGCGGGCCTCGTCGATGAGATGTACATCCACGTCCTACCCCTATTGCTTGGTGGTGGTACGAATCTTTTCGGAGCACTTGGTGAATGTATACCGCTGGAAAAAATAAGCGTGCATGATGAGAAAGGAGTAACGCATTTAGCATATCGGTTCGAACGTTAAGTAGCCTCAGCTACCCAAGTTTCCAAACATACTATAAGGAGAATATGATTATGAGAAAATTAGTTGTACTGACATTCCTATCAATGGACGGCGTTATGCAGGCACCCGGCGGCAAGGACGAAGACCCTTCCAATAACTTTGAATTTGGCGGCTGGTCTATGCCTTACTTTGACGAAGCGCTCGGGGCAGAAATGGAAAAAGAAAGCGGAGATGAACCGTTCGACATACTGTTCGGCGGAAAAACCTACGGCATGCTTAAGGCGTATTGGCCGGACCATAAAGACGATGGCGCGACCGGTCGAGGCATTAATAACGCCACGAAGTACGTTGTCTCAAGCCAGGATATCGACACGAACTGGGAGAAGACCGTTAAGATTAGCGGTGATGACGTTATCGGTCAAATCAAACGGCTGAAGGAATCGGACGGGCCGACGTTGCAGGTACACGGCAGCGGTAAATTGGTCCAAGCCCTGATGCAAAATGACCTAGTGGACGAGTTTTGGCTCAAGATATTCCCCGTTACTCTCGGCAAAGGCAAACGGCTATTTGAAGAAGGAACTATTCCGGCTGCTTTCAAGCTCACCTACTCTATGGTATCGCCAAGCGGCGTCATTACGGCTTACTACAAGCGAGATGGTGACTTGAAGCTTGACCAGGGGATTTAGAGCAAGAGCCGATGTGGCACTTCCTAAGAGAGTTGTCCTGGCATACCGGTCAAGGCAAACCGAAATGCCGCGATGGCACGAAGTTCACGAATACGACCTACATGTACTTTGACGGTTTCCGGCGGGCGGTAGCGTGTTTCGCCACCACTCAGACCGTCGAATGTAGGCTTTGTACCAGGGAAATTATCACGCCTTAACGATGGCCTAAATTGATTTTTTAGGGTACTGCTCGACGATGACTGGCCAAAGGGCAAAGGGCGAAATGGTGTGAAAGTAAAATCAGAATATTGGACGGCTTCGCCCTGCATGACGATTAATTCCACCAAGCCACTGTGCTCGGCAGCACCTTCGTCCGTTCGCTGAAAACCGTCGTGCGCCTTAAATACCAGGCGTTGGTTGTCGGCCGTATCTTTGCCCCTGTACATCGTCGTACGACTGTCAATAATTGCAACTGTCGTATCCGGACGTAAACCGGAACGTAAAAAGTCGCCAGCAAGAATTTCACGATAGTGAGGGGTGCTGCCAGCGATCTCTTGTTGCCGTGCTAACGGCTCGCCATTTTCAACGCGCGCGGCAACAGTAAGTGTCGGTTTGCTCTGCTCGGTAGCCGTGATGTTGTACCGGCCCGCCGGAAGGTCAACTTCGACACCGGGGAACATACGACGGAATGTCGCCAAATCCATGCCGTCCAACAACGTAAATTTACCGGGATGTGTTATTGGTTTTTGACGTGGCTCGGACCATTCAGCGGTAGTCACCTCTGCCGGTGCGCGTACCACGACTTGGTATAGGCTACCGTCCGGCAGTATGGTGTACGGATATTTCTGCGTGGGTAGCGGGTTTGTAGCTGCATTTGGATCGAGCTCAGGCGGAAGCGGCGAAAAGAAATCACCGCGCGTTTCTTGCGCCGCATTTGCCTCTGGACTCCAATACAGCTCAACCGCGACAGTGCCAACCGATGTAGCCGCTTCCAGGCATCGCGCTTCGGTATTGACACGCACCCGATCGAGCATTGCTTCGGGTGCGGCCGTGGGCTCGATTAAATGAAATTTTGGATCTGGAATGTGTAGTGCGGCGTCAACCTCTGGTTGCTGCGCTACACCTTCACCATGTGGAACTGACATAATGACAAGATTATAGCATAGTAGGCTTAAGTGTGCTGCTACTCAGCGGCGACAGAAGTGAAACTGCGAAAACCGCTGGCGCCCGCCTCATTTTGCCAATGTTCATAAAGAACGTGTGCCACCGTCTTGCCCGATGCATCAAACACGCCGGCCCACCGTTCATTTTGTAACATAGGATCAGTATTGAACGTGTCAAATGACCATCCTTCTGGCAGAATAACCGTAAAATTTTCGTCGCGGTCCTCTCGTGGCTTGGTATTGCGTTCGAAATTGTCCGCCAAAATGCCTAACCCGGCGAGCTGCTCGCGATCGGTACCAAAAATCGGCAGACGAGCCACTACTCGTCCATCCGGCATAACACCCTGGTGGCGACAAAAATCTTCTAAGCGTGCGCGGGAATACGCTTTTCGTTTTTGGTCAGGAAATGGCTCGCCTGACTCTGCCAGTAATGCGGCTTCCCTGGCTTTGATCCACTTGTTATCAGCAAATTCTCCATCGATGGCAAGATATTTGTAGGTGTCCATCCAGAAGACACCCTCGTCCACTCCTGCCCGCGTATAACCTGTACAAAACCATACCAGCGCGTCGCCGATTCGGCTCCGTATCTTGCGCCTTTCGCCATCACCTTCATGCCCTGCAGTTTTCATGAAGGTTATTCTATAGGAATGCGCTTAAAATTCAAGGATTGCGTACCTGCAGCAGTTCAGCTGATTACTCTTTGCCTGCGGATTTTTGCAAGTTTTCAAGCATTACATATGGTTAATTATCATTAACCGATTGGTTAAATAACCATGGCGGCGGCATATCATTAAATGCATCATTAGAAAGGATGTCATATGAAAAAACCACCAGTAGCGGCGGCAAAAGTCACCATTGCAGCGTGTATCACCTACGTTGTATTGCTGCTCGCATTACATATCATCAAACCTGAGGTCACACCATCGTGGCAAACGCTCAGTATTTACTCGCGCGGCGCCTGGGGGTGGCTCGGGCAAATTGCGTATTGTTTGCTCGGCCTCACCCATCTGGCACTCTTTTTTACTGTTAAAAACCAGGTAAAAAGTCGCTATGGCAAAGCCGGGTTAATTGTATTGCTTATTGCCAGCCTTGGTGGAATCTTGGGCGGACTTGGCGTGTCTGATCCGCTCAACACACCCCAAAGCCAGATGACTACGAGTGGCTCGATCCACGCGGTTGGTGCTGGGCTCGAGATTTGGGGCGCACCGATCGCGGCACTGCTTATCAACCTTAATATCATGCGCAAAAATACCGCATGGAAGGCGAAGCGTGGCGCGCTCATCGCAATTACAGTCATTCCACTTATAGGATTGGTACTCTTTATGGGTTCTGGCGCGTCGGCCAATGGCAATGTCGGTCCAGGGGACATCATCGGTGCGATGAATCGTGTAGCCATTGCCGCCATTATGATCTGGCAAATTACACTGGCACGATTAGTTTTGAGCGAACAGTAGCGGCTGTAGGAATATGCCGAGGTCTTACATTATGTGCTTTACTAGAAAAACAGTTTAAAAGAAAGGGTTCCTATGGCAGAAACTTTGTATGCAGATCAACTACTCATCGATGACCATTACCGGCTTGGGGAAATTCAAACGGATTTAGGCGCGGCCATGCTAACAGCAAGTCATGTAGAACACACTGATGGCGGTGGATATACTATGGGCGATGCAGGCATTACACATACGGTAATTGAGGCACAAAACGATGACGAGGGAGGTGGTACTGTCGGTCACACCGGTAACTTTAGGGGAATAGAAAAAATCACCGGAACGACCGGTAGTCCGGCCGGCGAAGGTAATGGCGAGAGCGATATCAAAGGCACTACCGGGCATACCGGTAATTAGTACCTATCACGAGGGGCGATAGATAAAAGAGTTCGAACTTCGAACTCTTTTAGATGTAAACCTGCCGACGTGCTGATGTTGTGCGTTAAGGATTATACCTGGATGGTATCGGTCTTCAGTTCACTGTCACGGGCGTAGTAGTTCATGGCTGGATGGCGGATGGATTCCAAACTTTTGCTTGCGAGGCTATTTTACGAGTAGTAGTTGCGTTGTCTTATATATATCTTCGGCGACCGAGCTGTTGAGCGGCAGATTCTTGTGAATCAAACGGTACCACATAATACCAATTACCATGTCGGTCACGATGTCGAGGGGTGCGGCGAACCGACTATTTTGTTGATTTGCAAAGACTTTAAGCAGTTCTTGTATGCGCTCACGACTAGCCACAATGTATGACTGATACGACTCTTTGTGCTCCTTCGCATGATCGCTCACATCAACCAGAATATCTATACAGAGACTGCCGAAAGGCCCGCTGCCGATATCGCAGGTAGCGGCTAGATAGTGCCTAAAGCTATCTGGAGCATTGACGTCAATATGCCTCCGCCGAGTTTCAAATTCAGCTTTTATAATATCCATGAAGAGTGCAATTTTATCTGGCCACCATCGGTATATTGTAGGGCGGCTGACGTTCGCCGCGGCTGCGATCTTTTGTAGTGACACCTGACGATAGCCTTTTTGGATGGCTAAATCACGGGCGGTAGATAATATTTTTAAGCGTAAGGTATGACTACGTGGCCGACCGGTTTTAATGCGTGTGTCCATAGGCTTATTATATCGTATTTGCGTAATTTCGTTACACTATGTAACATTAATACATTACATGGTGTAACGAAAGGAGCAAAATATGACATACGATTTTAAGGGTAAGACCGCGCTTATAACAGGGGGCTCGCGCGGTATCGGCCGTGGTATAGCCGAAAGATTAGCGCGTGACGGCGCTCATGTGGTTGTCAACTATCTTCATAATGAAGAAGCTGCTCAGAATACCGTTTCGGCTATTACCTCGGCTGGGGGTAGTGCTATTGCCATAAGAGCGGATGTTTCTCGACCAACTGAAATCGCCCGCTTGTATGACGAAACGGAAAAGGCGTTTGGACAAATAGATATTGTCGTTGCCAATGCCGGCACGGCAGTAATCAAGTCAATGGGTGAATTTACCGAAGAAGATTTTGACGGAGTGTTTGCCACTAACACCAAAGGTGTATTTTTTATCATGCAGCAAGCGGTTAAACGACTGAGGGACGGTGGCCGCATCATTGTTATTACCACGGGAGGGGTTAAAATGCTGATTCCCGGTAATGCGTTATATCTGGGCAGCAAAGGTGCGCTCGACCAATTTGTGCGTACCGCAGCGCAGGAAGTGGGAAAGCGTAACATTACTGTCAATGCCGTTTTGCCCGGCTATACGGATACCGATCTTTTGCCCGAACGTGATCGTAAGGTTGCGGCAGGCGCGTCGCCGTTTAAGCGTGTTGGCGAACCTGAGGATATCGCTGATGTGGTGGCTTTCTTGGCTAGCTCTGAAGCTCGGTGGATCACCGGCCAGGAAATTGGCGCCGGAGGGGGCGTGTTTTAAGGATAGTCCTACCAGCTGAAAGTTCTTTAGATTGTCAGATCGCCGGCGAAGGCATTACTCGACGAGCTTTAGCTGACGGTGGGTAAATAACCAAGCATCATTTGTCTGCTTTGCTAGACGATCCGTGTACCGACCAATTGCGGTGAGCTTCCATGGCTCATCACCTATTTTGTCATAGAGCAACAGGTCGCTGGTTGCGACAGCTTCTTCGCCGGTAATTGTAACCACGATATTCGTTACGATGTGGCATCGTTGTAAGTCTGGATTTGCACCAAGGCCTTGGCTGGTCATGAAATCAAGAATTGCCCCGCGTCCTTTATGAGGGCCGATTGCGCCATCTTCGGTAAATGTATTGGCGCATTCCTCGTAGTGCCGATCATCCAGCAGTTGGTTATTGCGCGCAATGGCATTTCTAATTTGATCATAGTCATTCATGCCTATGAGTATATCTCATATCCAGAAAGAGCGAATGCCCACATGATCCATATTGTTCACTTGCAGTTTAGAAATTACTTTTGATATTTCCAGAATCGGCCTTTGCCTTCGGCAATCCATTCCAGAGCTTCATCTATTCGTTGCTGGCGCGTCGCATCCGTCTTGGCACTTTCAAACCAGACGATATAGTTCTTGCGGAAAGACGCCGACTGATTTTCAAATACTTCCTTTGCCGCGGGGTTTGCCGACAGTGCTTCAGTAAAGTACTCAGGCGTCTCTACTGGTTTGCTGCTAGGCTTGGCTTTGGCCGTCTTATCCAGTTTTACACCTCTGTCATTCAAGCCCATCGCTTCTTTGATGAAAGCTGCAAGTTCTTCGTCTGAAGGTAGCTCGGAGAGGCTTTTAATCCTACCCATAAATCGTTCATTTGACTTGACTTTTTTGCCGCCAGCAAAGCGGGGATCGCTCATAAACTCAGACTTGATGAAGGTGAGCGAGCAGTGATTCTTAGCCGAAGACAGGACGCACAGGTAATCTTTTTTGTAATCAAAATGAGGAACTCCCCATTTGATAGATTCGACGACACCGGGGCAATTTTTATGTATCTGCTCCCTGAGGTGATTGAGGATCGGCTTGGCAAAGTCCTCAGAATTCTCAATGTATTCTGTGACCTTTCGGTCGGGATTTTTGAGTGACATTGTAACTAATCTCCTACGAACAGAGGTCAAGTATTCCTGCTCTTTTGTTATTTCTTGAAAAAGTCGATTATGACTGGTGCAAGTACGTTGGCATCCACTGAGTGAGTTTGGCCGTCGAGTGTCGCACGAGTAGCGTCATGCAATTGCTCAGCGAGAGCGTCAGAGGCGTTATGCATCCAGGCCTCACTGGCACCACCGTCGATTGCCAACACCGGCACTGCGACCTTGGACCAATAACCAGCTGGTAGTGGCCGCCCTTTCATGAACTCCGTCATGAAAGCAGCATCATGTGTAAGCGTTGGCGCAATTGCTTTCATGGAGCCCCAGAAGTCAGGGTTTTGCTTCATTCCGTCTACAAATTCAGCTGGCATACCTACCACTGTAGTCAGCCACCACTCTAGCAGTTCTTCAATTTTATTCTCCCGCACAAGTTTGGTGGTCTGTCCGGCGTAATCCTCAATTGGTTCACGGCCGTCGTCAACAATAAATGGGATTTCATACGTAGCAACTTTATGCACACCGGGGGTGACCGCCGCGGTTTCAAGCGCTACTGCACTTCCCGAGGAAAAACCAACC
>Ga0070676_10000461_pt1 | contig 19451 bp, 19 predicted proteins | sample KBSM53metaG_FD_64667 | JGI IMG/M metagenome (GOLD analysis project Ga0070676, IMG submission 64667) | Miscanthus rhizosphere microbial communities from Kellogg Biological Station, Michigan, USA - KBS M5-3 metaG | ecosystem: Host-associated > Plants > Roots > Rhizosphere > Soil ...
CGGCAACGACGGGCTGCCCGGTGTCCTCGCCGAGCTGTCGCACCAGTTCATCTTCGGCCGCGCGACCGACGCCGGTCACCTGCCGCGGCGATCGATCGCAGATGCCTTGCCGGCGCTCGTTCGCGAAACCTGGGCCAGCGGGGTGATCCTCCTCGTCTTCAGCGTCTCTGCCGCCGTGTCGTTGTTCATCGTGCTGCCTGACGCGGCGTCGCTCGCCGACATCTTCCGATGAGCGCCGAGCCGATCGTGGTCGACGAGGCCGAGGTCGAGATCATCGCGATCCGCGCTCAGGGCGCCGGCGGCCAGAACGTCAACAAGGTGTCGAGCGCGATTCACTTGCGCTTCGACGTCGCCGCCTCGTCGCTGCCGGACGAGGTGAAGGCGCGCCTGCTCGGCCGGAGCGATCGACGGATGAGCGACGAAGGCGTCGTCGTCATCAAGGCGCAGCGCCATCGCAGCCAGGAGCTCAACCGGCGCGATGCCCTGGCACGGCTCAACGACCTCGTCGCGCGTGCCGCCGAGGTGCCGACGGTGCGCAAGCCCACCCGGCCGACGCGGGCGTCGCGCGAGCGCCGCCTCGAGGGCAAGAACGTTCGCGCCCAGATCAAGGCCGGGCGGGCCAAGATCGTCGAGTGACCTCGACGCGAGGCCCTAGGCGCGCTTGAAGGTCGCGAGCAGGACGCCGAGGACGACGAACACGCTGCCGAAGACGCGGTTGATCGCGCGCCGGCGTGACGCCGTTCGCAGCACCCCGAGCAGGCGCGCGGCGAGCGCGGCGTAGAGGAGGTTGACGACGAGGTCGGTGAAGCCGAGCGTCGCGCCGATGACGAGGTATTGCGGCACGAGCGGCTCGCCCGCAGTCAGGAACTGCGGCACGACGGCGAGCATGAACACCGTTCCCTTCGGGTTGACGGCGTTGAGCAGCCACGCCTCGACGACGATGCGACGGCGCGGCATCGGCTGCGCAGAAGCCTCGCCCGCGGGCAACGCGAACGGCGGCGCGCGCCACTGGCGAACGCCGAGGTAGACGAGGTAGGCCACGCCGAGCCACTTGACGACGGCAAAGGCGAGCGCCGACGTCGCGATGACGGCGCCGAGGCCGACGGCGACAACGACGAGCTGGGTCCAGAAGCCGAGGATCAGCCCGAAGGTCGCGAAGCAGCCGCGCGCGAAGCCGTGGTTGAGCGAGGCGCTCATCACCGCGATGGCGCCCGGTCCGGGCGAGAAGCTGATCGCCCACGCGGCGATGAAGAAGGCGAGCCAGAGCGACGGCGACATCGGCGCGATTTTGCCCGCCGCGCCTGCCGCGACAATGGGCGATGGCCAAGGAGAGATCGATCTACAGCTGCACCGAATGCGGCGCGACGAGCCCGAAGTGGCTCGGCAAGTGCCCGGGCTGCGGCGCCTGGAACACGCTCGTCGAGTCGGTCGCCGAAAGCGGCGTCAAGCCGCGCTATGCGCCCGGTCGCGGCCTGCTGCCCGCCGAAGCGGTGGCGACGCTCGCCGAGATCGACGCCACCGATGCCGAGCGCCAGCCGACCGGCATCGAGGAGTTCGACCGCGCGCTCGGTGGCGGCATCGTCGCCGGCGGCGTCGTCCTGATCGGCGGCGACCCGGGGATCGGCAAGTCGACGCTGCTGCTGCAGGCGCTCGATTCGCTGGCGCGCTCGATGAAGGTGCTCTACGTCACCGGCGAGGAGAGCGGCGCGCAGGTGGCGCTGCGCTCGCGCCGGCTCGGCCTCGGCGCGAGCCCGGTGCGCGTCCTGGCCGAGATCTGTCTCGAGAAGATCCTGGCGACGCTCGAGGTCGAGCAGCCGGCGGTCGCCGTCATCGACTCGATCCAGACCGTCTACAGCGAGGCGCTGACGTCGGCGCCCGGCTCGGTCGCGCAGGTGCGCGAGTGCGCGGCGCAGCTGACGCGGATGGCCAAGGCGACCGGCATCACGATCATCCTGGTCGGTCACGTCACCAAGGACGGCGCCCTCGCCGGCCCGCGCGTGATGGAGCACATCGTCGACACCGTGCTCTATTTCGAGGGCGACACGCACTCGAGCTTTCGCCTCGTCCGCGCGATCAAGAACCGCTTCGGCGCGGTCAACGAGATCGGCGTCTTCGCGATGACCGAGAAGGGCCTGAAGGGCGTCAGCAACCCGAGCGCGATCTTCCTGTCGACGCACGGCGAGCCGGTGCCGGGCTCGTGCGTGCTGGTCACGCTCGAGGGCACGCGGCCGATGCTGGTCGAAGTGCAGGCGCTCGTCGACGCCGGCGGGCCGAGCCCGCGCCGGCTCTCGGTCGGCCTCGAGCGCGACCGCCTGGCGATGATGCTCGCGGTGCTGCATCGCCACGCCGGCATCGCCGCGCTCGACCAGGACGTCTTCGTCAACGCCGTCGGCGGCGTCCGCATCAGCGAGCCGGCGGCCGACCTCGCGGTGATGCTCGCGATCCAGTCGAGCCTGCGCGGCAAGGCGCTGCCGCGCGGCTTCATCGCCTTCGGCGAGGTCGGCCTCGCCGGCGAGGTGCGGCCGGCGCCGCGCGGCCAGGAGCGCCTGCGCGAGGCGGCCAAGCTCGGCTTTTCGCTCGCGATCGTTCCCAAGGCGAACGCGCCGAAAGGCGCCTCCCGGGGCGTCGCCGCGAAGGCCTTCGAGGGCCTGACGATCCACCCGGTCGAGCGCATCGAGGAAGCGATCGACCTCGTCCGCACGCTGTGAGCGGGCAGTGAACGCGCGCCTCGGCTGGCTGCTGGCGGCGCTGTTCGCCTTCGCCGCGTGGCGCGCCTACGATCTCGCCGGCCTCGCCTTCGCGGCGAGCGCGATCGTGTTCTGGCTGCTGCTGCAGTTCAACCGCGCCGTGCGGGTGATGAAGAACGCCGCCGCGTCGCCGGTCGGCCACGTTCCGAGCGCGGTGATGTTCCACGCCGGCCTCGCGAGCGGCATGACGATGCTGCAGATCGTGACCAAGACGCGGAGCCTCGGCCGCAAGGTCGAGGGCAGCGACGACGACTGGCGCTGGAGCGACGACGGCGGCGCGAGCGTCTTCCTCCATTTCGAGCGCGGCCGGCTCGTGCGCTGGCAGATCGAGCGCGCGCCCGAGCCCGAGGCGCCCGCGCCGGCCGGCGGCGGCCGGGACGAACCGGCCGCCTAGAATCAGCGCCCCTGATCACAGCGATGGAGCGCCTCATGTCGATGGCCGACCGCGACGGCAAGATCTGGATGGATGGAACGCTCGTCGACTGGCGCGACGCGAAGATCCACGTCCTGACGCACACCCTGCACTACGGCTGCGGCGCGTTCGAGGGCGTACGCGCCTACAACACGGTCAACGGCACCGCGATCTTCCGCCTGTACGAGCACACCCAGCGCCTCTTCAACAGCGCCAAGATCCTGCGCATGAAGATCCCGTTCTCGTTCGACGAGGTCGTCGAGGCGCAGCGCACGGTGGTGCGCGAGAACAAGCTCGAGTCGTGCTACCTCAGGCCGCTGACCTGGATCGGCTCCGAGAAGCTCGGCGTCTCGCCCAAGGGCAACACCGTCCACCTGATGGTCGCGGCCTGGCCCTGGGGCGCCTACCTCGGCGAGGAAGGCATGAAGCGCGGCATCCGCGTCAAGACCTCGAGCTACACGCGCCACCACGTCAACATCACGATGACGCAGGCCAAGGCGGTGTCGAACTACACCAACTCGATCCTCGCCAACATGGAGGCGCTCGACGACGGCTACGACGAGGCGCTGCTGCTGGATGCGAGCGGCTTCGTCAGCGAAGGCGCGGGCGAGAACCTGTTCATGATCAAGAAGGGCGTCGTCTACACGCCCGACCTCTCGGCGGGCGCGCTCGACGGCATCACCAGGAACACGATCCTGGCGATCTGCAACGACCTCGGCCTGACGCTGGTCGAGAAGCGCATCACCCGCGACGAGGTCTACATCTGCGACGAGGCGTTCTTCACCGGCACCGCCGCCGAAGTGACGCCGATCCGCGAGCTCGACCGCATCGAGCTCGGCACCGGCTCGCGCGGGCCGATCACCGAGAAGATCCAGAGCGCGTTCTTCGACATCGTCAACGGCCGCAATCCGAAGTACGCCGAGTGGCTGACCAAGGTCTGAGCAGCATGCCCCACAGCGACGGATCGAGAGCATCGGTCGAACTGACCGCCGCCGAGCTGCAAGGTCCCGGCGTCGTCTTCTGCCCGAACCCGAAGATGCCGCTGTGGAGCAACCACCCGCGCGTCTTCATCGACGTCGCCACCGCGGGCGTCGGCAAGTGCCCGTACTGCGGCACGGAGTACCGCCTCAAGCCGGGCGAGAAGGTCCACGCGCATTGATCGACCCGGGCGCGAGCGGGCCGTGAAGCGAACGCTCGTCATCGCGCCGCAGTGGATCGGCGATGCCGTCATGGCCGAGCCGCTGCTCGCCACCCTCGCCGAGGGCGGCGACCGGCTGACGGTGGCGGCGCTGCCGTGGGTCGCCCCGGTCTTCAGCGCGATGCCGGAGGTGACCGAGATCGTCGAGCTGCCGTTCGCGCACGGCCGCCTCGACTGGACGGCGCGACGCCGCGTCGCCGCGCAGTGGCGCGACCGTTTCGACGTCGCCTACGTGCTGCCCAACTCATTCAAGGCGGCGCTGGTGCCGTGGCTCGCGCGCATTCCGGAGCGCGTCGGTTACGCGGCCGAAGGCCGATCGCCGCTGCTCAGCCGACGACTCGCCGCGCCGCCGGGACGCCCGCCGATGGTCGCGTTCTACGGCGCGCTCGTCGGCGCCGCCTTCGACAACCAGCGGCGGCCGCGTCTTCGCCTCGATGCGGCCGTGCTCGACGACACGACGGCACGTCAGGGTCTGCAACGCGGGCGCTACTGGACCTTCGCGCCGGGAGCCGAATACGGCCCGGCCAAGCGGTGGCCGCCGTCGCACTACGCGGCGCTCGCGCGCGCGCTCCACGAAGCCGACGGCACGCCGATTGCCCTTCTCGGCTCGCCGGGCGAAGCCGAGCTGTGTGCCGAGATCGCAGCGCAGGCGGGCGCTGCGTGCCGGATCCTCGCCGGCCGCACGTCGCTGCTCGACGCGATCGCGCTGATCGCCGCATCGCGCGGCCTGGCGAGCAACGACTCCGGCCTGATGCACGTCGCCGCCGCCTTCGCGGTGCCGCAAGTCGCCGTCTTCGGCTCGACCAGCCCGCTGCACACGCCGCCCCTCAACGAGCGCGCGCGCATCCTCTGGCTCAAGGAAGAGCTCGAGCTCGACTGCATGCCGTGCTTCGACCGCACCTGCCGCTTCGGCCACTACCGCTGCCTCAACAGCATCGCCCCCGCCCGCGTCGAATCCGCCCTGCTCCAAGCGGCCAGCGCTAGCGGGGCGCCACCGGCGCCCACCCCTCCCTCTCGGAGGGAGGGGCTGGGGAGGGAGCGATCCTGATCCCGCGAAGCAGGGAAGTTCACGCCTAAAGCGTGAACTTCCCCGCGTAGACAATCGGCCCCGTCGGCGCCCCCGTCGGCGACCCACCCGCCGGTTCGATCGTGACCGCGAGCGTGTCGGCGCCGGCGAGCACCTTGCCGCGCAACGCGACGACGCCGCTGCCGCCGGGCAGCACCCCGAGCGAGCGCGGCGCGCCCTGCGCCGGCACCGCCCACAGCTCGAGCGAGCGATCGGCGCGCAGCGCGACCGGGGCGATCGGCCGGGCGACCAGCGTCGTGCCGTCGCCGCTGATGCTCGCGACGATCGGCGCGCCGGCAACGCCGCTCGCCGCCGCGCCGGTCGCGGCGAGGACAACGACGACCGGCGGCGCAACCGCGCTTGGGTTGGCGAGCAGGACCGCGAGTCCGATCGCCGCGACGCTCGCGAAGGCGGTGAGGCCGCGCCAGAACGAGAGCCGCTCCCAGGCGCCGGCGACAACGCTCTTCCTGCGATCGAGCCGATCCGAGATGCGCCGCCAGACATCGCCCGACGGCTCGACCGGCACCAGCGCGGCGGTGAGCGGCATCAGCCGCTCGCTCCACGCGAGCGTCGCCTCGCGCAACGCCGAATGCGCCGGCAGCAGCGACTCGAAGCGGCGCCGCGCGCCCCCGCGCAGGGTGCCGGTCACGTACTCGGCGGCGAGCGCGTCGGCGAGGTCCTTGCGGCTGTAGTCCATGTCACTGGCCGCTTGCGCGCTCGCCGCGCACGGCGGCATCGAGGCAGCTCTTCAGCGTCGCCAGCGAGCGGCGCACCCACGACTTGACGGTGCCGAGCGGCTGGCGCATCTGGGTCGCGACTTCGGCGTGGCTGAGCCCCTGGAAGAAGGCGAGGGCGACGCTCTGCCGCTGGCTCGGCGAGAGCTGTTCCATGCACGCCGCGAGCGAACGCGCCTCGGCAGCCCGGCTCAGCAGATCGAGCGGGCCGGGCGATTCGTCGGCCACGGTGTCGTACACGTCGTCGTCCTCGCGGTCGCGGCCCTCGCTCGCTGGAGCGGCGGCGCGCATCTGGGGCTGGGTCTGCAGGCGGCGCAGGCTGTCGATGGCGCGGTTGCGCGCAATGCTCGTGAGCCACGTGAGGGGCTGGCTTTGCGCCGCGTCGAAGCTGCTCGCCGCCCGCCAGACGTTGACGTACACCTCCTGCAGGATGTCTTCGGCCTGGGCTCGGTCCCGGTTGATACGCAGCACCACGGCGAGCAGATGCGAGCTGGTCCGCTCGTAGAGCGTGGCAAAAGCCGCACGATCGCCGACTCCGGCGCGAGCCAGCAGGCGCGACAGATCATGGCTGCGCTCGGTCCAGTCGGCGGGAGATCTGAGCATGGATGCGGGCTGCAAGCCGGTTGGTCTGCGCCTTGCGTGCCTTCCTACAATTCCAGCGCCCGGAAGGTTAACCGAAGAAAATTCATGGCCCGTCCCAAGCCGCCCGCACCGACCCTTGTTTCCGCCGACGACATCGAGCACGAGCTGTACGAGGCGATGCGGCGCGGCGACATCGAGCGCCTCATGGGCCTGTGGTCCGACGACGACGAGATCTGCTGCATCCACCCCGGCGGCGAGCGGCTGGTCGGCGCCGCCGCGATCCGCGCCTCGTTCGAGGCGATGTTCGCCAACGGCACGATCGACGCGGAGCCGCAGCGCGTGCGCCGCCTCGAGTCGCACTCGAGCGCGGTGCACAGCGTGCTCGAGCGAATTCGTGTCATGACGCCGGCGGGCGAGAAGTTCGCGTGGGTCGTCGCGACCAACGTCTACCTGAAGTCGTCGCAGGGCTGGCGCCTCGTCGCGCACCACGCCAGCCCGGGCACGCCGGTGGAGGCGCAGGAGAGTCCCGAAGCCGCGTCGACGCTGCATTGACCGACCGCTGGTTCGATGAACGATTTCCGCGCGCCGCGCTGGCTGCCCGGCGGCCATGTGCAGACGATCTGGCCGGTGCTCTTCAGCCGTCGCTTCGATGGCGCCGCGCCGATCTTCCAGCGCGAGCGCTGGAAGACGCCCGACGCCGACTTCGTCGACGTCGACTGGCAGGGCAATGATGCCGACTCGCCGTTGCTCGTCCTCTTTCACGGCCTTGAGGGGTCGTCGTCGAGCCACTACGCGCAGGCCTTCGCCGCCGAGGCGAAGCGGCGCGAGTGGCGGTTCGCGGTGCCGCACTTTCGCGGCTGCTCGGGCGAGATCAATCTGGCGCCGCGTGCGTACCACTCGGGCGACCACGAGGAAGTCGGCTGGATGCTGCAGCGCTTTCGCGCCCTCCACTCCGGGCCGATCGTCGCCGTCGGCGTCTCGCTCGGCGGCAATGCCTTGCTTCGCTTCGTCGAGGAAGCGGGCGCGAGCGCGGCCGAACGCGTGCGCGCCGTCTCCGCCGTCTCCGCGCCGCTCGACCTCGCCGCCGGCGGCCGTGCGATCGGCCGCGGCTTCGGCCGCCAGGTCTACACGCGCATGTTCATGCGCACGATGAAGAGGAAGGCGCTCGTCAAGCTCGGCCAGCATCCCGGCCTGTTCGACGCCGAGGCGATGCGCGCGGCGCGCGACCTGCGCGATTTCGACGAGATCTTCACCGGCCCGCTGCACGGCTTTGCCGGTGCCGACGACTATTACGCGCGCAGCTCGGCGAAAGCGCACTTGGACCGCATCCGCATTCCGGCCCTGGTGCTGAACGCGCGCAACGATCCGTTCCTGCCCGCCTCGGCGCTGCCGCGCCCGGGCGAAGTCGGCCCGTGCGTGACGCTCTGGCAGCCGGCGCACGGCGGCCACGTCGGCTTCGCCGACGGGCGCTGGCCGGGGCACCTCAAGACCCTGCCCGGCAGTGTCGCCGGCTGGCTCGCCGAGCGCCTCTAGCGCCGCAGGCGCGCAAAATCACGGCATGGACGCCATCGTCGCCGCCGCCCTCAAGAAGTGGCCCAACGTTCCGCATTGCTACGCCTGGCTCGCCCTCGACGCGCGCGGCGACTGGTACATGCGCGACGACCGCATCCAGGCGGCAGGCCCGTTCCCGCGCGTCAAGGGCAGCCGCATCGATCACGAGAAGCTGCGCGACTTCATCGCCCGCAACTACGCCTGCGACGACAGCGGCGCGTGGTTCTTCCAGAACGGGCCGCAGCGCGTCTACGTCGAGCTCGAGGCGACGCCGTGGATCTGGCGCCTGCAGCCCGACCCGACGTCGAGCGTCGTCGTCACCAGCCACACCGGGCTGCCGGCGTTGCCGCGCGAGACGTTCGTCGACGAAGCGGGGCGGCTCTTCCTCGCCAGCGACCTCGGCTTCGGCATCGTCCATACGCTCGACATGAACGTCGCCAGCGATCTGGTCGAGCGCGGCTTCTGGCGGCCCGAGGACGCTCGCTTCGATGCGCTCGTCGAGCGCTTCGCGTACCGCCTCAGCCCCGCCGCAGATCGGCGCGCCGCGGGCGAATGAAAAAGCCGGCGTGAAGCCGGCTCGTTCGGTGGCAAGAGGATCTTATTTCGACGCGTTCACCATGTAGGTGACGACGGCCTTGATGTCGGCGTCGCTCGCGCTCGACCCGCCCTTGGGCGGCATCGCGCCCTTGCCCTTGATCGCATTCGTCGTCAGGGCGTCGATCCCTTGCGCGATTCGCGCCGCCCATCCCGCCTTGTCGCCGACCTTCGGTGCGCCGGCGATGCCGGGCGTGTGGCAGGTGCTGCAGACCTGCGCGTAGAGCGGCGGCGCTGCCGTCGCCGCCGCGGGCGCAGTGGTCGCGGCGGCAGCGGCAGTGTTGGCGGCGACCTGCGTCTTCGAGCGGCCCGCGTCTGCGTTCGGCGGCGCGTCTCGCACCTGCGTGTTGAGCGCGGCCTGAGCCGTCGTCTCCGGCTTGCCGGCGTTCGGGTCGGGCATCGGCGAGCCGCCCGTGTTCGGCGCGGCGGCGCCCGACCCGGGCGTGCCGCTGCCCGCGGCCGTCGTCGTCGGCGCTGTCGCTGCGGGCGGTGCCGGCTCGGTGAAGCTGGCCCCGGCCTTGTTGGTCATGAAGACGACGGCACGCGCGATCTCGTAGTCGCTGAAATCGCCGCCGCTCTGCGGCGGCATCTGGCCCTTGCCGGCCACCGCCGAATGGATCAGCGCGTTGAGCCCGGTCTTGATTCGCGCTGCCCAGGCGCCCGCATCGCCGAGCTTGGGCGCGCCGAGCGCGCCGGCGGCGTGGCAGGCGCTGCACTGGGCGGCGAAGACCTGGTCGCCGCTCTTGAGCGACGCGAGATCCGAGGCGTCCTTCACCTCGACGATCCCGACCGGCCGGATCCGCTCCGCGACCGCCTTCGGGCTCATCGCATCGCTGCCTGCGGCCGGGCGCTTCTCGGCGGTGACGAACATGACGAGAAGGATGATGCCGAAGATCGGCACCACGAACGCATAGAGGACCGCGAGGATGAGCTGTTTGGGTGTCTTGATCGGGCCTTCGTGCGGGCCGTCCATCTCGTTGCTTTCGTGCGCTGCGGTCATCCGGTCCTCGAGCGTGGGGTGACGCGAAGAAGACGGCAGGCGCCGCCCGCAAGAACTCGATTCGCGTCGAACCCGAAATTATAGGGTCGACACCCGGGCCGACCCGTCGCCGCGGCGCGTCGCTGGTAGACTGGAAAGGCGCCGCGCCCGTAGCTCAATGGATAGAGTACTGCCCTCCGAAGGCAGGGGTTGCAGGTTCGATACCTGCCGGGCGCGCCACTCACGAGTCGAAGCTGTCCAGGCAGGCGGTCAGCGCCCGGAACTGCACGGCGTCGCAACGGTGAAACGCTTCGGCGAGCTCGACGCGGTGCTGCATGCCGCGATAGCGATTCAGGCCGAGGACGGCGGCAGCGTAGTCGCGGTCGCCCATCTCCGAGGCGTACATCCGGATCAGCCGCGCCTTCTCCGCAGCGACCGCGCCGATGTCGACGGCCATGTTGGGCCAGAGCGTCGACCAGACTTCATAGGCGAGCACCTCGCCCTGCCAGCCGGCGAGCCGCGTGGCGATGCCGAGCGCGACGGCGGTGGCCTGGTGGTCGGCATGACCGTCGGCAGGGAACGGGCAGAGCACCTGAGCCGGCCGGAAGGTCCGCAGCTCTTCGGCCAGGCGCGCGGCGATCGCCGCTTCGTGATTCATCAGCGAGCCGTCGGCGAAGCCCAGCTCGACGACCGAGCCGAGCGTCAGCACGTCGCGGACCTTCATCATCTCGGCGCGCCGGATGTCGCGCAGGTTCCTGGCGACGCCGGGATCGTCGACCGCGCCCGAGCTGTCGGAGACGAAGACGACGCGCACCTCGCTTTGCAGGGTTCGGTGCAGCAGCAGCGTTCCGCCGCAACCGATGACCTCGTCGTCCATGTGCGGCGCGACCACCATGACGCGTTGCCGTCGCAAGGTCTCGAGTTGCACCGGAAGCCGGTGCGTCGCACGCCTGACGCTGAGCAGGAATCGGCGCGCGAAGGCCGAGCGGACCCGGTTGGTGATCGACTGCACGTGAGATCGAAGTCAGACGGTTCGGACTCGCGCCGCGGCCGGCAGCGCTGGTCGTTCGTTGCGATGGATGTCCTGACTCGCGTCAGGGCTTTGCATAGAAGTTGAACACGTGCCGGTTTTCTGGGTTGGCGAGGAACTGGGAAGACCTTAGGGGCTCGAAAGTCAACGGACGGAAGCGCGCCAGGGACTGCAGGGTAACCAAGTCGAGCGGGCGGTGTTCTAGAACGTCGTTCCACCCGATGATAAGTTCGCCCGCTGGCCGCAGCGCGGTGAAGCAGCCGTCGAAGGCACGCTCGCAGGCGGCACGGTCGTCGAGGCCCCAGCCGAAGACGCCGTTGCAGATGATCAAGTCGAGGCTGGCGGGCGCGATGTGGGCATCGATGCTTTCGAGCCCGGCGACGATGTGCCGGCGCGCACCGAAGCGCTTCTTCCACGGGTCCGGGTCGATCGTCCAGTACACGCGGCCCGGCAGCATCCGTTCGTAGTGCCCCGTGTACCAGGCGCAGCCGACGAACAAGACGGTCTTGATGTCGAGGCGCGCCGCGTAGGCCGGCAGGATGACCTGCTCGAGCGTGTCGCGATCCGGCGTCCGCATGCGGTTCGGCAAGCCGAGCGCATTGCGCGCCAGGATCACTCCATAGCCGACGATTTCAGACAAGGGGCGTGCTTTCAGCGCCGCCCAGATTCTCGAAACGAACACCTCATCTCCCGGGTCGGACGATTCTGGCGCGCTTGGGGCAGAGCCCGCGTCGGACAGGGCCGCGCGGTCCCACGAGAGTCGGGCGCATCGGCGCGAGCCAAAAGAAAAGGCCGCGGCGCGAGCGCCACGGCCTGGTCGTCGCGCGGCGAGCCGGCCGTGCGGCCAACTCGCTTCGCTCAGATCGGGGTCGAGGTTGGCGCCGCCGGCAGGGCCACGCCGCCCGGGCCGGCGGTGAACGTCAGCGGCGCGACCGGATCCTGCTGGCCGACGCCGGGTTTGGTCCAGTCGCAGACGCCGGTCGGGAACACCGCGTTGAGACGCGCCTGTTGGCCGGCCGTGAAGGTGATGCCCGTGTAGTCGGTGAAAGCGACGGGCCTCAGCTGGCACTTGAGGATGTTCTCGGCCTGCGGGCCGCCCGCGACCTGGCGCGGCGACGTGAAGACCTTCAGGTTGGTGTCGGCGTCGCAGACGGCCTGGTCGGTGATCTTGGTCGCGAAGTTGACGTCGGCCGTGAGGTAGCAGAAGTCGACCGCAGTCGCGGGCTTGCCGGCGACGACCTGCGCCTGCGTGCGCGCGGCATTGAGCGACGGCTTCGGCGCGCTCGTCAACAGGTTCGACAGCCACGTGTCCATCGTCGTGAACGAGAACGTCGTCACCGCCGCGACCTGCGGTGCCGTCGTCGGCAGCAGGCCCGAGCCGTAGCGCCAGATCACCTGGTTGGCATGGCCGCCGGCATCGGCGTCGAGGCGCGCGCGCTCCTCGAAGCTGCGCCAGTTGTAGTGGATCGGCGATCCGGTCGAGCCTTCGTCGAAGCCGCGCGAATCGATGATCGCGACCTTGCCGAGGTTCTTGCCGTTGGAAAGAATGCCGGCGCGGTAGGCGATCGGCAGGGACGCGGCATCGGCGACGGTCCGGCCCGCCGAGCGGTTGTAGTCGCCGTCGAAGCCGCCGACCTTCTCGTTCAAGGTGACGAACTCCTCGGCCGTGATCGCGCCCGAGAGCAACGCCTTCAGGCCGTACTGCACGCCGACGTTGTCGAGCGTCGAGAGCGCGCGAACGCTCGCTCCGCCCGGCAGGCCGGTCGTCGTTCCCCAGACCGCCGCCGAGAGATCGGCGTCGCCGCAGCGCGTGCCGGTCGGGTTGGTCACCGGGTCGTAGACGAGCGCCGCGGGCAGCAGGCAGTTGTTGCGCGGCGCGCCGCTCGGCGCGATCGTTCCGGTCGCCGAGGTGACCAGCGTCGGGACATAGTTGCCGGGCTTGCCGTTGAAGCCGAAGGCGTTGTTCCAGCCGTGGCAGCCGATCGCGTTGCGATGACCGTTGATGGCGGCCTTCTTGGCGTCGATCTGGGCTTGCGTCAGGCCGGCCATGAGGGCGGTCCATTCGGGCGCGACGTACGCGTTGACGAGCAGCACGCAGTCGGTGACCTCGAGCCCGGTAGTGATCGAGTCGGGGTAGTCGCAGCTCGGCTGGATGCCGTCGAGCAGCCCGGGGTAGATCGTCGAGACGGTGTTCTGCTGGATCGAGCCGCCCGAGCAGCCGTTGGCCACCGTGTACTTGATCTCGCCGTAGTTGTCGACGATGTGCTCCTTCATCATCATCGTCGTCTCGGCGACGAGCACGCGGTTCGAGTTGTAGAGCGAGTCGGTGACGCTGTTGTCGGCGACCATGAAGCCGAGGCGAAGCGCGGTGTCGTCCCAAATCGGCGTGCCACCGGTGAAGCCGACCACCCAGTTCTGCTCGGAGCGAAACTGCTGGCGCGGCTGGCCGGTGGAGGCGCCGTACGTGTAGAGCAGCTTGCCGTTCCATTGCGGCTGCGGCGCGGTCGCCGTCCACGTCGGCTTGGTCGGGTCGAACAGGACGGCGATGTCGTAGATGCCGCGGTTGATCGTGCCGCGTTCACGGCGAACGATGTACGGCACCGTCACGCCGTGCGACGTCGTCGTCGACGCGACCGATGCGGCCGGCGTCGTTCCAGCGACGTAAGGTTGGAAGCACGAGTTGGCCGGCGTCGCCGTTCCGGCCGGCGACGGATCGGGCAGCACGAAGAGACAGCCGCCGTCGGCGCCGAAGTTGACCGAGGCCGCGGTCTTGGTGCGGTAGAAGAGCTTGAACTCGGTCGCTATGTTGCATTGCGCGTCGGTCGCCGTCGTCGGCAGGCCGCTCGCGTTCGAGCCCGGCGTGTTGCCGACCGCGGCGACCGCCGTCGGCGTCGCGCAAACCCACGGCCCGGCCTGCGCGCCGAGCAGCACCGGCCCGCCGATTGGGTGGTTGTTGATGACCAGCTGGGCGCCGACGGCGCTGCCGTCGGTGTACGTCGCGTTGATGTTGTTGTTGCCGTTCTTCAGCCCGGTGACCAGGCCGACGATCCGGCCGCTCGGCAGGGTGACGAACGACGACGTGATGTCGGTGCCGTCGCGGTCGATCTTCAGGCTCGCCGGGGGAACGAACCCGGGCACCTTCACCTCGACCAGCGCCGAGCCGCCGCTGATGAGGTCGGCGCGGTTGGAAAGCGTCGTGAGGGTAGTGCCGCTGGTCGGCGGCACGGCGGGGGCGTCGTTGCCGCCGCAGGCGACGAGGAAAAGTGAGGCAACGCCGGCGGCGCACGCCGCGGCGAGAGAGCGAGGCAGATTCACGATTGTCTCCAGTGCGCTCGCCGGTCTAAGCCGGGAGTCGTGCGAATCGCGCCGAGGAAGTCGGTGCGTAGCGCAAGCTTAAGAGTCGGCGTGGGAAGCGAAATCAGGGCTACCCATGAGGCGCCCAGCTCGGCGATGGCTTGCCGGCACGTCTCGGCAGGCGCCGCGGTCGATTCAGCTCGGCGCCGTCTTGCTGCCCGGCTGGCCGGTCTTCTTGTTGACCGGCGCCCGCGTCTTGCTCGGCGAGACGGGCTTCTTCGCGGACGAGGTCGCCTTCTTGGTGCCGCTCGTCGGCTTGGTGGAGTCGGCCGACCCACCTCGTTTCGCCGCGTCGGCGCTCTCGGCCGCGCCGCTCGCCGATCCGGGTAGCCCGGTTGGCACCAGCGCGGCCGGCGTCGGGTTCGGAGGGGCTTCGAAGCCCGGCCCGTTGCCAGGACACAGTTCGATCCGGGGCGTGATGCCGGCGATGGTGTTGCCGAGGAACCAGAAGTAGTACTGCTTGGTGTTGATGCGGATCGTTTCCTTGCCCGTCGCCTCGCCGGTTCGGGTGAGGTACGCCACCGGGACCACCCAGCCGCGACTCGAGGTGGTGTAAGCGTCCAGGGCGCAGGCACCGGGCTCCGGCGCACCGAAGTTGACCTCGGCGTTCTTCTGCGGATTCCTGATCTTGAAGGCCAGGTAGTCGGTGATCGTCTTTTCGTAGTTTCGCGGTGGAGGCGTCCTGACGACTTCGGTCGTCGTGGTGTCGGTGCTGGCGCAGCCGATCAGGGCGGCGCACAGCGCCGAGGGAATCACCAACTTGAAGGGCGAGAGCGGGTTCATCGTTTCAGCATGCTTTCAGGTCGCCGAGAGTACTCGGCCGGGCGCGTCTCCATTGAGCCCCATTCCGCGAGCCTCCCAGCATCCCTTGAACGCGGGGGGGGGGGCACGTAGGACCGGAGCCATTCTCCCTTGACGCGCCTCAGCGCGCAGAGGTGAAGGTGAAGGCCACCGTCTCAGAGAACACCGCTGAAGGCCGCGCTCTCGGGGTGAAGAACGGATTGACTCGACGCAATGCGCGTGCGGCAATCGAGACGCGCCCGTGATCCGGGCGCTTCGTTTCTCCAATCATCCATCTCGCCGAGGTCAGATCGACCGCCCGGCGATCAACAAAGGAGTTCCAGATGGCGATGCTTTTCGACAGACGCAGGCCAGCGTCGATGCTTCTCGCGCTGGCGGCAGCCGCGCTGCTCGCTTCGTGCGGCGGTAGCGGTGGCGGTGAATCGGCGGACTCGGCCAAGATGACGCCGCTGGCGGCGAAGAGCCAGCTCCCCGACTCGCTGCCGGTCCCCGCGCGCGCCGTCGACGAGCAGCGCGACGCCTCCGCGCACACGACCTCGCCATCGGCCCGCGAAGCCACGACCGACCAGAAGGCGGCAGTCGACCACGGCAAGCTGTACATCGTGCAGCTGATCGAGGATCCGGCGATCGCCTACAAGGGCGGCGTCGCGGGGATGCCTGCGACCAAGCCCGGCAAGGGGCAGAAGATCGACCCCAACAATCCCACCGTGGCGCGCTACGTCGGCTACCTGACGGGCCGCCACGACACCATGCTCGCCAGCGTCGGCGCCAGCAACCGCAAGGCTTACAGCTACGGCTACGCCTTCAACGGCTTCGCCGCTGAGCTCACCGACGCGCAGGTCGCCCAGCTCGCGATGACGACCGGCGTGCTGGCGATCGCCAAGGACGAGAAGCGCGCGCTCGACACGTCGTCGACGCCGGCGTTCCTCGGCCTGAGCGGGGACGCCGGCTTCTGGAAGACGACCGGCGCGACCGGCGAAGGCATCGTGATCGGCATCGTCGACGGCGGCATCTGGCCCGAGTCGCTCAGCTTCTCGGACCGCACCGGCACCAACGGCAACGCCTCCAAGGACGGCAAGCTGGACTATCAGCAGATTCCCGGCTGGCATGGCCGCTGCACTCCGGGCGATCAGTTCAACGGCTCCGACTGCAACCAGAAGCTGATCGGCGCCCGCTGGTACAACGCAGGCTGGGGCGGTGACGCCGGTATTCGGGCCGAGCTGCCTTGGGAATTCGTCTCGCCGCGCGACTACGGCGGGCACGGCACGCACACCGCGTCGACCGCCGGCGGCAACGCCAACGTTCCCACCACCGGTCCGGCCGCGGTCTTCGGTCCGATCAACGGCATCGCGCCGCGCGCGCGCATCGCGGCCTATAAGGTCTGCTGGGACACCGGCGCCGGCACCAGCTCGTGCTTCTCGAGCGACAGCGTCGCGGCGATCGACCAAGCGGTGGCCGACGGCGTCGACGTCATCAACTTCTCGGTCAGCGGCAGCACGACCAACTTCCTCGATCCGGTCGAGGTCGCCTTCCTGTTCGCCGCCGACGCGGGCATCTTCGTCGCCACCTCGGCCGGCAACAGCGGGCCGACGACGTCGACGGTCGCCCACCCGGGGCCGTGGCTGACAACGGTGGCGGCGGGAACGCACAACCGCGACGGCAAGGGCTCGGTCACGCTCGGCAACGGCGCCACGTACAACGGCGCCTCGGTCGCCACCGCCTTGTCGAGCAAGCCGCTGATCGACTCGATCAACGCCGGCCTGCCCGGCGCCGACGCGGCCAAGGTCGCGCTCTGCTACGCCGCAGTCGACAACAACGGCACGGCCGTCCTCGACCCGGCCAAGGTGGCCGGCAAGATCGTCGTCTGCGATCGCGGCGTCACGGGCCGGACGAACAAGAGCATCGCGGTCCAGGAGGCCGGCGGCGTCGGCATGATCCTCGTCAACACGAGCGCGAACTCGCTCAACGCGGACTTCCATTCGGTGCCGACGGTCCATTTGGCGCACACTGATCGCCCGGCGGTCAAGGCGTACGCGGCGCTCGCGGGAGCGACGGCGAGCATCGCCCAGGCGACGATCGTCTACGACGCACCGGCGCCGCTCACGGCCGCGTTCTCGTCGCGCGGCCCGCTCCTCGCCGGCGGCGGCGACCTGCTCAAGCCCGACCTCATCGCCCCGGGCCAGGACGTCCTCGCGGCGGTCGCGCCGCCCGGCAACCACGGCCGTTCGTTCGACCTCTACAGCGGCACGTCGATGTCGAGCCCGCACGTCGCCGGCCTCGGCGCGCTGATGAAGCAGCTCCATCCCGACTGGTCGCCGATGGCGATCAAGTCGGCGTTGATGACCACGGGATACGACGTATTGGACGCCGGCATATCCGATGCGACCCGCATCTTCCGCCAGGGCGCCGGCCACGTGAGCCCGCTCAAGGCTGCCGATCCCGGCCTGGTCTTCGACCACGGCTTCAACCAGTGGCTCGCCTTCCTGTGCGGCACCGGCCAGCTGACCGCGTCGTACTGCCCGGCGATCCGCATCGATCCGAGCGACCTGAATGTGCCGTCGATCGCGATCGGCGACCTGGCGGGCACGCAGACGGTGACGCGGACGGTGACCAACGTCGGAAAGGGCACTTCGACGTACAACGCGTCGGTCGCGGGAGTGACCGGCGTGACGACCGTCGTCAGCCCGTCTTCGCTGACGCTCGCGCCCGGAGCCACAGGCACCTTCAGCGTGGCCTTCACCAGAACGTCCGCCGCCGTGAACACCTATGTGGGCGGACAGCTCACGTGGGCCGACGGAACGCACAACGTGCGTCTGCCGATCGTCGTGCGGCCGGTGGCGCTGGCGGCACCGGCGCAGGTGAACGGCACCGGGGGACCGATCAGCTACACGGTGAGGTTCGGCTACACCGGTCCCTTCACGGCGACGGGTCGCGGCTTGATCGCACCGGCGATCACGGCGGGAACCGTCGCCGACGATCCGACCGACAGCACCTGCTCGTTGGCGTCGCCGAACGCACAGAAGATCGACGTCGCCGTTCCGGCAGGAACGACCTACGCCCGCTTCGCGCTGTTCGACGCCGACGTCAACCCGGGCTCGGACATCGACATGTGCGTCTTCCGGGGCGCCACGCAGGTCGGCTCGAGCGGCAGCGGCACGTCGGCCGAGGAGGTCAATCTGGTGGACCCGACAGCGGCGACCTATACCGTCGTCGTCCAGGGCTGGGGCGTCGTCGGCTCGAGCCCGTTCAAGCTGCACACCTGGCTGCTGGGCAGCACGGCTGCGGGCAACATGGCGGTATCCGCGCCGGCCGGCGCCACCGTAGGCGGCTCAGGCACGATCGGGCTGACGTTCAGCGGCCTGGCCCCGAGCACGAAGTACCTCGGCTCGGTGGTTTACGGCGGCAGCGCCGGCATGCCGAACCCGACGATCGTGCGGGTCGACACGCCCTGACGGCCTGACTCGCTCCTTTTCGACGCCCCGCGGTGAAAGCCGCGGGGCGTTTTCATGTCGAGGTGTCGGGCAGCGGCGCGATCGCGCGCTCCGCCGGGCAATGCAGCCACTGGCCGCGCGAGCCGACGTGGTATTCGAGCAAGGCCGCGTCGGCCTGGACCCGGATCAGGTAGCCGCGGATCAAGGCCTGCGTGTACATCCGTCCCGGCTCCGGGCAGCCGAGCGAGCCGTCGCGCCAGGTCACCGCTTCGCTGTGGACGACACGGATCCGGCCGGCATCGACCCCGCTGCGTCGTTGCGCATCGGCGAGCACCTCCTGATGGAGCGATGTCATGTCGAGAGCCATGGCGAGCAGGACGGCCGTCGTGATCATCGCCAACCGTATCACCGATCGACTGGAGCCATGCGCGGGATCGCGCGCCGAGCAGCCGAATGGCGCTCAAGCCTCGCCGCGCGCCTCGCGCGCAATCGACCGCGGCACTTCGATCGGCATGTCGAGCAGCAGTTGCGCCATTCCCTTGCCGAGCGGATCGAGCCGACGCGACGACGGCCCGCCGCCGTCGAGGGCCTGGTGCAGGACGAAGTTCATCGCGTGGATGCCCGGAAGATGGAAGCGCTCGACCTCGCCTTGCACGAGGTGGCCGAGCCAAGCCTTGACGCGGGTCGGCGTGAGTCGCTCCCAGAGCAGCGGCAGCCACTCGGCGCGGCGCGCGACCACGCCGACGTTGGAGAGATCGCCCTTGTCGCCGCTGCGCGCCCAAGCGAACCGGATCAGCGGCAGCGACTCGACCGCTTCCAGCCCGCCGGTCGCGTTCGTCGCGGGCAGAAGCGTCTTCGCCGCCGCACGCGGCGCGCCGCCACCGCCGAGCACGACCGCGACGGTTTCGCGCCGATCGCCGATCGCGAACGACGCCGGCGCTGCCGCCTTGTCGAGCAGGAACGAGAACGGCT
>Ga0070676_10000486_pt1 | contig 18943 bp, 25 predicted proteins | sample KBSM53metaG_FD_64667 | JGI IMG/M metagenome (GOLD analysis project Ga0070676, IMG submission 64667) | Miscanthus rhizosphere microbial communities from Kellogg Biological Station, Michigan, USA - KBS M5-3 metaG | ecosystem: Host-associated > Plants > Roots > Rhizosphere > Soil ...
GGCCGAGGTGTGTGAGACGGCGTACGGTTGTGGTGTCGTTCCATATGGTGGGCGTATGCTTCCAGTGGTCAATTTTTAGACTGATAGTAGTGGCGGCAACTTGCTTCAGAACTTCAGGATTAGAGTAATCGGCCTTCAGAAGAAAATCAATAAACTTCATATCCTGTGCTAGACCGTGTTTGACCGCCTCACCAATTCCCGTTCTTAATCCACGAGGAGTTAGGCTACGCAAAAATGTCGAGTCAATTATTACGAGATTCGGTGCTTTATATGTGGCCTGAACTACCCAAGCGTCACTTCTGGCAACGGAATATCGTCGAGGAACGTCTTGAGCTTGTCTTTAGGCTCGTGCGTGTCGTTGTGTAGTTTGACGGCGTCGTCGTGGGTTTCCTTTATCTCTTCGAGATCTTTTTCTACCAGCTCATCCCACTCCATGGAAAGTATGTGGCGCAAATTCAGGCCCTCACGAATTAAAAGCCGGTCGTAGCGCGTCCGCTCGGCTGGTGGTCTCTCTGCAGCGTATTTGATGGCAGTGCGATATCGGGGCTCGTGGGGATCACCGCGATCGATACGAGTACGCGGCACGGAAGCCCAGTGTACCAACCCTGCCATGTGAGGAAGCAAACAATGCCGCTGAATAAACCGGTCAAGGCCACCGGTGACAACTTCGGTGTCTTGCCGGATGTCGCCGAAGGCGGCACGAATGGTATTGAGTTCGTCTCCATTAGAGCTGGATGTGGCGTAGAGCCGAACGCCACAATCTCTGTAGCGCCTTCGTAATGCTTTGTCTGAGGGCAAAGTAAAATCAGGCTCATTAACCACGCGCACCGCGTCGCGATATGCCAATAACCAAAAATGATACACGCCTGCAACTTGCATTTCACCGTCCTGCGCTATACGTTTACGCAAGGGAGCTCTGGTGTGGGGAGCGGGCAAGGTCCAGTGCCGAAGCGTTTCTACCACTTCGGGAGCATCGAGTACGTCATAATTAGGCACGCCGCCTTCTTCTTTGTGGAGGAGGGCGTAGGCAATTTCCTCACAAAGTTGCTTGTCTTGGCGCCCGCCAGAAACTACAAACGAACCGGCTACTACCTCTCTTAGGGTAAACCAGTACGGATCTTTAAAAACCGGATGATCCTGCAGATGCTCCGGAAGTGCTAAAGCATTATTGCCCTTGTCATCAATGTATGGATATCCGCCCGGCCCGAATTCTAGTAAATATGGCGCGCTATTATAATTTTCAGCTGACATAGTCACCCCCTACTTTAGCTGAGTAACATTATAACAATTCCGGCGTGTTTATTCTCTTGCGTTCAGCGCCTTTAAAACCGAGAATCGAGCAGTAGCATTTTCTTATAAAAGCCTACTCGAGCGACGATCTTTTAAAAGGCGATACTATTATAAAAACATGAAACCACGACTTCATCGAAAGAGTCTTGCCCGAAAGAGCAAGGCTTTTCTTAGTTTGATCCCTACCTCTCATTTGCTATACTTGACGAATGTATTTTTACATTTTGAAATGTATACGAGCCTTACGCGTATACACGAGTAACCTGATGAGTGAAGTCTATGGCGGTATATAAGCCAGGTCAAGAATTGACTATAGCTGATAATGCATATGATGGAGAGCTTGCCAAACAAGCAGTGGATGCAGACTATTATACTAACAAAGCTTGGCATTCGTTTCGTAAAGGTAATGAAACACATTTAGGGTTTTGTGATGCTATAAGTTCAATCGCATTTGCTGGTGCAATTGCGATGTCATATGTTGAGCAATGCGAAACACCAGGCATGCTTGTTGAAAAAGTGACACCCTTCGTCGACACTGCTCAACGTCATACGCAAGAGGCACTTGATGGTTATGGTGAATCCCTTGAACCAAATCATGCGCCACAACTCCTAGCAGTACAGCCTTTCATTTCAGCAATGATATTTTATAAGCCACTATGTTTGTATGGCGATATGCCGGCCGCTCAAGCTTTACGTCAAACACAAGCTGATGAGGTAAAAGCGCACACGGTAACAACCTTACGAAGTATGATGAAACTTCAGGAAAACCCCCGGTATGAAAAGAGGGCCACGGGTATTGTTCATGAATTATCTACAATGGCATTACTTAATGAAAATTGGTCTCCTAGACCACTTGATTCGCTTACATTTCCTACTTTTTTCGCCGATGACATGAATCGGCAGGCCGATCTAGTGCGTAGTACGCCGTGCACCGAAGTAGCGGGCTGGGATGGCACTTTGCAGTATATACAGGCAAAAAACAAAAAAGATAGCAGTAATATAAGGGCGTGGTATCAAGCAAAAATTACTGGATTTGATGTAGGCAATTGCCGAGGTAAAGATAATCATTACGCTACAGCGCGTATTCTCACAAGCGACCGCATCAACTCAGAAGAGATAGCCCATCTATTACACTATCAAGAACGGGTTGAACAAAAAGTGAGCGCAAAAAGTGTACGTTTCCCGATATACACGTAAGACTTCTAGTCTACTATCTAGTGTAAACGCACATGCTAAAATGAAACCATGAAAAGCAAGAGACTCGCGTTGCTGATAGTTGCCGTCGTTGTCTTAGGCGCCAGTGTGGCCGCTTATACGGTTTACAATAACCAACAACACAAAAATCAAGCGACGTCTTCATCGCAAAACGCCCAACAACCACATACCAATAACCAAGGAAAACCGCTGACGGTCACCGGCAAAATGACCTGCCTGAAGCCCAAGGATACTTCTGGCCCCCAAACTGATAGCTGCGCCATCGGCATGGTTGGAGATGACGGCAAGAACTATGCCCTCAGTGCAGATGACCCCACGCTCACCGGAAGCCTACCAACCGGACAACAAGTAAAAGTTACGGGATTATTCACTGAAAAAACGACACAATACGACATGGCCGGCACTATTTATGTCACTTCGCTTGAGCGGCAATAAATCACGGATAGTTAAAGGAGTAACCATGAACTTTCCGGGACAAAATCTGCACAACCTTACCGAAGCCGATCAGGAATTGATTCGTATCGCCGGCAGCCATGCCAAAGAACGCTACAAAGAATATTTTATTAGTATCGGCGGTGCACTTCGCACCGAATCCGGCAAGATTTACACTGGTATTAACCTTAAGTACGGTGTGCGTAATGTCAGTGCATGTGCCGAAACCATGGCTATTCACAAAGCGCTTGATGACGGAGATGAAGAATTGGACACGGTGGTTGGCGTCAAGTATTTCCCCGACACTGACTCATACGAAGTTGTAAACGGTTGCGGCTGGTGCAGACAACTATTCTGCTACAACGCTCCCCTTAAAGTGATTACAAACGACAAAGGTCAAATTGAACTTCGAAAGGCTGAGGACTTACTGCCGCTAGCTTTTATGTAGATAACCATTCGTTTCTGTAATTACCCGATGTAACCATCCCAGCAAGTGTTTGCAACAAAGTGGCCGGCGTCAGTGATAATTGACTTTTACAGATAAAAGGTGCATAATATATTATTCATATGTTAGAGAGAGTACCTCCTATCACCTGGTTGACTGCTGGCCGCCCTGTTCCTGACCCGCTGCCCGATTCGCTGCTGGAGGCCCATTTGTGGGCTAATTCATTCTATCCGCAGACATTTACGGGCATTAACATCGCCGTCGGGGCAGCCGCCAGTACTGCGGTAATAGAGGGAGAAATGAGCTGGAGCCAACTTACTACCGGGCGCGCAACTCCAGAGCAGGTAGACCGATTACTGGAGCGTACCAAGGCGATGCACCGGGCTTTCGGTATTCCCTGTAAGTTTGACCCCGATTATACGGAGACGGATGCAACTTACGCACAAAGTGACGGTCAAAGGCACTATGTTTGCGAGAGAATCCGTTCCTTTACTATGTACGGTGATCTGCCTATCCGGCAAAGCAATGCGGAGTATGTCTCCCGCATTATGCCGATTTCGTTATTAGACCGCGTTTTAATGCGCAGTCGCGGTCAGGAGTTTTTTGACGATGACCAATTATACGCACCGGATATACACGGTCAACCGCGGCCCGAAGCCCTGGCTCTGCACGGTCTATGGTCCGCTGCCGCTGACAGCTTGAAACTCAAGGCGGCCAAAGATGTGTCGGTGTTTTATCGTCCGCTTTTGGTGGCTCCGCCAGAGGGCGGGCTGAACGAAAGCGATATTACATCTCGCACTAGGGCAATCGAACGTTCCATGACCGAGCTGTATGGTATTATCTGGGCGCATACAAAAGGCCAATTGCCAGAGATTGCCGATACGACAGGCGTGGTTATTGGCCGCAGACTGGCGTACGACTTTTTGCGTGATTTGTTCCGGCCTATTTCGCTGCCACTCTGGCTCAGAACCTAAGTTATAGCGCTGCCCCCAGGGTTGTTTTTCCTGGTGGCTATTGTGGCGCAAATACCGAGGTAGCAGACAAGGCGTAAGTTAGGGCCGGTCGGAGGCACGTTGCAGCGATCAATATAGGGTGTTATTATATCCTAAACTTGACAATAGGATAAATGGCTTAAGAAATTCGAGGTTTTATGGAACGCACAACGCCAGAGGCACAACAAAATTTAACCGAAATGTTTGATAGATGGATGGGTATCTTGGGTGCAATGGGCATCAAGAACCCTCACGCCGATGAGGCACCAAAAAGTGTTGTTCTTCAAGCCGAGTCCGGCGAGACGATTACGCTCAATGCTCCCTCGGTCACCCTTAACTATCCACAGCCTCAAAGAGAACATCCTGCCCTGTGCTACTCTAACGCTATCACTGCCAGGCAGGAAGTCGACGGTGTCCCGCACACCTTGCAAGTAAATAGCGCTAGCGCCCCGCATGTCCTGGCGGCTGAAGGCGGCAGGCTGATTGCTCCACGTACCACCGCGCGGGCCATGCCAGAACTGTGCATGCAAGGTGAGGTTGTCGGCCCAACTCAGTTACCCGCGTAAACTTAAAACAAAAAAGCGGCATCGTACGGTATCATAAGAGCATGAAAACCATACTTATCACTGGCGCTTCATCCGGCTTTGGCCGCGCAACCGCGCAGCTTTTAGCGCAAGAGGGCCACAAACTAATTTTATTGGCTCGGCGCAAAGATGTGCTGGAAGAGCTGCGAAAATCTTTATCAACAGAAGTGCATATTGCCGCTGTGGATGTGACCGACAAAGCACAAGTGTCGGCATTTTTTGAGAGTCTGCCCGAGGGCTTTCGTAGTATTGACGTACTTGTGAACAACGCGGGGCTCGCGCTTGGCGTGGCACATGCGCAAGACGCCAACCTCGATGATTGGGAACAGATGGTCAATACCAACATCAAGGGCCTGCTGTATATCACGCGAACCGTTTTGGACGTGATGAAGCAGCGCGGCGACGGACTTATCATCAATATCGGTTTGGTCGCCGGGCACTTGCCTTACAAAGGTGGTAACGTCTACGGCGCGACAAAGGCGTTTGTGCGGCAATTTTCCCGCAACTTACGGACGGACCTGTTTGGCACCGACATAAAAGTGACGAACATCGAGCCGGGTATGGCCGAAACCGCGTTCTCGAACGTGCGATTCAAAGGTGATACGGAGAAAGCTGAAGCCGTCTATGACGGAACGCGGGCCTTGCAGCCGGAGGATATCGCCAACACTATCGCGTGGGTTATCAACCAGCCGCCGCGCGTGAACATAGACAATATCGAGATCATGCCGATCGACCAGACGTTTGGCGGCGCGGCGATACATAGGGAAGACGCTTAGGATGAAATCGAATGCTCGCATCGTCGTAACGCAGCTTATGCAATTCAGCTCCGAGCACAAACAGCGCCTCGACAAACTGGGCGATGTCACCTATTATGATGACCTTGCTGCATCTCCCGACGACTGGTTGCAGCGCTGCAAGGACGCTGATGTAATCTGCACTGGTAAATATGGCTTTAAAGAAAAGTGGTCACAGCTACATGACGTGTTCGTTTCACTGCCGTTTGTAGGTGTTGGCTTTCTCGATCCCGCGGTTCTCAAGGCGAACAATATGACGGTTTCAAATAGTCCGGGTTGCAATCGCTATGCGGTGTCGGAATGGGTTGTCGGCATGGTTATCACGACGTTTCGTCGCTTACACGAACTAACAAATGTCGATGCTTTACCTACAAACCAGCCACCGCAACCCACACAGGGATTGGCTTTCAAAAATGCGACAATTCTTGGCAAGGGTAATGTCGGCACACGTGTCGGCGAAGTGCTTGCGGCTCTCAATATGAATGTTACTTATTTCAAACGGGGTGACGACCTGGCGACATGCGTCAAAGATGCCGACGTTGTTATTGATACGCTCAGCCTTAATCCATCGACGGTCGGTTTGCTTGGGAAAGAGTTTTTCATGTCCTTCAAGCGTGGCGCAGCATTTGTAACCGTCACAAGCAGCAAAATTGTAGATGTTGAGGCCATGCTCTCGGCCCTTGATGACGGCCAGCTTGGATATGTTGCCAACGATGCCGGTGGAATCATGATGGGTAATACGGACGACCCGCTCTACCGCAAACTGCTCGCGCATCCTAAGGTACTCGTCACTCCGCACATTTCGTACAATACCGATGTGACCCACAAGATTAGTAACGACATGATGATTGATAACGTGAAAGCGTATTTAGCAGGCGAGCCAGTTAACGTATTGAAAGGATAAACATGAAAGCACTTATCACCGGCGTAAACAGTCTCGTCAACAAAGCCCTGCTGGCCAAATTGATTGCCATGGGTTATGAGGTAACCGCGCAGTATCACTCCGATAACAATCTAACCGCCGATGTGAAGGCTGCATTTCCTCGTGTCCGATTTGTGCAGGCTGATTTTTCAGATAAGGAAAGTTTTTTGGCATTCGTAAAACAGTCCGCCGATGCCAAATATGACGTACTCGTAAACGCCGCCGTCTATTATGCCGAAGCTGCAGACTGGAAGGTCCAGCAAGATTGGGACGCTTGGCAAAAAACGTTTGCGATCAACGTGGCGGTGCCCGGCATACTCATGGCGCACGGTGATTCCCTGCTGAACAAGGGCGGCGTGGTTGTAAATATCAGTTCGGTATTTGGCCAAAAGAACCTCAGCGAAACCCAATTCGCCATGTACAGCGCTAGCAAGGCGGCGCTTGATTCTTTGACTATGACCTACGCCAAGCGCTGGTCGCCGGATATTCGCGTGGTCGGCATCGCGCCGGGCTGGGTGAAAAGTGCCTGGAACAAAAACATGACCGACGAGCAAATACAAGCCATGATTCCACCCCAGCTCACACACCGGCTGATTGAACCGGATGAGATTGCCGACTTGATGCAGGCTATCGTTACCAATCCTGGCATAAACGCTACCGTGGTAGCAATTGACGGCGGCTTGGGCGCGCCGATTATGTAACGTCCATGAAGACGATAGTAATCACTGTTGCTACCGATGGCGCTAAACGGGTAAAGGAGCTGGCATGATCGAAGCCGTATTATTCGACATGGACGGTGTCTTGATTGACTCGGTAGAAGTAGGCTATCAAAACCGCAAAAATGTATTAGCGCAGTACGGTATAGACCTCAGTACCATTCCCGACCCGCAAGGCGAAGACCACCGCGCCGCCTCTTTGAAAACCCTGCTCGAAAGCATTAAAGCGCACCGCGGTGTCGATATAGACCAAGAAGAATTCGTCGGCCGGTCAAGAGAGCATATGCATGCTGACTTACTGGAGCACGGCGCGTCTGCGGACCCTAATTTGGTAGTGTTTTTGGAAGAACTAAAGCAGCACGAGGTCCCATTGGCTATCGTATCGTCTGGTCTGCGCGACGGGGTGGATATCAAATTGGGGATACTTGGCATTCGGTCGTACTTTTCCGTGATCGTAACAGGAAGCGACGTAGAAAATCATAAACCTCACCCGGATTCATACCAGTATGCTCTGGAAAAGTTAGTACTGCCGCCGGAAAATTGTGTTGTTTTCGAGGACAGCATAACTGGCGTTCAGGCGGCGCAAGCTGCTGGCTGCATGACTATCGGATTCACGCAGTATAATCCGCCCAAAGAGCCGCTGCCCGGAGTACTAGCCACCGTGGAAAGCTGGGGTGATATCAACTACCAGAAATTACAGGCAATTTGCGCCGATTAGCCCTGCTCAATCTGTTGTTTTCTTGCTAAAACAATGGCTTGCAGCAGTGCATCTGGAATTGGATTGTCCAGGGTGAAGTGGGTGCTGCCGGTGGTTTGCTCGAAAGCCGATAGATCGATGCCGAGCTTTTCAATTGCACCAAACGGGTACAAACTCAAAAAGTTTTTGTTCACCATGATTGCTATCAGGCCTTTGCCTTTGTACTTGAGTGATGGCATGGCGTAGCTTAACTCCTCGGTGGTTCCCGGAACGGTTTGCCGGGCGATGTCGTACATGTGCTGTATGGTGGTTTTTTCGGCGCTGCTCAGGCTTTCAAGATACTCATCGATAACAGACATGTTCTATCCTTCGATTACTTTGTCAGTACTTATTATATAACTGTGCTTGCCATGGCAAATGAGATGACCTGCAAACATTAAATACTTTTAACCTTGATAGGGTATTGTTTCTGGGTTTTCGGAGAGGACGACGCCCTGTATTGCAATGCCAAGTTGCCGGCGCGTATACTAAAAACGTTATCCAAAATACAACGTCAACAAAGGAGCGTCACATGGCAGCAGCCAAAGCAAGTGCAAAATCCTCAAGCGCCCAAACTAATCGAATGTGGAAAATAGCCGGGCTGGTTCTGGCGGTCCTTGTTGTCATAGCTATTATCTGTTGTTGGTGTATTAAGGCGTCCGCCATGCAAATCTGTAAAACGACCAACTTGAGCCTCACCGCCGGCCAGCAAGAGGGCGCGGCCGGTACGGTTTACCAGCATATGATCTTCACCAACACCGGACACTACAAATGTCACATGAGCGGTTTCCCGACAGCGTTTTTGTATGGCAGTGGCGGATATGCGATCGGCAATAGTGCCGCCGCCCGTGTGCAGCCCGCGCCGGTCGACATCACGCTTGCGCCCCACGAAAGCGCCAACACCGTACTTGGCTATCCGCAGGCCGGCAACTTCGATCCCGGTGTTTGTAGCGCCGAGAAATCAGTGAGCGTAAAAATATATCCGCCGAGCTCAATAACAGCGCTCGACGCAGCAGTTGCAGTACAATGGTGCCCCGGCTTTTCCGAAAGCTCGATGCAACCTGGCAACTAGGGCTTGCTCCCGGAAGGTACGTAGGCCAGTCTGCTATCATAATAAAACCATGTCTCAAACGAACCATGCAATGCAGATCGAACTTGCGAAGACCCTTCTAAACACCGTCAGGCATGCTGCATACGCCACAATTAATGAAGACGGCACGCCGCATAATTCGCCGCTGATGTTTATATGCAACGAGGGTTTGACCAAGCTCTACATAGGCTCATACAGCGAATCGGTGCACAGCAAAAACATTGTGCGCACCGGCAAAGCCTTTGCAGTGCTGTATGATTCATTCAAAAAAGGCCAAGGCGGGCTGTATATCACCGGCGAAAACGGTCATGAGTGCGAAGGTGATGACTTAGTAGAGGCGCTTCGTGTGCACAATATTGTCCGCGAGCGGCGCGGAAGCCAACCGATAGACATTGATGTTTATTTGCGCAGTAAACCTTCGCAGCGCATGTACAGCATCGATATTGTAAAGATTGAAATTTATAATGCAGTGCGCGGTGAAGATGGATATATCGTAAAGGAAACGAGAGTACCGGTTAATCCTCATGAGTTACGATAATTACGTACCTCGGCAGCTGCATCCAAGAAGAACGTAACAGTGCCGTTTCTGCTATTATCTAACTATGAAAACTGCAATTATTCTGCATGGAACGCTTGGCTCGCCAGATGGCAACTGGCTACAGTGGCTCAAAAATGAGCTCGAAGCGCGTGACTACACTGTGTGGCTGCCGCAATTGCCGCACGCCGACCAACCCAGCCTCAAGGAATGGAGTGCATTCGTAAAACAGCACTGTCCATTCCCGATCGATGAGCAAACGATAATCGTCGGCCATTCAAGCGGTGCGATCTTGGCGCTCGTGCTCGCCCAAGCCAGCGCGGAAACCATCGGCGCTATCGTAGATGTCTCGGTGTTTCACGATAATTCATTGCAGTGGGAGCCGAACAACCGTTTGTTTGATGTGCAGTTCGACTGGGAGGCGATCCGCAAGGGTGTCCGCAAGCTCCTCTTTATCCATTCTGATAACGACCCGTATGTGCCGCTCGAACAAGCGCAATATGTTGCAAACAATTGCGCCGCCGAGTTGCTGCTGATTCCCGGCCAGGGCCACTTCAACCTGGAACAAAGTGATGAGTACAAGCGATTTCCAAAATTGCTGGAGATTTTAGAAGAGCGGGTGTTTGTATGAACACATTCTACATAGTCCGTCACGGTGAAACTGAAAACAATCGCGCCAAACGGCTCTCGGGATGGATCGATACGGCGCTTACCGAAGATGGCCTGAAACCTTCAGAAAAAGTTATAAAAAAGCTCGCAGATTTGCACATCGACGAGATCTACTCGAGCGATATGGGGAGGGCATTTATCACGGCGTACGTAATTGCCCGCGGGCTACATTTTTCAAAAGAGATCAAACGCCTCGCGGGACTCAGAGAAGTGAATTATGGTGATGCGGCAAACATGCCAAGCACTGAAGCTTACAAGCTGTATCCGAAGCTCGACCGCGACACGCACTACACGCCGCCAAACGGTGAATCGCTCGATCACATGCAAAAGCGCGTGTTCCAGACGCTTGATCAGCTGAACCAACAACATAAAAATTCCGTCATTGTGTTGGTGTGCCACTCTGGCGTCATGGCAGCACTTCGAGCAAGTCATATTGGTCAGGACTTCGGTGCGCACAATATCAGCGAGGCGTATCCGCACGATTACGTTGGCAAGTTTTCTTTTGTCGATGGCGCCGTAACGAATTTCGAAGAATACAAGGCATGAAACCATGAAACGAGCAGTCATAGTTCACGGCTACAAAGGCAAGCCCGAAACCAATTGGAAGCCGTGGCTCAAAGCCGAGCTTGAAGCGAATGGATACGCCGTCACTGTGCCGGCCATGCCCGAAGCCGAGCAACCAATTGCACGCGCCTGGCACGACAAACTTACAGAAACCGTAGGTCAGCCGGACGCCGACGTGTATTTGATCGGTCATAGCCTGGGCTGTATCACCATTTTGCGCTACTTGGAATCACTGCCCGAAAACCAAAAGGTCGGTGGTGTGGTTTTAGTCGCAGGTTTTGGCGAACGGTTTGCTCAGTACCAAGCCGGAAATCACGATACGTTTTTGATCACGAGCTGGATTGGCAGCGCATCCGGGAACATTGCGACCACTTTGTGGCGATCAGCTCGGACGATGATCCGCACATCGATCTTTCACAGGTTGAGCTATTTAAACAGGAGCTCGGCGCCGAAGCGATAATAACGCACGGCAAGGGACATTTCGGCTCGGCCGACGGTGTGTACGAAGTCCCGATGGTCCGCGACGCGCTGTTTGCTATGGCGTCATCTCATAATTAGCCATAAATGCGTCCAAAATATACAATAATTCCGACCGCGCAGCCAGCTATACTAAACACATAACATTAAGAAGGAAGAGCATAATTATGCGAAAAATCATTGTTCAAGAATTTATTTCATTAGATGGCGTCATGCAAGGACCTGGCGGCCCCGAAGAGGACAAATCAAACGGTTTTACACTTGGCGGCTGGACTGCTCCGTTTTTCGCCGAAGCCGACGAAGCTGCTGCTGAGTTTATGCAAAAATGGATGGAATCGACAGACATTTTGCTCGGTCGAAACACCTTCGAACTGTTTGCAGAATACTGGCCAAAACATGCCGAGATGTGGCCAGGCATTTTGGACGTTACAAAATACGTTGCAAGCACCACAATGACCGACGAAGCTGTGGAAAACGCGGGTTGGCCGAACTCAAAACTGGTTGCCAGCATCGAAGACATCAAAAAATTGAAGGAAAGCGATGGCGGCGACATCAAAATCCACGGTAGCGCCAAGTTGGCGCAGTCATTGTTCGAGCACGGTTTGGTGGACGAAATCTGCCTGATGACTTTCCCGGTCGTCTTGGGCAAGGGCAAGCGTCTCTTTAACGAGAGCAGCATGCCTACGACCTTCAAAATGACCGACAGCCTGATCACCAAAAACGGCGTAACATTTGCGTACTTTGAGAAGAGCGGCGAAGTGGAAACAGGTACCATCGGCGCCTAAACCGCAAACGACTTACGCGATGCAAGCAGCAAAAAGCCGGCCGTGAAAGCCGGCTTTTTGCTACTGCACCATTAAAGATTTTGTTTGTTACAATAAGGCTATGGCAACACACAACAAAATTGATCTTATAGAATTTCCCGTTTCGTCGGCTGCACAATTACAGCAGACGAAGGCGTTTTTTAGCAGCGTATTTGATTGGAAATACACTGACTGGGGTGATGATTACAGTGACACGACTGAAAGCGGCACAAATAGCGGCGTCAATGCCGATGGCGGCGCGTCGATGCCACTCACCGTTATTTACTCGGCCGATTTGGAAAAAACAAAAGCGCTGGTACTTAAAAACGGTGGCAAAATTACCACTGACACTTATTCATTCCCCGGAGGAAGGCGATTCCATTTCACCGAGCCGAATGGCAATGAGCTAGCTGTTTGGTCGGAACAAGCCGAATAATGCACACGCCATTCATCGTCATCATCACCGGCTTGCCGGGCACCGGCAAAACCACACTCGGCCGCACATTGTCCGACAAATACAAGTTCGTGTTTGTCTCGAAAGATGCGTTAAAAGAGCGCATGTTTGACGCGCTTGGTTGGAGCGACAAGGCGTGGTCCTTAAAGGTGAGCGCCGCGAGTCACCGCATCATGGACGACATTATTGCACAGGAACTTCGCGCCGGGCATCCCGTAATCGTGGAAAGTAATTTCAAACACGGTATCGATAGCGAGCGATTTCGAAACATACAAGCCCAATACGGCTGCCCGCTATTGCAAATCCTGTGCTGGGCGGATGGTGAAACGGTGTACCGGCGGTTTGCCGGGCGCATTGGTACTGAGGCGCGGCACAAAGGGCACGTCGAGGCGCTGCCGCTCGAAACGATCCATCAAGAATTTCTGGCGATCAAGGGCAAAGACAAGCCCTTAGACATACCGGGTACCACTATCGAGCTCGACACCTCCAACATCGACGCGATTGACTACCAGAAAATAGATGACGCCATCGATCACGCCATCGCTGCCTGAAACGACGAGGCGATGATTGTATCTCCCTCTGTTTTTATGGTATAACATAGCAATGACACAACCCAACCGACCACCAAAGCTGTATATTACATCAACGCTACTTGAAGAAGCTCGTGACGAAGGCATTACCGGGGCCACCGCCTACAACACTGCCCACGAAGTTATAAACCGGGGGAGCGAAGGCCGCCTGCGCGGGCTTTCGGTAAGCCGCTTGGTCCTACACAACGCGGGCGATATCGATAATGAACGGCTAACAGTGTTCCGTGTAAACACTTACGAAAATGTCCCACGTTTTGAGACCAGCCCAAAGCCCGGTATTCATCCTCAGGCATTTATTGAAGAAGGAAAACCGGAAGCCCACACGCTGGTGGTGCCGATAAAAGAGTTTGTAACAACCACCACCGCGTGGTCGCTCCACAATGCCGCTGCACGCTATGCAAACGAACTCGGTCTGCCGACCGCAGGCGAAGAGGAAATGCGGCCCCCAACTGAAGGTTTCGGTATTAAGGGCCTCGATGGAGTGCTTGACACTAGCCTACACCTGCTGGGCGGAATTATCAGCCGGGCAATGCCAGCAGAAAAACGTGAAAGCGCAGAATCACTCGCCGCACAGCTACGCGAGGGTATTAATCCTATTCTCGGTCGTGGTGTTGACGCAGTCAAGGCCGTAAACAATTTGCCCGATGATCCAAACAGGGCAGCGCCACAACCCGCGATGACGCCAGCCGAGATGGCTAAGCTCATCATGCAACAGCCACCGATCGTATTCCACGAAGGAAAATAATGGGCCTCCACGAACAGGCCTCGTTGCCGTATCGTCCGCGCGGTTCTCGCACTGATTCCTAATAACCGCGGCAATACTTAGTCATCTGTTAATAAGTGTGTGATACATTCGCGGTATGGCTAAGATTGCAGTATATGACAAGTTCTATGAAACAAATGCCAAAGAAGATATTATCACGCCGGCACTCCAAGCCACGTCGCACCGCGTTATTGGCAAAGCACGCCGTCTTCGCGATGCCGTAGACCAAATCTTACATTTTATAGAGGGTGATCCAAAAGATCGGCCTGACATCGTTATCATGAGTGGCCGGCTGGATGGTGAAGAAGAGTACAAAAAACATCCCGCGTTTATAACTGACACCTGTATAGTAAAACAACGCAAGTGGTACGGTACACAAGACGTTGAGACACGGCGTACCACCTTTTTACTGCCGCGGTTTAAAGCTCGTCCGGATATATATGAATTCCCCAGCGTTATGGGTGATCATCCTCGTTTGCCATACAGTGCCGCAAGGCAGTGGGAGTCTTTGCAAACAGCTTTGGCGGCACCCTTGATTTCGCGCATGGTGCATACTTACTTACCGGATACTGTGCGGCTCGGTGTTTCGGACCATTCTATGTATGATTCCATTCTGCATAAGGTGGTGCTACGTCCCGACGAGGATGCGGCGCACCAAATGTATGGCCATGTGCAGTATTATGGTGGCATCGCCGATATGGATCATGGCCAGCAAGGCACCTGACATCTGCTATCATTAAGCAATGCATTTTGATTACAAAACCATTCTTGGCGGCATTGCGGTTGTAGTGGCGTTTGTGAGTTACGTGCCGTACTTCCGTAACATGTTTACCGGACGCACCAAACCGCACGCCTTTTCGTGGCTGGTGTGGGGAATACTCAACGCCATCGCTTTTGCCGGACAAACGCACGACAAAGGCGGCGCCGGATCGTGGTCGGTGGGCCTGACGGCGGCAGTGATGTTCTTCATTTTTGCCGTATCACTGCGGCTGGGCGAAAAAGACATCCGTGCTTTTGATTGGTTTTGTCTGGTGACGGCGCTGCTGTCGCTCATTCCATGGTTTCTCACGAACAATCCGCTCACCTCTGTCGTTATTATCACGGTAATTGATGCGCTCGGTTTTGCGCCGACGGTGCGCAAGGCATATGCGAAACCGGGCCAGGAAACGGTTGTCACCTTTGTACTGAGCGTGATTAAGTATGGCCTGGTTGTTGCTGCGCTGCAGAAGTACACACTCGTTACGTTGTTATTCCCGGTGGCCGTCGGCATCATGAACGCGCTCTTTGTGCTGATGCTACTTGTCCGCCGCATGCAACTCAAACTACGATATAGCGATGGCAGTAGTAGGGGCAATTGACTAAAACCTATAAATATATCAATATTACTAGATGTTTTTGAGTAATGCGGAGACGTGCTCGCGCGGCGAAGCCTTTGATCGTATGGTCGAGCAAACCGGCAGAGCCCTGCGCGATCCGCAGGTGGTAGAGGCTATTGGGCAGTCGCTGGCTACCGAATTGCTTGAGGTACACGGACAGCTTTTCTTGCCCGATGTACGCCATGGCGTAGCGTGCCTGCCCGATAGCGAGAAAGGTAAGGCCGCACCTGCGCTCCTTCCCATAACCACGCAAGAAGTGCCCACAATACCTACCATGATGAGTCAGCTGATGAGCTCATTTATTAAACATTGGCCGATTGGAGCCATGCGTACAGAGGGAAATGCGACACTGGCCTCTGATGCCTATGGGTTGGTAATAGGCATTGAAGATGTGGAGTTCTGGGTAGATAATCCACCACCATACAAAGAGCATAATGTCGAGTCGAGCAGTCCTTTGATGGTCACCAATGCTAATTTTCAATTGAACGAGGGACGGTTCTCTGCGACGCGCCCTGTCATCGTTACGCAATATGAAACGCTGTTTCAATATCCTGATGAGATTCCTCCAGGGGTGGCGCATGAACTCGTGCATGCGCGCGATACACTACAAGAAGCACCGCTCATGGTGTGCCAACCACATATTATCGCATCAGAGTACTGCGCGTATCACGTTGACCATGCCGTTGGTGTGGCTGTAAGGCAGACCAGGGGCGCGGCAAATGCCCTGCCCGGCATTGTAGAAGCCTTTCGCCAGGAACACGCAAGCCCCGAGCAGCCCTTCGCACCAACACTCGAAATGACCATAAAGGCGTACGAGCTCAAACTCCTGTAGCGGCGCATTGTGCTATTGCTTTTCTATACTTTTTATGGTAGTATATATTGATGTTTTTGAGTAGTATTGAGGCGCGCCGTCGAGTAAAGGCATTCGACGCGATTGTCGAGCAAACCGATCACGCACTGCGTCACCCGGAAGTTATTGCTCAACTGGGCGACACAGCCACCAAGCTCATCGATATGAATAGTCGCGTCTTCTTGCCGGATCTTCGCCATGGCGAGCTTATTGTGCCCCCGTCTCAGCTAGCTACTCCTAACCCGGCATTATTCCCGGCAAATCAGGCTCAATTGATGGATAACGGTAAACTCCTCAATCAAATTGAAGAGCAGCTCGTATTTTCGTGGAAACCGGCCGGCAAAACAATAGATGCGCCACCATACGATATTAGTATGGATGTGGATACGATAAGAAAGTACTACTTTGATGAAGTTGAACCTGAGATACAAGAAGATGTCGTGACTCCTACACGCACAACAAAAAGACGCGCAGTCACGGGTAATCGTTCGGTCATGACGGCCAAAGGAAACTTTTTATCGAGCAGGCCGGTTATTCGTGTGGCCAACATCATTGCAAAAGCAGGAAGAGCGCGATGCGCCGGCATTAGTGCACACGAACTAACCCATGCAGGAGATGTCATTGCTTTCGATCCGATATTTATTAACGATTTTACAAACGCTGCCGGTGAAACACGCGCATATCATGTTCAGACAGTCATCGATAGCGCGCATGGAGGATCAGAAGGAACTGAAGATCTCAATAGAATTGAGGCTCTGCGTCGCAGCGAAGTTGACCCTATGCGGCCGTTCCACCCCACGCAAGCGATAGTAGATATGATGCGTGCCGAAGGACGTATTTAACGGCTCGCCCCGTAACCTTTACCACTTTGCTATAATTAAAATATGCTGAAAAGGAAAAGGATATTCGCCGTACTAGGAGTTATCACTTTCTCTATTGTGTTGCTTACAAGCGAACGCGCGAGCGCCGACAAGTACATTTACTTTCCCCTGATCGGCAACGGCCAATATTATGACGACTACACCGAGATCCATAACGGCGTCGTGCACAATGCCATCGATATTCTGGCGCCCAAAGGCACGCCCCTGGTTGCCGTGGCAAGCGGAACCATCGTGTATGTAAACTCGCCGCAGCCGAGCTGGGGCTACAGCGTTGGCATCAAAGACACCGACGGTTACGAATACAATTATTTGCACATGAACGACGACAACCCCGGCACGAACGACGGGCGGGGTGGTGAAATGCACGCCTACGCACCGGATATGAAAAGCGGAAACCACGTAGAAGCCGGACAGCTGCTCGGCTGGGTCGGGGATTCCGGGCATTCCAACGGCGTTTCACACTTGCACTTCGAAATGTATGCGCCGAATGGTGCGGTAATGAACCCGTATTCGTATTTGCGGCAGGCGCCACACTTACCTTCGACCAGCTTGTATCCGCCACTGCCGGGCGAAACTTTGCCGTATTGGGTAGGCTACAACGGCGGTTTGAACCTTGCTATGGGTGATATGAACGGCGACCATGTCTCTGAAGTGGTTACTGCCGCGGGCGCCGGTGGGCCGCCATGGATCCGAACCTTTGCAAACGACAACAGCTTTTTGGGCGAATTCTACGCATATGATCCGGGTTTTAGGGGTGGCGTGGATGTTGCCATGGGTGACACCGACGGCGATGGCGTCGATGAGATAATCACTGGCCCCGGCCCCGGCGGCGGCCCTTGGGTGCGAGTATTCAATACCAAAGCGCAATTATTGAGCCAGTTCGCAGCATACGACCCGGCATTCACCGGTGGTATTCACGTAGCAGCCGGTGATATGGATGGCGATGGCAAGGCCGAAATAATCACCGGTCCGCAAGCCGGTGGCGGCCCGTGGGTCCGCGTGTTTAATGCTGCCAATGCGCAGTTGGAAAGCCAGTTCGCAGCGTACGACCCGGCATTCTTTGGTGGTATCGATGTGGCTGCGGGTAATACCACCGGCACGGCAGCCGATGAAATCGTGACGGCTCCTGGCCCGGGCGGCGGCCCGTGGATCAGGGTATTCAATCCGCCAACCGGAAGATCGATACTCGACGCGCAAGTCTATGACCTCAGTTTCACCGGTGGTGTGCGGGTGAGTGTCGGCAACGTGCGGCAAAATTCAGCGACCGATGAGATACTGACCATTCCCAATAGTTATGGCGAGTCGCGGGTGCGCTTGCTGACGAGCGGCGGTGCCAACATTACTGATTATCCATATTTGGAAACGTGGTGGCGAGGCTATTACGATGTGGCCGCCGGCAACGGTACGACGCGGGTCGGTACGGGCACCAACCGTCGTGCTTCGATGCGGAACGGCCCTAACTAGTCGCTTCCGTAATTAACTCTGGTTTTGGTTCTTACAAAAAGCAGCTGCGAACGTATTTGCATCTGTTTGTTCAGAACGGGTGCGATGGGCGGAATTTTCGATCCGATCGATAAGCTGCGTCAGTACGTTATCGGCTTGCACGACACCGCTTTTTGCAATGGCGCGTTTAGCCCGTTTAGCCCGCTGGATGATCTGTTCCGACAGCTCTGGCAGGGTGTATTGCCAGAAATGGTGCTCCATAAGTTTCATGAGGCGCGGCAACTGTTTCGGCCCGGGCATGATATTCATGTCTGAAAACATT
>Ga0070676_10000496_pt1 | contig 18732 bp, 18 predicted proteins | sample KBSM53metaG_FD_64667 | JGI IMG/M metagenome (GOLD analysis project Ga0070676, IMG submission 64667) | Miscanthus rhizosphere microbial communities from Kellogg Biological Station, Michigan, USA - KBS M5-3 metaG | ecosystem: Host-associated > Plants > Roots > Rhizosphere > Soil ...
CTTCGATGCAGTTGCTATTTACTCGGTCCGCTCCGCCGTGGCCGGCTCATTGATTTTGCGGAAGTGTAATTGGCCCACGCGGCGACCATCGGTCTGTGAAACCGTAACAAGGTAACCGTCGATCTTAACTTGTTCGCCTTGTTTGGGCAGATGACCGAGCAGATGTGTAACGTAACCACCGATTGTGCTTACATCCGCGCTCTCCAACGAAAGCTTGGCCAGATCGTTCAACTCATAAAGCCCCAGAGCGCCGTCCACGGTGAATTCGTTTGCGTTAATCTTGCGAAACTCCTCCTTCTCAAAATCGAATTCGTCCTGAATATCGCCGACCAGTTCCTCGAGCACATTCTCCAGCGTCACCATGCCGACCGTGCCGCCAAATTCATCCACCACCAGCGCAAGATGGGCGTGCTTGCTCAGGAATAATTTGAGCAATTTTTCCAGCGGCATCATTTCCGGCACAGGAATCAAATCGCGTTTAATCTTCAACAAATCCGGAGACGGATCGCGCATCATCGGCACCAGTTCCTTGATATGGATAAGGCCGACCGTGTTGTCGAGGTTCTCGCGACAAAGTGGAAAACGCGTGTGCCGGGACTCGATTGCTTTCTTCACGTTCGTCTCGAAGTCATCCTCCAGATCCAGATAGACGATTTCACCGCGTGGCGTCATGATATCGCGCACCACGCGGTCGCGCAGGTCGAGCACATTGATAACGAGCTCGCGGCCAAGAGGTGTTACCTCCGCAGACTTCGCACTTTCGGCAAATATTAACCGCAGTTCCTCTTCGCTATGGGCCAGCTCCCCTTCTCCGACGGGCTCGATGCGAAGGAGATGTTGAAGGACCCAGTTACTTGCAGCGTTCAAGAACCAGATCGCCGGCTTGAAGACCGTGTAGAAAAGTCGCAGGGGCCCGCTTACGAACAGCGCTGCCGGCATGGGCTTTCGGATAGCGAGAATTTTGGGGGCTTGTTCTCCGAGCACGATATGCAAAAACGTAATGGCCGAAAATGCCAGAGTGAAGGAGACCGATTTGATCACCGCGGGAGATTCGATTTCGGCGAAAGCGAAGAATGGCTGAAGCATCCGCGCAAAGAAGGGCTCGCCGAGCCAACCAAGGCCAAGGCTGGCCGCTGTAATCCCCACCTGACACGCGGAAAGGTAGGCGTTCAGGTTGTCCTTTACTTGCTTGGCAAACATCGCGCGCTTGCTGCCTTCAGCAGCCAATGTGTCGACCTGGCTCCCGCGGATTTTCACGAGCGCGAACTCGGCCGTGACAAAGAAGCCGTTCAACAATACCAACGCCAGCACCGCCGCCAATTTTGCGATTAGCAGCAGGGGTGGGTCCCAATCCCGCGCAATGATGTCGGCGATCGGCATCGCCACGAGAAAGTAAAATGAGGGAAAGTTCATTATCCGGATGCGCACCCTTGCATCCGAAACCTAACGTTGCCGGAAACTTACCAGCTCGACTTGGTTACGCCAGGGATCAAGCCTTGCGAGGCCAGCTCACGAAAAGTGAGACGCGACAACTTGAAGCGCCGGATAAACGCGCGGCGACGTCCGGTCACTTCGCAACGGTTCACCACACGCGTCGGGCTGGCGTCGCGCGGCAACTGCGTCAGGCCGGCGTAATCTTTCTTCGCCTTCAACTCGGCGCGGAGGGCAGCGTATTTTTTCACCGTTGCGCGCTTACGATCGTTGCGATTAATCCAGGCAGTCTTAGCCATAAAAAGAGGCTGAATTTACTCCCAAAGCTCTGATTTGCAACCGGGGGTTGGGCGACCGGACGATCTGGCCGGACAGCGCAGAGGTCTGAAGCCGGAAATCAACCCAGGGCGCCCACGCGTCTTTTTTGCTTTACCAGCGCGGCTGTAGAATGTCGGCTGGACCGGGTGCCGCCCCGTTTCTGCCTGACGGATTGAGTGCGGCTGAGGCTCTCTTGAAGCACTTTGACAAGATCGACAACGTTGGTCGGCGTGTGCGCGGGCGGCGCTTTGGCGGCAATCTGCCTGTTCTTCGCTTTTTGCTCGATGATCTCCATCAATGCTGTCCGATATTCGTCCCGATATTTCTCCGGCTCCCATGCTTCGGACATGCTCTCGATGAGAGCCTGGGCCATTTTTAATTCTTTATCCGTTACGGCTGTGGCCGATCCGTTCTTTAAAATTTCCGTGCTTAGAATTTCGCTGGCGAAATGCATCAGCTCCAGGATCAGGAACAATCCATCCGGTTTCACGGCGGCCAGGTGCTCGCGATTGCTAATAACAACTTTGGCAATGCCGATCTTGCCCGTGCCGCTAAGCGCCTTGTGCAAGACAGCGTAAGCTTTTTCCCCGCCCTTCTGCGGCTCAAGGAAATAGGGCTTATAGAAAAACTTCGGATCAACCTGCTGCAAATCGACGAAATCCGTGATGTCGATGGAATGAGTGGACTCGATTCGAACCTTCTCGAAATCCTCTTCTTTCATGACGACATAACGGCCGCGCTCGTACTCGAAGCCTTTTACGATTTGATCGGCCGGGACTTCCTTGGAATCGGCCTCGGCGACTTTCTTGTATTTGATCGGGCTGAGATCGCTGGAACGAAGCTGCCGGAAGCTAATTTTCTCCTCACGCGTGGCCGGATAAACCGCCACCGGGATATAAACCAACCCGAAGCTGATACTGCCTTTCCAGATCGGACGCATATTGTTCGAATGCCTTTTTCCCATGGCAGCCGGGGTCTGTCAACCTCAGCGGCTTGGGATCTGCCATACCAAGATTATCTTGCAACTTCGGGAAACGGTCTGATGTTTCGGTTAACCCTATGAACTTCCTTGCCAGCTTTATGAATTTGGCCGGACCGGATTTGATCGTTATCCTGCTGATTATTCTGGTTTTGTTCGGCGCAAAGAAATTGCCCGAGCTCGCACGCGGAATGGGTCAGGCGGTGAAGGAATTCCAGAAAGCGAAGGACGAGTTCAACGACGAACTCCATAAGGCCGGGAAGCCTGAGACGGAAACGGCCAAGTCCGATGTGAAACCGGCGCAATTGACCGTTCCGCAAGGCGAGAACCAGCCCTCGGTCAGCGCAGCGCGTCCCGATCCAAATCAGACGGTCACGCCGGGCGACAAAGCCGATCAGGTGTAGTAGCGGCTGCTTGCTCGCGCACTCATTCCGGCTCCCTTATCAACGCAGGCAACCTTCTGTCTGCGGGTCGGATTTTGAAGGATTCGTAACCAGGAAACGCTCAACGTATTTGACCCGACGCCCGAATTACGACAAAATCGCCTCCCTTATGACCGAGCCAGATCTGCGCACCCGCATCAAGGAGATGCTTGTAAAGAATTTGATGCTGCAAACGAATCCCGACCAAATCGGGGACGATCTCCCCCTTTTTGGTCCCAACGGACTTGGTCTGGATTCAATCGACGCACTCGAATTGGTGGTAAGCATGGAGAAGACTTTCGGAGTCGGTGTGCCGAACTCCGAGGTCGCCGGGGAAGCGCTCAAGACGGTAAATACAATTCACGATTACATTCTCAAAAAACGAGCTGCGATTCCGCTGGAGTTGAAGAGTTAATCGCGTCGCGACCGTCACACACCGCCGCTACAGATTAGATCCTGAAGGATTTCGCGGATATGCCGGATAGGCAGTGAGTAATGTCCAGCGCCATCAACGTAACGCGCGTTGCAATCAGGTATTCGGTTGGCAATTTCTTCCGCCAAGCGAACTGAAAATGCGCGGTCTTCCTTTCCATGCCAGAGCCGAACCGGCACATGGACTTCTTCAAGAGGAAAACCCCAGGGTTTCGCGTAGATCTGTGCGTCAGCCATCACTCCTTCGACCGATCCGCGCCAGGCGCGCCGTTGACTTTCAAAAACCGCTTCAAACGCTGCAGAATCCCGCAGACTTTCTTCATCGCATGGCCGCAGCAATAACATTTTCAGGATCAGCGGACGAAGACGAACAGGTGGCCGCAACGACAGAATCGGTCGCGCCAGGCCAAATAATTTTTGTAAAAGCCGGGGCCGCCCTCGATAAAGCGCCAGCATCCAGCGATAAAGTGCCAGCAATCCTTCACGGTGGGAAAGATCGACAATTGGGGTTGCGCCGCTCACAATCGCGATTGCTCGCACGCGCTCCGGCAGGGCGACGGCTGTTGCGTAAGCGTAGGGAGCGCCACCGGAAATCCCGAGGACGCGAAATGCGCCGATGCCGAGATGATCGACCAGTTGCCGCACAACCGGCGGCCAATCGCTCAATTCACGATTGGGCTGCAAACTCGATCCGCTGATGCCGGGCCGATCAGGTGAAATAATTCGGATTCCAAGATCGCGTGCGGCGTCATCTGTGAGTCGTGCCATCGTGCGCGAACTTGGCCAGCCATGACAAAATATCACAGGCACGCCGTTAGCGTCCCCATATTCCTCAAACGCAATTACGCCGCCGTCTTCGAGTTCAACACAGTTTTCACTACTCATTTTTGGTGATCGCGGGCGCCGTTTTTCACTGCTTTACATTGCAAGCCGGCAGACTGTAGTCCAAAGTGTGGCGTGGACGTGACGCCGTGATCCTGGCAATTATTGATTATGAACGATTACTCACAACCTGGAGCTGGAAAAATTTCGGTGCACGGCAACGGCGTAGGTGCGCCATCACCTGAAGAGGTGGAAAAGCGCGCCCGGGAAATCGCGATGATTAACGAGCGCAACCCCGATGAATTCACTGACGCGGATTGGAGACAGGCCCACCAGGAATTGTTGGGCGTGGAAAACAATACTCCGCCGGAAGAAACCCCAGATAATGCCGAGCTCACTGAAGAATGGAACGTAATCCCTAGCTCCAAGGGCCACCGCGCGCCGCGCCCCGGCGTTGAGGAAGAGGAAACTGTCGGCGAGCATCTCGTGATCGATGGCCTCGAGGAGGCGACCCACGATCAAATGCTCGAGGCACGCAGAGAAGAACTCCAACAGGAAGGTGAACTCTCTTGATCTTCGCAACCGAACCTGTCACCGACAAAGTGCCGGCCAGACGATCTCGTTTGGACGCTAGCTCAGCGCGCGCCGACTCTTTGCTCGCGCGTTTTCACCAAATCAGAAATTTCACTACCACGTTATGCGCTAACCTTGAGCCCGAAGATTTTGTCGTGCAATCAATGCCCGATGTCAGCCCGACGAAATGGCACCTTGCCCACACTACTTGGTTTTTCGAGACTTTTATCCTGAAAAAATTCGTTTCCGGATATCACGCCGACGTTCCGGATTACGCCTATCTTTTTAACTCATACTATAACGCTGCCGGCGACATGCACCGGCGCGATCTCCGTGGGTTGATCTCGCGCCCAACAGTGAGGGAAGCACAGCGCTATCGCTCCTCGATAGACGCGCACATTGATAATCTGCTTTCCGGTGCCGACGAAAACCTGATCGATGAAATTGAGCCCATTCTGATTCTAGGCTTTCATCATGAGCAGCAGCATCAGGAACTGCTGATCACCGACATCAAGCACGTGTTCGCGCAAAATCCGCTCTACCCTGTCTTCCGCGAAGGTAGGGACGCCGCGCTGCGGCGTCCGGACGGCGCAGCGCCAACGCGCCGTCCCTACCAATTCATCGATTTTCAGGAGACAACTGTCCAAATCGGTCATGATGGCGACGGATTCGCTTACGACAACGAAGGTCCGCGGCATCGGGCTTTGGTTTCCGCGTTTTCACTTGCTTCACGATCGGTAACAAATGGCGAATATCTGCAATTTATCGAGGATGACGGATACGGACGCGCCGAGTTTTGGCTCTCATTGGGCTGGATGACGGTGAATGAACAACACTGGCGAGCGCCGCTTTACTGGATGAAACGCGATGGCGCCTGGTGGAATTTTACCCTTTCCGGCTTTCGGCCCGTCGATAAATCCGAGCCAGTGACGCACGTCAGTTATTTCGAAGCAGATGCCTATGCGAACTGGGCGGGCGCTCGTCTGCCTACCGAGTTTGAATGGGAACGCGCAGCGTCCGATTGTCCGATTGAAGGAAATTTTGTCGAGAACGAAGCGTTTCATCCCCGGCCCGCGGAGGACAGGCAACCCGCCAGCCTGCCGAACTCCAGGCTTCAGCAAATGTTTGGCGACGTTTGGGAGTGGACCCGCAGTGCCTATTCGCCCTATCCAGGATATCGCGCCGCTCCCGGGGCACTCGGTGAATACAACGGAAAGTTCATGTGCAACCAGTACGTCTTGCGGGGTGGTTCCTGCGCTACGTCGCGCACTCATATTCGCCGCACCTACCGCAATTTTTTCCAGCCTGAGAAACGCTGGCAATTCACCGGAATTCGGCTAGCGCGCGATCCACAGTAATTCGGTAGGCGCGACCGCCGGGCGCGCGCCGAACGAAAGTCTCACGATGATTGCGAACTCCATAACACCAGTGCAGCCCCCTCCTGGTGCGCCACCGGCAAGTTCCGATTTTCTGTCAGACGTAATCGCGGGTCTTTCCAGCGAGCCACGCACGCTGCCTTGCAAGTATTTCTACGACGAGCGCGGCGCGGCGTTGTTCCAGAAAATTTGCGAGCTGCCGGAGTATTACATTACGCGGACCGAGATCGATATTCTGGATCGGCATCGCGCCGAGATCGCAGCGCATCTCGGACCACAGGTCAACTTGATCGGCCTCGGTACCGGCTCAGGCACGAAAACGCGGATTCTGATCGAGGCGCTCGAAAAGCCCGCCGTTTATATCCCGGTCGATATTTCTGAAAAACAACTTCGCAAATCGGCAGCTTTATTCCGGAAAATTTTTCCCGACCTGGAAATCCTGCCTGTGTGCGCCGATTACTTGCAGCCTGTTGTACTCCCTTCCACGCGCCACAAAGCGGCCCGCAACGTGGTCTATTTTCCCGGATCAACCATTGGCAACTTCGAGCCTGACGAAGCAACTGAATTCCTCCGTCGTATCGCCAGGGTCTGCTGCCAGGGCGGCGCACTACTCATCGGGGTCGATCTTCGCAAGGACCAGGACGTGATTGAGGCTGCTTACAACGACGCGGCCGGCGTCACCGCGCAATTCAATCTGAATTTGCTGGCACACGCAAACCGCGAACTCGGCGCGGATTTCGATCTGCAACGTTGGCAACACCGCGCAATTTACAACTCAGCGGCCGGCCGGATCGAGATGTACCTCATCAGCCAAATCGATCAGGCTGCTCATATCGCCGATCACACGTTCCATTTTCGTTCAGGTGAAAAAATCATTACGGAATTCTCCTATAAATACGCCCCGGAAGGTTTCGCCGCCCTCGCTCGCGATGCCGGCTTCGAGTTTCGAAAGATATGGACAGACGATGCGCGTCTCTTCGGTGTTTTCTATTTCACCTGTAGCCCCGACACGTCGGGATGACCCCGGGCGCGGTCAAGGTAGCGCATGCGTCCCGCTTGCGATCTAGTTGAAAACGCAAGCCGGAGGCTTGCGCTACTTTAATGAGCGCGCTGGTCGAACTTGTCGACGTTAGCAAGCGCTATGCGGATGCGCCGGCGTTGTATCCAACAAATCTTGCGATTGAGCGCGGCAAGACCACGGTATTGATCGGTCCGAGCGGTTGCGGCAAATCGACCTTGCTCCGGCTCGTCATCGGATTAATCACGCCTGATTCGGGCACAATTGCCTTCGACGGATCTCAGATCACGTCGGCAAATATAGGGACATTGCGTCGCCGAATTGGTTATGTCATTCAGGAAGGCGGTCTGTTTCCGCATCTGACAGCTCGCGCCAATATTCTCTTAATGGCGCGCTATGTGGGAAGGTCCTCGGAGGAAATGCGCGCGCGGCTTCTTGAATCATGCGAGCTGACAAGATTTTCCGAGAATTTACTCTCGCGATACCCCATCGAACTTTCCGGCGGTCAGCGTCAACGCGTCAGTTTAATGCGCGCATTGATGCTTTCGCCCGAACTGTTGCTCCTCGACGAACCTCTGGGCGCGCTCGACCCTCTGGTGCGTGCCGCTTTGCAAAAGGAACTCAAAGAAATTTTCGCGCGCCTGCGTCAAACAACGCTCTTCGTTACACATGATTTGGCTGAAGCAGCCTATTTCGGTGATGAAATCGTGCTGATGAACGAAGGCCGCATCGTCCAACAAGGCACGGTCAGCGATCTTCGCGAACGGCCCGCCGATCCTTTCGTCTCCGAATTCATTAACGCGCAGCGCGGGCCCGCGAGTCTATGAATCGAATCAGGAAAGTACGAAAAGAGGAAACAGCTGAATCTGGAATCCAGGAAGCCAGGAACTGCGATTTCAGAATTCAATCATTCCTGGCTTCCTTGCTTCCAGATTTCCTTCTGATTTTTTCCTGTATTCCTGTCTTCCTGGTTGATTCTGCTTCTGCGGCAGACGTTGTGATCGGCTCGAAGAAATTTACGGAATCTTATGTCTTGGGTGAAATCGCAAAACGCACATTGAACGACGCCGGAATTCCGGCGGAGCATCGGCAGGGAATGGGCGGCACGATCATTGTTTGGCAGGCGCTGCGCGGCAGACAAATCGACGCCTACCCGGAATACACCGGGACGATCGCGCAGGAGATTCTGAAAACGGACCGCAAATTATCGCTCAATGAAATTCGCGAGGCCTTGGCGAAATCCGATGTGGGAGCAACCGAGCCGCTTGGGTTCAATAACACCTACGCGCTCGTCATGCGTCGATCTCAAGCGAAGCGACTCGGCGTGCGCACAATCAGCGATCTGCGAGATCATCCCGAGTTCAAGATCGGACTCACCCACGAATTTTTAGATCGCCAGGATGGATGGCAGCCATTACGCGCGCGCTATGCCCTTCCTCAACAGAACGTGATCGGGATCGATCACGCGCTCGGCTACGCGGCGCTCAAGAACAGCTCGATCGACGTGAAAGACGCCTATTCGACAGACGCAAAAATTGCGGAATACGATCTGGTCACGCTCGAAGACGATCTGCAATTTTTCCCGCGCTATGACGCGGTGTTCCTGTACCGGCTTTCGCTGCCTGCGCCAGCTATCACCGCGCTGCGCAAGATCGAGGGGACTCTGGATGAGACCCGCATGACCCGGCTGAACGCTGAAGCGGAGCGGACCAAAAATTACGCGACGGCGGCAAATCTATATTTTCAAGACGGCGTTGAATCGACAACTCCCGTAGGCGAATCATTTTGGCATAAGCTCGCGCGATGGACATTGCGCCATTTGGAACTTGCCGGGTTCTCGCTTCTGCTCGCCGTTATCGTCGGTATCCCGCTCGGTATTATCGCCAGCAGAGGCGGCCCAGCTGGCAGCGCTATTCTTGGTTTCGCCAGTGTCGTGCAAACAATCCCATCGCTCGCTTTGCTCGCGTTACTGGTGCCGCTTCCGTTTTTCGGGATCAGCGTCCGCACTGCGATTGCCGCCCTTTTCCTCTATGGGCTGCTGCCGATCGTCCGCAACACCGCGACTGGTTTGCAGGATATACCGCGAGCATTGCGTGAATCGGCGATTGCGCTGGGACTGAGCCCGATGGCGCGGTTGTGGCAAGTTTACTTGCCGATGGCGTCACGCTCGATTTTAGCGGGAATCAAAACCAGCGCCGTGATCAACATCGGAACAGCCACGCTGGCCGCGCTGATTGGAGCGGGTGGTCTCGGCGAGCCGATTTTAAGCGGACTAAACTTAAACGATAACGCAACAATTTTAGAGGGCGCCATCCCGGCGGCGTTGCTCGCATTGCTCGTGCAATGGGGCTTCGATCTCCTCGATCGCGTTTTGATTCCAAAAGGCCTGCGCCTATAGCGGCCGCTGGAAAAGCAGTCATTCCGAGTGAAACGCGAGGAACCTCACACAGGATGCTGAATTACGCTATTTCCTCAGCGTGGCGCAGTCTTCGTAGGGGAGGTCCTTCGCTGTGCTCAAGCATGACAGGTTGATGGTGTGCGTTTATTAGATTGTATGCCGATCGCGTCGATCAACCCAGCCACGGGCGAAAAGCTGAAAGAATTTCCGGCTTTCAGCGACAGCGAAATCGAGAAACGGCTCAAGCTCGCGGAGCACGCGTTTGCCCATCATCGGCGACGTCCATTTGCCAAACGCGCGCAACTCATGATGGCGACGGCGGCGATCCTTGAGCAGGAGAAGGACAAACTCGCCCGGACCATTACCCTGGAGATGGGAAAATTATTCCGCGCCGCTCAGGACGAGATCGTGAAATGCGCGCGAGGTTGTCGTTTTTTTGCCGAGAATTCAGAGCGTTTCCTGGAAGACGAGCTCGCGCAGACTGAGGCCGCGCGCAGTTACGTGCGCTACGAACCGCTCGGACCGGTGCTGGCCATCATGCCGTGGAACTTCCCGTTTTGGCAGGTCTTTCGATTTGCCGCGCCAGCCTTGATGGCTCGAAATGTAGGACTGCTTAAACACGCGGCCAACGTGCCCCAATGTGCGCTCGCAATTGAGAACGTGCTTTGTCGCGCAGGATTTGACGACGGCATTTTTCAGACGCTTCTGATCGAAGCAAAAGAAGTGGAAAAGTTGATTGTCGACCCGCGGATCAAGGCGGTCACGCTTACCGGAAGTGAAAGAGCGGGAAGCGAAGTGGGAAGCGCCGCGGCACGGCAGATCAAAAAGAGCGTGCTCGAACTGGGCGGCAGTGACGCATTTATCGTCATGCCAACCGCGGATTTTAAAGGCGCGCTGAGCACCGCGGTCAAAGCGCGCACGATCAACAGCGGCCAATCATGCATCGCAGCAAAGCGCTTCTTCGTCGCCGACAAAATCTATGATGATTTTCTGACCCAATTCGTCGAGCGCATGCGCGCATTAAAGATCGGCGACCCCATGGACGAGACGACCGAGCTTGGCCCACTCGCAACGGAACAGATTCTGGAAGGGGTCCACAAGCAAGTTCAGAAATCGATCGCCGCCGGCGCGAAACTGTTGACGGGGGGAAATCGGATTCACGGTCCGGGATTTTTCTACGAGCCAACTGTTCTTGTCGATGTACCGAGAGAATCACCCGCTTTCCGCGAGGAGGTTTTCGGTCCGGTCGCATCCGTTTTCCGCGTGCGCGATGCAGGCGAAGCGATCGAGATGGCAAACGACACCACATTCGGCCTCGGCGCGAGCGCGTGGACGAAGGACCCTTCCGAGCAGGAACTGTTCACGTCTGAACTGGAGACTGGAATGGTCTTCATTAACGCCATGGTCGCCTCCGATCCGCGCCTTCCGTTCGGCGGCGTGAAGCGATCCGGGTTTGGAAGAGAACTCGGTGCTGCCGGAATCCGGGAGTTCACAAACACGAAAACGATCTGGATTTCGTAGGAAATGGATTTTGAATCAACGATTTACCAACTCCAGGAAACGCCGCCTTAAATGGCGCGCCCGTCCCGGGATGAAAATCGCGGGATTTGGATCTGTGCGCGCATCCGCAATGGACGTCGATGGAGGAAGGGTAGCGCTGGTTCGCCAAGTTCTTGCAGTCCAAAAAAATTGAGAAACCTTGCTCCGTCGAAACCCGGCGCGGGAACGACACTGAGCGCGCCCACCAAGGTTTGCATCCCGGTTGACTTCGCACCGGACGTCCTCGCACAGGACGGCGCTTCGCAAATCAGGGAAGAAAGATGTCGGTCTCCATTGGCAGCCGATCACATCAACCCGCGCATCAGCAGCGTCAACAATCCGATCCCGAGCACAATCCGATAAATCGCAAACGGCACAAAGCCCCTCTGGCGGACCCAGTGCATGAACCAGGCTACCACGCCGAGCGCCACAACAAATGAAACCACAAAGCCAATTGCGAGGACGATCCACTGATGACCGCTCATCGTCAGTGGCGCGATGCTCGATTCGTGATGATGTGGCATTACCGTTTTGAGAAAGTCGTAGCCGGTAGCCACGAACATCGTAGGCATTGACAGGAAGAACGAGAATTCAAGCGCGGCCGGGCGTGACATCCCCGCCACCTGACCAGCAGCGATGGTACACATCGACCGCGAAGTGCCGGGAAAAATGGCGGAAAGAATCTGCGCTGCACCGATCCAGACCGCCTGTGGCAGAGTCATTTCCTCCATGTCCATGGTGCGTGGCCGCGTGAAAACAACGTCAACGATCCACATGATGATTCCACCAATTAACAGCGCCAGCGCCATAACCCATAGGTTCTCCAGATTTTTGCCGATCTGTTTAGTTAAGGCCCAAGCCGGAACAGCGGTGACGACAAATGCAATCAACGTCAGACTCAATGGATGCGTCAGGGCGGTGCGATCTCCCCGTTCGCCTCTTGGATATGTGCAGACGAACCGCACGATGCGGTGCCAAAAATATACCGGCAACGCAAGGACTGCGCCCAGCTGAATAACGATCGTGTACATTTTCCAGAAGCCGTCCTGAAGATCGATGTGCAGGAACGCTTCGCAGATTCGCAGATGCGCGGTTGAACTCACGGGAAGAAATTCTGTGAGGCCCTCGACGATTCCGAGAACGACCGACAGTAAATATTCGTGCATGAGTTGAATGGTTAAAAGGTTATAAACTTAAATGGTTACAACGGTATCGTGTGGCGCTGGTGACTTGTTGATAGCAAGCGGATTGCCCTTTGTAACTTTTTTAACTCTTTTAACCATTTAACTGCGCGAAGCCTCGCGCTCACAGCGCCTCCGTTCCGCGTTCGCCCGTCCGGATTCGCACCGCCTCGTCCACTTGCGAAACAAAGATCTTTCCATCGCCGATCTTGCCAGTCTTAGCGACACGCAAAATCGCTTCGACGGCGCGCTGCGCCTGATCGTCGGAAACGATCATCTCGAATTTTACTTTCGGAAGAAAGTCGACCGTGTACTCCGTGCCGCGATAAATTTCACTGTGCCCTTTCTGGCGACCAAAGCCTTTCACCTCGCTAAGACTCATTCCTTCTACTCCTACTGCCAGCAGCGCCTCTTTCACCGGCTCGGTTTTGAACGGCTTGATGATTGCCTCGATTTTCTTCACTGGGCGCCAAACTAGCCGAGCACTCAAAAACGTAAATAGGTAATTGAATTGGAATCGCCAATTGCCGCTATTGCGAAATTCTATTATTTTTTTCTAATTACCGGCGAGCAGATCCGCAGACATTTCGAGGCGACTCAGTTTGTGCCATTTCGGGTTCATATGGCGAGCGGCAAGTCTGCTGACGTGCCACATCCCGATTTCATGCACCAATCGCGTGTACGAGACGGTCGAGGCAGAATAAGAGCTCTAATGCCGCGCTCGCCGACGAAAGAAATCTCGCGAGTAGGTTAAACTTTGCGTCCGAATTTTTTCTCGAGCTCGGCATGTGAAATCTGAATCATCGTTGGCCGCCCGTGCGGACAGCAGTAAGGCAGGTCGCAATTCAGCAAGTCCCGGATCAATTTCTCAACTTCGAGATAACCGAGCGGATCGTTGGCTTTGACGGCATGCCGGCAAACGGTTTTGGCGATCATCTCTTCACCCATTCGCATCGCCGAACTGCTGTTGCTCACACTCCTGAGATCATCGATCACTTTGCTCATAAATTGCGCCGGATCTAACACGTTCAAAAATGCCGGCAGGCTGTCGATCTTAAACGCATTTGGGCCGAAGCTCTCGATTCCGATGCCCATCTTTTCCAAGGTCGGCAGATTGCACTCGATCCAATCGGCATCGCGCGGCGGCAGATCGAAAGTGTGAGGAAGTAGCAGCTTTTGCGTTGGAACTCCCTGCTCTTCCATTTTTCGCCGTAATTCTTCGAAGAGAATCCGCTCGTGCGCGGCGTGCTGATCGACCAGAACAAGCCCGTTGGCATTCTCCATCAGGATGTAGAGCTTGTTGAGCACACCAATGATCTCGAATTGCTGCTGGTTGCCATCGACTCGGCTCGAAACCGGAGAAGGAGCGACATCGGGTTTGATCGCCCGGCGGGGGTGAGCGACCCCGGCTGCAGCGGGAGCAAGATGCGGCAGCTCGCGATCTGACACCTCCGGAGAAGTTGTCTCAGGCCGCAATTTTAGATCGACCGATGTTTCTTTTGGAATCGCGGGCGCTGGCGTTGCTGGCGCCCGAAATTTCTCCTGCCACTCCGTTCGAGCGCGTTCCAGAGTTTGTTGAACGCAGCCGACGATTGCTTGGCGAACTTCCGTCGGTTCGCGAAAGCGCACTTCGCGTTTCGCCGGATGAACGTTTACATCGACTGCGGCTGGATCGAGATCGAGAAAAAGAAACGTGACGGGGTATTGCCCTTTCATGAGCGCGGTGTGATAGCCTTCGCGAACAGCACCAGTAATAAGACCGCTTTCGATTGCCCGTCCGTTTACAAAACTGAGCTGTTGCGCGCGCGTCTGCCGGCTGAGCCCCGCCTGACCTATGAACCCGCTGATTTGAACCTTCCGCCGACCGCTGTCGTTTACGTGAATCAGGCGTTCCAAAAGTTCGACACCGTATAGATCCCGGACCCGATCGCGAAGCGTTCCCGTCGCCGGTAATTGAAACACGAGACGATCATCTCGCAGTAACGTAAAGGCGATCTGCGGATGGCCAATCGCCTGAAGGTGGATCTGATGCTCGATATTGCGGCTTTCGGTGTTTTCGGAGCGAAGAAATTTTCGACGCGCGGGCAGGTTGTAAAAAAGCGAGCGCACTTCCACCTGCGTTCCGGGCGCTTCACCGCTTTCACGCACGACGTCGATCTTGCCGCCATTGACGATGATTTCGGTTCCGGCAATGGCGCCATGCTCGCGCGTCGTTAATCGAAATCGCGAAACACTGGCGATACTCGGTAATGCTTCGCCGCGAAAACCCAGTGTGCCGACGGCTTGAAGATCAGTGGCCGAACGAATCTTGCTCGTAGCATGACGCTCTAGCGAAAGGAGCGCGTCATCCCGATCCATTCCAGATCCGTCGTCAATTACGCGAACGAGCGAAATTCCTCCCCGGCGAACCATGATCTCGATCTTGCGAGCTTCGGCGTCGATGCCGTTTTCGATCAGTTCCTTCACGACCGAGGCGGGGCGCTCGACCACTTCGCCGGCCGCGACCTGGCTGGCAACAGTATCTGGCAGCAGATGGATCCGGCTCATGCGATTTTCAATTTTAGTTTTCGACTGACGAATTGCGAAGAAAAACAAAAGACTGCGGGGGATGACGTATCTGCGTAGCGTTATTATCGCTCTCTCTGTGCCGGCAACGCTGAACACAATACCAAGCTGGCGGTTTCCTTCACAGCGACAGCGATCTCTGCCTTTTGACTTGCCGAAACCGATACCGTATTTTCTCCCGAAATGATTAACGTCACAGACAACGCTGTTCGGCAGCTCCGAAGTTTGCTCGCAGCACGGCCGGAAAATTCCCGGAAAGGTCTGCGCGTGCAGGTCGCAAAGGGCGGCTGCTCAGGTCTGCATTATGAGATGGCGCTTGATCACGAAAAGGACGGCGACGCCGTAGTGGAACGGGATGGGATGCAATTTCTTATTGATGATGAGAGTATCCCGTACTTGCGTGATGCTACCTTGGATTTTAAGGATGGTTTAACCGGCGCGGGTTTTCAGATCGTCAATCCAAATGCGTCGCGGACCTGCGGATGCGGCTCCTCGTTCGAAACTGCGCGACCAGCTTGAAACGGGAGAATTTTCTCGCGTTCACGTGATGGACTATGGTGTCTCCCCATACGACGAGCCTTACGCTCGTCCACGGCGAGGGACCAATTATTTTGCCTGGACAATTGCTATTTTGCTTTTGACTGGCTTCGCTCTCGCCGCATGGCTCGGCAGTTTTTACATTTTCGATCAACCGGAGCGTCCCGACAGCTACCGGATTTTGCAAAGACTGCACAAGATTGATCAGCCGAAGCGTTTTCAGCTTACCGCGGCGCCGGCCGGCGAATTCCTCAGCGCGAAACAGATGTATGATCGCTACATCGGGATGGGAAGCGCCGAATTGGCCAGGGCCAATGCCGAACTGGCGCGCAATTACATTCGAAATTACCAGTTGGTGCGCGGCTTGGTGCCTTACGTGGTGGGCAAATACACGATCGTAGCGGCCCGGGAACTCGGTCCCGACGATGTGTTTACGTCGGGCATGGTCGCTCTCACCGCCGCCGCGGACAGTGGCGAATTGCTAATGGAGCATCTCTATCCGGCGAACCCCGAAACCCTTCCGCTGATGAAGCAAACGCTTAACGCCGGTTTGGAAGTTAAACTGGAGCGGAATCACGATATTTCTGCCGTGCTTCATGCGGAACGGTTGATGGACGGCCGCATCATGATTACTGCTGTCCCGCTGCTCTACGGAAGTTATACGGTAACGCGCGGCCTCGGGACTTTCCGGCTGGAGCCGCCGCTGAGTCTCAATCTGGTCGCAGGCTGGCCGATATTTAAGGCAGAAGAGCGCGCCACAATCGACCAACGCATTGCAGAGTTCCGCCAAAACATTGCAGCGTCCCAAGGTCGGGTTCCGATACCGGGATTGAGTCCCAGCGCAACGCCAGCACCGGCCGACAATCAACTCGTCCGCGTCGAGCAAGCCAGGCCGGTTGGAACGCCGCCGCCAGCGCCGGGTCTGGCAAAAGGTGGAAAACTCGCCGCGGCCACTCCTTTGCCAAAAGGCCGTAAAGGCAGGAAACAAAAGCTCGAATCTCCTGCCCCTGCGGTTACTCCTGCTCATCCGGTCGTTGCCCAGAATTCGCCCGCGCCAAGTGCGACGCCGCTCGCAGTCGCAGCGGCAATGACGCCGCGGATTCCGGTTGCCACGCCCGCGCCAACCTCTGCTACTACTCAAGCCCCGCCCGCGATTACTGCGACGCCGATTCCAGTTTTGCCTGCGCTGCCTGTCCCCGCCGATGCTTCTGCCGGAACTCTGGCTTCAAACGCAGGCGGCGGCAGTTGGAAAACATTTCCACCGGGGAAAATGCCGCTGGGCCGCCTTATCGGGACAGGTGATTTGCGGGACGTTGCCGAGCGCGGGCTTGCCGGTGAACGGGTGTATCTAAAAGGACAGTTCGTCGTAAATTTTTCCGATGCCAATCGTGCCGTGCTCCGTCCGCGCACAAAATTAACAGAGAAAGTGCTTCATTTGGGCGGGGGATCATCCACGCGCATCGTTGTTGAATTCCCGGCCGGTTACACCCCTCCGCAGCAAGGCGCGGTTGTCAACCGCGATGAGTTGCGCCCCTTCGAAATCACCGAAGTCCGCAAACAGGACGATGGACAGCTCAACGTTTTCGTCCGCGAAATAATGCATCCGCAATAATCGGCTCGATCGCAGAATGAATTCCGATAAATGGATAAAGGGCCTCGGAGGCGCGCCTGGAATGATCTTCTTGGAAACAAAGCGTGTCCTAGACTTGGCCGCTCAACCGCCTCCTAAGTAGGCGCTTTTCACGCGCTCGTTCGTGCGCAGCGCGCTTGAGCGATCGTGCAACATGATTCGGCCGGTCTCGAGGACGTAGCCGTAATGTGAAACTTCCAGCGCGAGGTTCGCGTTTTGTTCGACAAGGAGAATCGTGATTCCTAACGATTGATTGATCTCGACAATTTTGTCGAAAATCGTTTTCACCAAGATCGGCGCGATGCCCAGCGACGGCTCATCGAGCATCAGGCAACGCGGCTTGCCCATGAGCGCGCGGCTGATCGCCAGCATTTGCTGTTCGCCACCTGATAATGTGCCGGCAACTTGTTTCGCTCGCTCTTTTAACCGCGGAAAGATTCCGAAAATAAAATCGAAATCACTTCCGAGCTTATTTCGATCTTTGCGCAGGTAGGCGCCCATCAAAAGATTCTCGTGCACAGTCAGGTTCGCGAAAATCATTCGCCCCTCCGGCACTTGTGAAATACCCCGCTCGACAATGCGATGGGCTGGTAAATGGCTAATCTCTTCCCCCTCATAAAGAATGCTGCCGTGCCGTGTCTTCAACAATCCCGAAATAGTGCGCAGCGTGGTCGATTTGCCCGCACCGTTTGCGCCGATCAACGTGACGATATCGCCTTTGCCGACCTTCAACGAAACATCGTGGAGCGCAGTGATCGATCCGTAGTTAACCGTGAGTTCTTTTAGCTCGAGCATATTGCATTCTTTTTTGCTGCTCTCTTACTTTGAGCTGTTGTCACGCGGCTTCTTGTCTTCTCCCAGATACGCTTCGATCACTTTCGGATTTTTTTGCACCTCCGTGGGAGTCCCCTCCGCGATCTTGATACCGTAATCGAGCACGGTTACGCGCTGACACATTCCCATCACCACTTTCATGTCGTGCTCAACAAGGAGCACGGCGATCCCGAACTTTTGTTTCACAAACTGGATTAGTTCCATCAACTTTTCTTTCTCACGTGGATTCATGCCTGCCGCAGGTTCATCGAGCAGCAGGAGCTTCGGCTTTGTCGCCAGAGCGCGCACAATTTCGAGGCGCCGCTGATCGCCATAGGAAAGACTGCCGCAAAGCGCATCGCGAAATTTACCGAGGTCAAAAATCTCCAAGAGTTCGTCCACACGCCCTTCGATCTCGTTTTCTTCGCGGTAAAATGTGCCCATCCGCCAAAGCGCCTGTGCGAGCCCGTGACGCAAGCGCTGGTTGAATCCTGAGCGAACATTGTCGAACACGTTGAGCGTGGGAAACAAACGAATGTTCTGAAACGTTCGCGCAATGCCGCGTCCAGCGATGGCGCTTGGCTTCAGACCAGCGATCGCTGCGTTTTCGAACGTAATTGAGCCATCAGTTGGTCGATAAACTCCGGTAATGATATTGAACACGGTCGTCTTGCCAGCGCCATTGGGACCGATCAATC
>Ga0070676_10000498_pt1 | contig 18721 bp, 23 predicted proteins | sample KBSM53metaG_FD_64667 | JGI IMG/M metagenome (GOLD analysis project Ga0070676, IMG submission 64667) | Miscanthus rhizosphere microbial communities from Kellogg Biological Station, Michigan, USA - KBS M5-3 metaG | ecosystem: Host-associated > Plants > Roots > Rhizosphere > Soil ...
CCCACCGAAGCTTACAATTTGCAGCACGGGGCGCGCAGCTGGGAGATTACCGACATCGAAGAGGGGGTTCTATACGGCCAAGCCGACGGGGAATCGTTCGTCGTAGCAGAAGGCCCGGTTACCATCAAACCCGGAGCGCCGCTCCGCGTTATCACCACAAAACCACATTCACATAGGATATAACATGAGACGTAAACCGCCAGAACTTATTGCCGATCCGCAGAGCCGCATTGTCCAGCGGCCCGGCGCGAATTTGAATGCGCTTGGGAGCGACCACGTCGGCGTGCACCACGTCGGCGTTTCACCGGTAGGCCAGCCAAACAAACGGTACATGTACCATGGGCTCGTCGTAGGTCCATGTGTCCATGTCGCACCGTATACGGCGGGCGAGGAGTTCGTATTCGTCGAAGAACAACGGCCGCTCGCCACCACCAAAGGTGTCGTCGTGCAGAAATTCCTGGGATTCCCCGGCGGATTTGCCGACGGTATTACGACAAGCTTAGCCGCCGAAGCGCATCGTGAGCTTGTCGAAGAAGCCGGCATCAAAGCCTATGACGCGCTCATTCCACTTCGGCAAGGCACGGCCATCAACCGGCCGTCCTTCCACCCTTATCCACAATTGAGCGACGAAGAGAGTTATGAATATTTGGCGCCCGGGGCCGTGCTCGCAACCGACGAGGAGCTCGCCGAATTACGCGCCAAGGGTGAAGGTACCGAAACCCATCTGCAAGTCGTCACCATGCCTATCCCGAAAATCGAGCGCATTTTAAGTGGTCAGCAAGCCGCCGAGGTACCGTTTTCAGGCCCGGCAATCACTACGTTTTGCATGGCGCAGCTTGCCTTGCGTAACCTCTAACATTTACTGCTTGCGTTTTTTGGGCAGTGCGGTGTAGGCTAGGATCATGTCTGCAAAGCTATATCTTATGCTCGGCTATCCGGGCGCTGGCAAAACCACTACGGCGCATATTTTGAGCGAGCTTACCGGAGCCGTGCGTTTGTCATCCGACGATTTCCGCTTTGCAATGTTCGCCCATCCGACTTTTAGCGAGGAAGAACATGCCGCACTGTATCGAACACTCGATTTTGTGACTGAAATGCTCCTCAAAAGCGGGGTGAGCGTCATTTACGACGCCAACCTGAACCGATACCAACATCGGGTCGAAAAATACGCTATTTGCGGGCGCACCGGGGCCGAAGCCGTGGTGTTGTGGCTGCAAACCGCCCGCGATCTTGCCAAACAACGCGCCCTCCACGAAGATCGCGCCCACTTTGCACCCAAAGACGAAACGCTTGACACCATGTTTGAACGGATTACCGGTGTTTTTGAACCACCGCATAGCGAAGAGCCAGTGCTCATAGTTAACGGCCAAGATGTTACCGGCAATTCGTTGCAGCAATTGCTTGTTGCGCACAACTTAGTATGAGCCGCATTCGATTGCCGGGGTGGGTCCGCAAAAAATTGACCACTGTTTTGTGCACGCTTATCGTGGCTGGTATCGCAGCACTTGGACAGCATTTTGGGTGGTGGCAAAAAGCCGGCAATGCCAAACCGGTTGTGGCGAGCGGCACGTATGCAGTCAACCACTTCGTTGACGGCGACACCATTGCCGTCAACATGGACGGCGTCGTCGAAAAAGTACGGTTCATAGGTGTAGATACGCCTGAAACACACAAGCCGAATACGCCCGTGCAATGTTATGGCGAAGCGGCGGCGGCGCACACCAAAGCACTCATTGGCAGCAACCGCGTGCGGCTCGAAGCCGACCCTAAAAGTACGAACCGCGACCGTTATAACCGCTTATTACGGTACGTATATTTGCCCGACGACACCAATGTAAATGAAGCCATCATCCGCGAAGGCTACGGCTTTTATTACCCATATTTCCCATTCACCAAATCCGCCGATTTCGCCAACGACCAATCTGCGGCACAGACTGCACACAAAGGCTTGTGGCAAGCGTGTCAGCCGACGTCTACCGATGGCGGCGGCTACGTTTCGAACAACGCATAAGTATAAGTGGTCGTGAAACCAGAACTCAGGTTCCGCAGAGGGCCTGTGCTGCGGTTTATCAATCAAAAAGCAATTTACAGCGCGTCAGAAACCGGGCTCGCACGTTTGGCAACCTCGGCGCGCCACAATTGGCTGAGTGAAAAGCGCTGCGTCCGCGGATTATAGCCCCGGTACATCAGATTTATCCCTACATACAACAGCGACACAAACGCCGCCACCAAATACATATGCCGATGCGAGCGCAAGCCGTGGCGCGTATACACGCGCGGGCTCGACCACACATAGCGGTAAAATTCGCGGGGTCCAGCCGATGCCTGGCGCGGCGAAATAGTAGCGTACAGGGAAGCGTCAAATTGCACCGTCTGGCCGATCAGCGACATATGTGCCGCCAAATCCATGTCTTCGTGCATGTGGCGGTGGTGACAGACTTCCATGCGGACTTTGCGCCACGACGAGCGCCGGATCGCCATATTCACCCCATATAAAAAGAGTTCGTCCCAGGCGCCGGTGCGGGCGGCCAGATAACGGCGGATGCGGCTATCGATCGCATCAAAGGCGCGTTTCAGCCCCACGTCGCGGTAACCCACCGAGCCCGAAACTGCATCGATCGATTGCTCCATAAAAATCTGTTGCACGGTTTCAACCCAGTCTTCGGCCAAGCGGCCGTCGGCGTCGGTGCGGCCAATAATGTCACCGCGCGCCGCGTTAAAACCGGTGTCGCGAGCAAACACCACACCTTGGCGCGTTTCGTGCAACAGAGTTACAAATGGGTAGCGTTTCGCGATCGCAACCGTTTGGTCGGTAGAATTGTTATTAACAACGATCACTTCCAGCGGTGCCACCGTCTGGCGGGCAATGCTTTCAAGGCATGCCGCAAGTTGGCTTTCTTCGTTGTAAACTGGTATAACTAAACTGACCGTAGGACATCGCTGCATCGTTCTTAGTCTACTCATATGTCGCATCACTTTCCACTTTTTTCGTCAAAAAATAAAGGCAAACCCCAGCGTTTGCCTTCCAGGGTATGGTACCAGTTTGTACGGTATTGGCAGCGAAATATTTGGCATAAGGTCGTCGTTTGCACTGTTATTTTTATGATTTTATGCGTCGGCACGATGTATGGCATCGCGCGTTGGTATATTGCGAGCGAAGTGCACAAACCGCTCGCTATGGGTGTGACATTTATTCCGGATTACGCCAAAAGTTTGGGCCTTGACCCGGTAAAAACCATGGATGCGATTTTGGATGAACTCCACGTTAAACATTTGCGGCTGGTGAGTTACTGGAGCGACATCGAGGACGACAAGGGAAGTTACGACTTTTCACAGCTCGATTGGCAGTTTAATAAGGCCGAATCTGCGGGAGCTAAAGTCAGTCTGAGTATTGGCCTCCGCCAACCACGCTGGCCCGAGTGCCACCCACCAGCATGGGTTGCGAACGAGCCGAAAAACGTCTGGCAACCACAACTCGAAACCTATATGAAGGCGGTGATCGACCGTTACAAAAACCGCCCAAGCCTCGAAAGCTACCAACTCGAAAACGAATACTTTAACACCTTTGGCGAGTGCACCGATTACAGCCGGGAGCGATTAATAAGCGAATTCAATATGGTGAAAAAAGCCGACCCCAAACACCCGGTGATTATTTCGCGCAGCAACAATTACGGCGGCCTGCCATTGGGTAAACCGACGCCTGACCTGTTTGGTATTTCGGTGTACCGCCGCAGCTGGGATGCCAACGTCACGCGGCGCTATTTTGAGTATCCGTTCCCGGCGTGGTATTACGGCTTTTTGGCTGGCGCGCAAAAACTCACCACCAGCAAAGACACGGTTTTACACGAGCTGCAAGGCGAAGCGTGGCCGCCAAACGGGCAGTCCATCGACCAAACGAGCCTCGCCGAACAAAACAAATCTATGGACGCTAACCGGCTCAAACAAACCATCGACTTTGGTAAAGCCACCGGCATGCGTACGATCGACCTCTGGGGAGCAGAATATTGGTACTACCGCATGAACACGCTGCACGACCCCTCACTCTGGAACGTCGCCAAACAAGAACTTAAATAGAAACTGGGGGGAGCAGAATTGGATAAAGGGTATTTGGAACCCGAGTTTGCGATGTCTGAGATAAATAAGTAAAGCCCAAAACTTTCTCCTGGGACGCCAGAGGCTCATGTTCCAAATACCCTTTATCCAATTCTGCTTGCACGCAAACTAGACATTTTGAGACGCACCGCAAACTCGGGTTCCGCAGAGGCCTTATGCTGCGGTTCACATTCATAATTAATGTCGAAGAGCTAGAGCTCAGTTCCCGGGAGCTCGTGCCGGGGTTCATCTCAATCTATTTATGATCGGGGTTTTGGTTGGCGGAAGCCGATGCGCTTGAGCGTTTTTCCCGGTCGTAATACTTGGAATACTGCGCCGACAGCCCGCGCCGGATTATTCTGGTCGTCGTTGTGACCGGCGTCGCGTCCGCCGCGGATTGGCTCATCGTCTTTGCCTTGCAACGAAATGGGCGTTGCCCAAGTAAGCGGCGCGAGATTTTCGCCGCCAGGCATAGCATCGGCGGCAAATGCCTGTTCTATGGCGCGACGCTGCAAGTGCGCCGGGAACACATCGTCCTGGGCAAACGGCAAAATCGCCAAAGACCCGATTCCGGAGCGGCGCAACTCAATAATATTAAGGCGGCGGCGTGACAATTCCCAAGCTTCACGGATCGTGCGCGGAATATTTGCCAAGGCGTTTTTCTTGCCGGCTTCGAATATCTCGGCGCCCAGCGCTTCGTAATAATTTATGTCAAAAATATCTTTTTGCATGTCGGCTTCGTTGCGGAATCCTCGCAAAAAACGCCATCCGAGCGCCAGAGCGTGTTCGCGCACGTTCAGGCCGGCAGGCGCCATCATCGCCACATTCGCGCCGGCAAAACAGGGCAGCTCATGCGTCTGGGCAATTTTGGCCATTGCTTCAAAAATGAGCGAGCCGTAGCTGTGCGTGACGACATCGACCGAGCCTTCTTTGTCTGCAAGGCCGGCATGCGTGAGCACGTCCATCATGTTCGCCGCTTGGGAATGCGTGGCGTCTTTTTTACCAGTCAACCCGTCTTTGAGAATCTCGACGCGGTTCTGACCCGGCAAGATTACCTCGACGCCACGACGCTTGGCCATGGCCAGTGCGAAAGGCAACCTGGCCTCGATTCCAGCGGTAAATCCCGGCACGTAGAGCACCGGACGCTCCCCGGTATCGGCCACACCGACGCGAACGTAGGGAATGGTTTCGCCCTCGTGGTTCGACGACGGCGCGCCAAAAACTTCCTGGGCCTGGTGCACATGCGCCAACGGACGCGCTACGGTCGGGCCCATCGGAAACCGCTCAACGTATGACGTATCGGGCGCGTATTCACGCAGCCACCCTTGATACAACGTACTTATATCGAGTATGCCGGGCACTCTATCGGGAAGGTTCTCAGCCATGGTGTTTCAGTATACCGCGTTAGAACAGAGGAGCAAAATCAGCGTAAATCAGGGCGGCGGGCGTGGATTTTTTGCGTGTCGAACACCTGTGGCCGCGTACCGGCGACTTGCGACCAATGCCACATCTGTTTCAAACTATTTAACAAGCTCAAACCGTGCGAATGGTAGACGGTGCACACCGGATCCATGAAAACTTTGTACCCGGCTTGGAGCATTGAGCGGCCGAGCGCCGTATCTTCGCCGCCACCGGCGTAGCGCTCGTCGTAGCCGCCAAGCGCCTGCCAAACTTTCCGGCTCACCACCGAGCAATTAGCCGAAAGCATGCCGCCCCGCGATTTTTTGAGCGTGCGCGATTTGCTCCACACCGGCTCCGGCCAAAGCGCAGCGCCAATACTGTCCGACCACGACGCATTCCAGTTGGGGAACGGCAAGCTACCCATGCCGCCGAATTTTTCATCTTGTGCATGCACCGTAACGGCGCGGAACAGCAAGCGGTGCACCAAGTTGGAATGTCCAACCAACACCGCGACGTACGGATATTTCGCCGCTTTAAATCCGAGGTTCAGCGCTTTGGGGTAGGTGAACGCTTTTTGCGTGATCGGGATAATTTTCGCTCCTTTTGAGTGGGCAAACTCCACGGTGCCGTCGGTCGATTCCGTGTCTACGACGATCACTTCAACTTTGCCATCAAACACCTGCGCGGCAATGTCAGCAAATAATTGTTCAATATATTTTCGGTCGTTGCGGGTGCGGATCAGCACGGAGATGTTTGGGTCTTTGAGGCCTTCGGCGTCGCGCTCCACCGCTGTTAATCGGCGCGAAATTTGCTTTTTGAGCCGGCGACCACGGAACGGAACAAGGCGGAAATTTTCGGGATGCAGCAGTAAATCCATGGACGTAGCATGGCACAGCTTACATTTTCGGGCAACTCTCCCGTATAATAGGTGATTATGCCTAGGAAAAAGCAGCCGCAAACCAAGCAGATTGTGAACCGCCGTGCCCGCCATGATTACGAGCTCGGCGATAGTTTAGTGGCGGGGCTGCAACTGACCGGCGCCGAAACCAAGGCACTGCGCACCGGACACGGGCAGCTCCGCGGCGCGTATGTGAACGTGAAAAACGGTGAACTGTGGCTGTTTAACGCGACTATTAGCGGAACGAGTGGCGTGCCGATCGACGAGTCCGGCAAAACGCGCAACCGCAAACTGCTCGCCAAACGGCGCGAGATCGACAAGCTAATCGAGGCAAAGCAGCAAGGGCGAACGATTGTACCGCTCGAAATTTTAACCGGCGGCCGCTACATAAAAGTCCGCATCGCCATCGGTAAAGGTAAAAAAGAGTACGACAAACGACAAACTTTGCGAGCGCGCGACGAATCCAAACGCATGAAGCAGGCAATCAAAGACGGCCGATGACTTTTATAGCACAAACGACGGGTAGGTATTTTATTTACCTTAATAATATGTTATGATACTGTGATGTTTATTCCTAGCGAGGCGTGCGTCGACCTTACGGCCGAAACGGCACATCGTATACATTACGGTAACCTTTTTGTTGCCTTTTCAGAGATGGATTCGATTGCACACCACCAATTAGGCGTGAGTCTGGGGATACACACGTCCGAAGAGGCATTCGAAAACATACCCGAAGCCGACCAATTAAGACTTAGAAATATGTCGCTCGCAAGGGCGTACATCTTTTTTGCGCATGATGAGTCGGAAAATCTTCGTGCGGTGCCATGGATACGCTCTCCGCAAGACTCAAAATTTAGCGGTCACCTTCGGATTGCCAACGAGTTCAAGGACTTTGCTTTAGGCGCCCATGAAGGGTTAGAACTTAATAGGCCGCTCGATTGTTTCCCCGACGGTTTAGGGGGAATAGTCATTCCGAGCGAAGACCAAAATGATAAAGAAGGTCAATTAACGTTCGCTGGGCGCAACAAGTTTGCGCTTTCAGAAGAGTATGTGCATTCTATTAAGGTTTCGCAGCAAATTTTGGCCGAGCACGGCATTGAGCTGAATGTGCAAGCTGGGGAAGCCGTGCTGCCAGCCGATGAACGCTTGTCGAATCTAACGTAGCAGTGGTTTGGTTTCTGACGTAGCGGTGGTTTATTGCGTCGAAGCAATCTCGGTAGTTCTCGCGACTACTCTATTGCCTAAAAAGGCGCTCTTCGCTATAATCACCCTTGTCATCGCTGTTTTTACAGCGCTACAAGTTATTCCGGGGTAGCTCAGCGGTAGAGCGGGTGGCTGTTAACCACTAGGTCGCTGGTTCGAATCCAGTCCCCGGAGCCAAATCGATTCATTACAATTAACCACATGCTGACAAACGGCGCAGTATGTGGTATTTTTTATGTTCATGACTACTTCCGAATCGGCTAAAAATGCTGCTGAAGAATTTCTATTTGAGCAAGGCGCCTTTGCACATAGATCCGAGCAAAGACGATCGTTGCTTGGCTGCATGGCGTGCCAATGGCAGAGAAGCCTTGCAGCGGACGGTGAACCAATAGCCTACGGTTATCAAATCATGCAGTGCACTGGCATAAAGGGCGGGACGCTTTACCCCTCGCTGCGAAGATTAGAAGATGCGGGCGCTTTGAGTTCATATCAAGAAGTAGAAACATCAGATGCGGGGAAACCCAGAAGATATTATTCACCTGCAAGTACTAACCTAGGCCTAGGATTAGCTTATCACTCTACGGAAACTTTCGAAGACTGTAGATACGGTATGAGCCCAGACAAAAGAGAAGTTCCCGCTAAAGAGATAATCGCAGCCGATCTCCTTGTTGCTGCAAGTGATCGCTCAGGGCTTGAATATCTCATCGCAAAAGCAATGCAGAAACTTGACGCTTTGGATAAACCTCCCCAGTAGAGGCTGAAACCGACGACAATAAGTACGCCGGGGTTTGCTATCATTAACCCATGACCAACACCCACCCACCCCAAACCAAACAGTCCGACTTTCACAGTCCCGTTCCGCAAAATTCTCGCTACATACCTTTCACGCAACAACCGAGCTGCTGTGTGCCGACTTGTTTTCAGATGATCATGTACCGTCATGACATTCCGCTTCGGCCGGCAGAGGAAATTGGCTACCACCTTGGTTTAGTGGTTTCCCCAGAGCGGAGCAATTTGTTTTCTCATGTACGGACATCCGCCGAAGTACCAGCAGCCGGTTATGGCATACAATCGCATTTGCCGGAATATGAGCCAAACGCTGCTTTCGCACGGATGAACATACCGCTGCACTTTGCAATCGATCCTATCAAAGATATCGCATCGGCAAGTGAACTGTTAGAAAAGTTGCGCGCCTATGAAAAAGACGACGTGGATGTAGTGGTTGCGTTTCACCTTGGCGCGCTGTTAGACGACCCGAGCCTTGCAACAGCGCATCATGCCTGTGTCTTCGACCGAGTGCTCGGCGAGCAGGTCAGGCTCATAGACCCAAGTTTTTACGCGCCGAAGTGGAGAACCTTTAGCGCCGAGCAACTGTTCGCCGCCATGAAAAAGCATGTCTCGCCTGAGTATGGTGGCATGTGGTTGCTCACAAAAACAACCAAATAGAACTAAAACCAATTAGCGAATACAATATCCTTATGGAAAAGAAATGTGACGCCTGCGAGTTTATAAAAGCACCGAAAAACCAGATTTTGGCTACCGATTATTGGACGGTAGGAATTGGCAATGACCAACCCTATCTTGGCCGGGCGTACTGCACGCTAAAACGCCACGAAGGTACGTTAGGCGATCTCAGCAAAGAAGAGTGGGATGACTTGCAGCCAATCTTCAAAGAGCTAGAGCAAAGGTATAAGAAGGTCTTCGGAGCCGAGCTCATAAACGTCGAGTGTAATATGAACCATGCCTTTAAATCAGAGCCGTTCAACCCGCACGTTCATTGGCATATTTATCCCCGCTACAGCAGTTCAGTAGAAGTAGCTGGCGTCGTTTTTGAAGACTCGCTTTTTGGCAGCCACATTGATGAAGACCTGGTTAATATTGTCGACGATACAGTCGTTGCAGAAATTGTCAGTAAGCTCAAAGCACGGATATGATCTGAGAGGACAGTTACCTCATAGTGTTATCAAAAATACACTCCATGATATAATATGCGATTATATCGGAGACTTCATGGCTGACAATCGCGAACAATTACAAGCTTATACCGCAGACGCACTGCAAGCACTTGAACGGCAACAGGCGCTTCTCGTTCCCGGAGACTACGAAGAGAATCGTTTAATGGGCCTGCAGGTTGCAACCGGCGTCGCACAAACTATTCTTAATGGCGATAGACGGCTCATCATTAAAGAGGGTGAGGTTCGTAACAGAATTACGGGCAACACCACTCCTGAACATACACTAGAGTTTAACCACATAAAAAGCCTTGGTAGGGCTGGGCTAAATTCTTATTGCTGTATATCAAAGGGTAGGGTGGATTTGCGTTCAGGCAAAGCTCACTTTAGCACCCACACAAATGTAAGTCTGATATCGGGTATGCCGAAGTCAGGGAAGGATGTTGTTGCCTGGCCTTATATCAAGTCGATGCTCGACGACCTGCAAGGGGCATTTTTGAGTCCTTATGTTACTGATCCGTATCATTCCACTTAGTACGAAGCTCCGTCTGCCCGTGGTAGAATACCCGATATGAAAAAGACCGTAGAGTGTGTCACGCTGCAGGCCCAGCCACCGGGGGCTAGGGAATGCTTCGAGCTTTTACGCGAAGTTGACCCCGGAGCACCATTTGCGCTGTTTGGCGGGGCAGTGCGGGATGCTCAGTATGCCGCTCACTGGGGAGTACCTGCACGGCTGAACGATTACGACATTCGCGTGTGGCTCCCTGAAGATGAGCACAAAGCACGTACCGAAGATTTCGTGCGACGCTTGGGCCAAGTGTCCGGAAGCGAAATAGAGCACAAGCCGAGCGCGGGCCCAAGCGGCCGCATACGATATTATTTTACTTTGGGTAGTGGGATCGAGCTGGATGTCAGCGTTCGCCCGCCCGCCACTGCATCACTGGACGTTGCCAGGGTAGCCATCGAACGGGCAGGCGATGCAGACGCCGGGCTTTCATCGGTTGCGATTGCACCTGACGGCAGCGCATGGGCGACGCCTGAGTTTCAAGCCGATATCGAGAATCGTACTATTTCCATGTATCCACGCCCCAATTCCGGCAACCGGCTACCCGAGTACGCTGAACGAATGCAGGCACGGTTTCCCGATCACGAAGTTGTCTGGCTTCCGTCATAGAAAGTTGCATTACCACTGGTTGCTGGTATAGTAAACCTGATGAACACCATTGCCGTCCTCGATTACCGCCTTTTGCCTGATGCACAACAGCAAATTCAAGCACTCGCCACCAACAAAGTGACTTTTCCGGAAGCGCTGTGCCCCGAGAATGAACGCATAAGCCGAACGGGTGACGCCGATATTGCCTTAGTAACTCCTTGGGATAAGATCGACACCGCATATTTAGACGCTTGCCCTAATCTCAAATACGTCGGATTGTGTGGCACCTCTACGGCGAATGTTGATCTCGACGAGCTGAAAAAGCGTGGCATCGCCTTTAGCAACATCGTGTCTGGCGACAAAGAATCGGTTGCTGAGTTTTTCTTTATGCAGCTCGTGTTGCTAGTGCGTGGCATCGGCGAACAACAATGGAAACCCGGCGAGCGGCATGAATTAGTTGGTCACCGGATTGGCATTATTGGGCTCGGCTCAGTCGGGAAAGCCATCGCGCATATGGCACTCGCGTACAAAATGGACGTCGTTTATTACAGCCCGCACCGTAAACCGGAGTGGGAAGAAAAAGGCGTCACGTACCTCGATAAAGATGAACTGCTCAAAACAAGCGAGATAATCGTGCTGTGCAGCGCAACCAATATACAAGTGCTTGGCGAGCATGAGTTCGAGATCATGAAGCCGGGCAGCATTCTCGTGCAAGCCTGTGCCGGCACGCCGTTTGACCAGCCGGCGTTTTACGGCTGGATCGCAAAGCCCGGCAATTTTGCACTATTCGATATATCAGCCGGCGAGCAAAATTATCAGGATTACAAGGATTTGCCACGCGTCGTCTTCCCGCGATTAGTGGCCGGCGACACGTACGAATCAAACGAACGACGAGGCGAACGCGTTGTGGCAAACCTGCAGGACTACTTGCGTCACCACCAATAAAAAACCGATAAAAATGACCGCAGATAATTCAGCTGCTATACTAAAACTATGCAAAAAATAGCTACTCGCGTCTTCATTGGCGCCTCCATCACTTTTGGTGTTATAGGCATTTTGGCGGTTCTGACATCGTCGGGGCCGGACAAGCCCGACTCACACACAGGCGAACTGCTCATTAAATTGCTCTTTATAAACGTGTTTATTATTTTGCCGGCGTTTGCGATCAGTATTGCGGGCAAATATCTGAGCGGCAAATAGTGGCATTTCTCGTTGCTACGCGCCAGCATCGGGCGTTCGTGCAAAAATACCACGAAATCGTATACTAGACATCAATGACACAAAGAGGTGAAACAGGCCCCGCTGAGGGTTTCGGTGAGCGGGAATTTTTCGGTTTTATTAATGGTGGTGCCAATCATGAGCTAAAATTGCTTACTGGCGCCATCCTCTTAAGTAATCCCGAGGTTCCATATTCGAACTCTGCGTTGTCTCAGGAGCTCATCGGTCGCCAAGGCGAAGCGGTTGTCTGGAAAGTCTCTTCGGGTACGCCGGCCCAATATTGCAATCGTAGCCTTGAGCCCATCGGCGCGGTCGTTAAAACTGAGGTTATCGGCAAAAAAGGGAAACCGGTGATTGGTTACCAAGCCGAGCCGCTGCACCGTGAAGCCAAGCTGGCCTGCACGGGAGCGTTACTTGGCTGGAGCCTCGATTATCCCGACCTGTCGTTACAACAAAGCTTTGGCGCAACGCAAAGTAGCTCCATGGTGCGCACTCCCGAAATACGCTACCGCGTGTATACAGCACTGCTCGCAAATAGAGGCGGGCTTACCATTTCCGATATTTTTACGTCGCTTAAGGGAGAAGGTTACCCGAACTACGAAAGCATGAACACCCAGCTTACAAGAATGCAGGAACTCGGGCTGGTCGCGCTGCGGACAACGTACGGTGAAGATCATGCTGTCATTATTGAACATACTTCGTACGATGCGCTGTTTGGCACGCTCGAAGACGCCATGGCCGAAACGCAAGCCGCATATGCGGCGATTAGGCAGGTCGGCCAGGGCGAGACTACTTCGGTAAATGAGATCATATCGAAAGCTCTGGAAGTCGACCCCGCGATCAACGCCACGCTCCTGCGATCAAAGCTACTCAGCGGCCTTCACTTTGGTGGCTATCCCGGCTTGGCAGTGGTCGGCGAGCCACAGACGCTGCGCAGTGCGGTCACGTTGGCACCAAAAGCCAAAAAACCTATTCGTGATTTACATAAACGGCTCGAGGCTGTGCGGGACGGGGATTACAGCGGCATCGAAACCGCCACCGACATTATTGGCGATACCGAGTCATTTAGAACGCTGGTAGCAAAAGCGAAGCGTTTTTCACCCCTCGTTATGGGCAAAGCGTTGGGCCATCAGCTGCTCGAATCACAACTCATCAGTATCGTCAGCGCTCCGGGCGGTGTCACGGTACGACAAGCGCGCAACGCTCTTATTACTCAATACGGCAGAGATATCGCCGGGCATACCGTGCGTGCCGCCCTCGCGGCAATGGTCCGCCACGGCAAAATAGCAAGCGACACTATTGCCAAATCCCCGCATTCCAAAAAAAAGACAATGGTTTTTAAGTCGAACGAGCAGTAAACCGTATTGGTATACCACTGGTTCTGTGGTACTTTAATGTCTATGTCAAAACCGGAGCAACCAGGATCTTCGCCAATTTGGGCCGAAGGCATAACGAATTTTTCAGGTGCGGTAGAGCAGGGTTATGTTTCGCCCGATCATGCAATCGCCGCAATAGGTCAGGTAAGTGTGAGACTTATCCAGGAGGGCTCTCTCCAAAACTTCGGCGTACTCCAGCAATTTTTACGGGAGCAACGCGCTTTCGTGCAACTCACATCCCAAGTTTTTCGACGAGAAATGATGCCACGGCCTGATATAGTCTGTGTGGACGCCGTTACGCAGCAACCGCGCAACCGCTGGTTGTTAGTTTGCCTCGGGGGACCAGCCGAGTTAGAAAAGTATTTGCGGCAGCACGCTATGTCGCATGAAATAAACGAGACCATCCTCGCGCGGGACACGGGGACGTTGGCAGTGGATAAACGATTATCGTGACTGCAGCCCGGCTTTTTTGCGTAACGCCGTCCGAACTTTCTCTGCCTCCTGAAGAATTGATTCTCTTCCTCTGAAATATTTGCGACACACCAAAAGCTGTGTCATGCTAGCTTTCATGACTACACCAGAATCACGCGAACCAGCAAACGACCCGCAAACCCAACAAATGCTTGCCCGCTCCCTCGATCAAATTCGCGGCTATTTAGACCCGACAGTGGCAGAAACCGTGTTACCTCCCGACACAGAAGTACTTGGCGCACACACCGAATTATATCGTTCATCCGCCTTACGTAGCGCGCAAGACACGCTGCCCGGTCGCTACGCGTCAATCGACCGCTCGCTTATTATTCTTAACTTGCCGGCAGGCAAGCAAGTGTTCCTAGTAAGCGGAAGGGCCACCCCGGGCGACCCGCTTGATTTCGAGCACGCTTTGGGCGGTGGCGAAGACTCGCGTGATATACACAGTAGCGCCTACACCTATGACGGCGATGGTATTATTACCGAATATTTGCTGCATACTGGCGAAGTTTTTACACACGACGGTGAGTATGGTGATCCCGCTACGCTCGTCCAGCACGTCAGGGCCCGTTTAGGTGAGTACGCGGGCGCCGAAAGCGCGGGTCAACCCATACCAGCCGACCAAATACTTCCGCAGCAATAACAAAGGTACCGATGAGCTCTCATAATAATTGCTGCAATGACTGACCCTGGCGAAATACGTGCCGCCGAACCGTTTGGTGAGCGACAATTTTACGATTTCCTTAATGGTGCAAGCAACCATGAGCTAAAGCTGCTTACCGGTGCAGTGATTCTGGCATATCCTGATATCGCGTTTTCGCCAGCTTTACAGCGCCGTGCCCTCAGCGATGGTCAAGGCGATCATGAGGCTTGGAAAATTGAAACATCCATACCAAAGAATTATTGCATCAACAGCCTTGAACCAATTGGCGCAGTCGTAAAGACCACAATTCGAGGGGAACAGGGCGCATTGGTAACTGCATTCGAAGCTGAGCCAGTGCACCGCGAAGTAAGACTTGCCTGCATAGGCACATTGCTTGGCTGGAGCCTTGAATATCCCGACATGTCGGTACAACAGGTGTTTGGTACGACCGCCAGCCATACCAACATACGCGCGCCAGAGATGCGTTACCGGAGCTATACCGCACTTCTGACCGGTAACGATGGCGGTACGGTGAAAAGCATGTTTACGTCACTCGAAGGCAAAGGCTATCCAAACTATGCGAACATGTATACTCAGCTAATAAGAATGCAGGAATTAGGGATAATTGACCTAGGCACTATTGACCAAAATCCTGAGATTAGTATGCACCACGCTTCATACCGAACGCTTATTCGTGGACTTGAAAATACCTTTCCAGCCGCACAGGCAGCCTATGCAGCAATCGAGCAGTTTGGGCAAGGACAAACCACTTCAGTTAATGAAGTAGTAGACACGGCACTCGCGATCAACCCAACCATCAATTCCGTCGAGTTGCGCACCATGCTGATTGATGGAATAAATAAGAAAGTTTACTCAGACCCGGAACATATTCAACGTAACCCGCAGCGCACTGCAGTTACCTTTGCGCCAGCAGCAAAAAAACCAATCACCGAATTGCACGAGCGGCTCGAGGCAACGAGGGCCGGTGATTATACGGGCGTGCAAACAGCGGAAGCAATCCTTGATGACCCTCAGGCGTTTAGAAGTCTCGTGCAAAAAGCCAGGAGTTTCTCCCATCTTGTCAAAGGCAAAGAGAGTGGCCGAAAATTATTAGAAACACAGTTGGTAAACCTGGTCACGACAACGCAAGGGCAGAGCGCAACAGAACTACGGGATGCACTTAAAGCACAACACGGCAGGGAAATTGCGGAGCGTTCGCTCCGTGATGTTCTGAGAGACCTGGTTAACAGTGGCAAGATAGCACAAGACAATGTACCCAAAAAACCCTACTCAAAAAGATCCGTTGCCATATTTAGAGCAAATGAATCTTGACTTTAATTGATTTTGGTGGTATTATATATCGAAAACAACGGGAGAGTGAGTCATGGCAAATGTATCTGAGACAGGTCCGCGAGCATTTGAAGTACAAGTAGTTACTGCCGCAGCAGTGTGGCCGGTACCAGAAGTTATGGCCAGCGCACCTGAAGCACCTACGCCAGAGCAGAACCCTGAACCACTAGTATTTCTTAGCGACACAGCTTCCGAACCTCAAGATGAAACACAAGCAGGTACTCGCGGCATTGCACTCCGCCGCTTAGCTGCCGGTGGTGCATTGGCAGGCTTTGTAGTACTCGGTGGCGCCGCAACAGCACAGGCTAGTGAAATCGCTCCCGCCACAACTACCGTAGAAGCCCAAGGCCAATCATCAGAATCATCAACCCCAATCTGGATTGTAGGCGGGAGCCTGGCGGTTACTACGCTCGGTATGATCGCAAGTAACTGGGTAAGCAGCACCAATATTCGTAAAAGCTCCCACGAAAAGCAAGCCGACCGCTTTGCCGCAACTATAAAAGAAATAGAAGGCGACTCGACAGGCCAAGCACAAGTTATGCAGCTCCACGCCCTCACTCCCTACACTCAGAGTAAGGAATTTGCACCACTCGTAGCACGGACCAGCGTAGCTTACCTTCGCGCACGTCGCGGCCAAATTGATGAATTGCGCGCCCAACACCGGGAGGAAACAGAAGAATTTGAAGCCGGGGTACGTAACACCCGGAACGCCGCCCGGGAAGCACTCAACATATTGCTTACAGCCCTACCTTTGGCACGCGAGCAATTACCTGGTCAGTCACGAATTAAAAGCCTGCTCACCAAAAAGAGCCCCTTGGAAGATTTGGCAGAACTCACCGACGCCTTCACGGAAGACAAATCACGCGTTGATGCCCGAGCAATAAATCTCGACTACATGCGAGACATAAAATCGGCCGACTTTCACGATACAGACTTGACCGGCGCCGGCCTGCAAGGCAATCAGCTCTCGAATGTTGTTTTCCGCAATGCCCGCTTGTCCGAAGCGCAGCTTGAAGGCAGCACACTGTTCAAATGTGACCTTCGGGAAGCAGACTTCCGCGCCGCCTACCTTTTCTGCGCAACAATCGAAAAATGCGTTGTCGACAAAAATACTAAATTTGGTAATCTTCCCGACAATCACCCTGATGCAAGGTTCGGTAGCCTCGACCCTGAAGATCCCGAAAAACACCGTGGCAATCCAGAAGTCATACTCAAAGACCTCATTTCCAAGAAGCTTTCAAAGGAAGAGATCATCAAACTGGTACATGATTGGCAGCGGGACGGCCTTGTACTATGCGAGGGCAGCAACCCTGAATACTTTCTAACTCCTGAACTTTCCGCCGACCAAACTGTACAATAAGTATAATACTTATTATGACAGAATATGACCCGGGAGGTGCCGGCGAATCAGGTGATCCCTATCCCATTGAGTGGTATGGCAAAAGTTTTGAAGCGCTCGATCAGGAACTCAACCGGAAAAAGATCTTCATCGGCAGGATGGTTACGCGGGAGTACTTGGAGCAACTCGGTTTGGCGTGCGCCGGGGACGATGAAGCGCAGGCACTCTTAACCGATGGACTTAATCGATACGTCATAAGTGGCATGCTGATGGAAGCCGCCCAGAAAAGCGATGCGACTTCCATCGAATCGACCGTGGAAATGCTTCGGAAAGCACTGCCGGATGAGCTGCAAAATTCCATTGGGCTGCTCGTCCCGTTATTCGTAGCGCGGGGCATAGAGTTTCAGGCCAATGAGCGTGACTCACCGAAAGTGCAAGCATGGCTCGAGGAATACACGCTACTGCACGAAGCAACGTCAGAATAATCCCTGCTATGGCGATAAAATTTTACAATGCAAAAAAATCGCGCTGGTTTTTCTGGACCCAGCGATAATTTTTGAAAATGGCGGTGTTATGGCCGCCGCGCGAAACGTGCGCCACCGCGTGCGGATTCGCTTTTATAAGGGCATCGATAAACTTCTGCGCGACTGCCGTGTGCGTGACGTTATCGGCATCGCCATACAACAACATGATTTGTTTGCCGGCCAGCCGTTCAACATACTTTGCCGCGGCGATCTGATTCAAGATTGCCGCGGAAGTCTGCATGTCGGTTGGCTGCGAGCGTAAGACGCGGCCAAAATACCAGTGGTTATTCCATAGCCCCACATGCTCAGCAAAGTCGCCGAAGGGCGCCGACAACACCAACCGCGTAATGCGCGCTTGGTCCTTCGCGGCAGCGGCGGCAAATAAAGTACCAAAGCTGATCCCCATAGCCAAAAATTGCATGTCTTTTGGCGCACGGGCAATATAGCGCGCTACCTGTGTTTCGGCGTCCGCACTGGCGGCCACTATGTCTTGATACGGGCTATTGATAGCGATGAGTTTGGGCTTCGGCAAAAATAACACGCACCGCCATCCCAGCTTATTGAACTGGCGAATGCCGAGAGAATACATCGCCTGGTGCGTCCGCCAACCACCAAAAATAAACATGGTACCTTTTGTTCCGGCGCCATGTTCCGAGACAGAAAACGGTGCATCCATGCGATAAGTATAGCAACTACCGGCAATAATTATGATAGAATTGCAAGATCATTTTATAAACAGAGGTACACATAGCACATGTCTCTCATTCGCATTTCACGCCAGTTCTCACCGGCGGAACAACAGACGTTCCGTAGGAAAGCTCCTAAAAGCACCAATCTCGACGAGTTTGATATTCGATTGCGACGGCTGGGCGAGGCATCGACTACGCTTGTTGATCGGGGCGAATTCGGGCGTGTCATTTCAAAAAGTGCTGGCCGGCTGGCGACCGCCAGTGTAACCGAACTGGCGATCGAGCTTAACAAGGAAGTGCTCGCCCAAAAGACCTTTACTGAACACCTCCAGCTTGAACCAAAGGATGTTAATTTTTTCGGGGGAGGTCCGGTACGGAGCATCGCGTATGTGCTTGACGCGCCTGAGCTCGA
>Ga0070676_10000504_pt1 | contig 18680 bp, 15 predicted proteins | sample KBSM53metaG_FD_64667 | JGI IMG/M metagenome (GOLD analysis project Ga0070676, IMG submission 64667) | Miscanthus rhizosphere microbial communities from Kellogg Biological Station, Michigan, USA - KBS M5-3 metaG | ecosystem: Host-associated > Plants > Roots > Rhizosphere > Soil ...
TATATTCTGCGGTGCCGAGTACGCGGATCAGCTTGGTTTGCTCGGGATTTTGCTCACCCGTGTTGCTGAAACGCGCGGTGCCGAAGTCGGTGACTTTTATTCTTCCGTCCTTGCCCAGCAGCAGGTTGCCAGGTTTTAAGTCGCGGTGCAAAAGCGAGTCTTGATTCGGAAGTTTGGCGTCATTGTGGACGTGGGCCATGCCGTCGATGGCGCCCAAAAGATGGTTGACCACCTTGATGGTCGTAGTCTTTGGCCCTTGCGGTAATTTATCAAATGAACAGACGGCACGCTCCATAGTGATAAACGGCACACGAATGTTGCCGGCTGGCGGATGGGTAAAATCGCCGCGTTCAAACACGGTGATAATGTTCGGATGTTCCGAAAGGTTTGCGAGGTGCGCGCCTTCTTCGATAAAGCTGCGGCGCGAAAACGGGTCTCCATAGTCGGTGAGCACTTTGACGGCACGGTCTTCGGTGCGGTCGCCTTCGCTAAAAGCAACCGGGTACACTCTACCGAAGCCACCACCACCTAAGTCGCCCGCTTGCAGGGCGTAGCCTTCTGGCAAGCCAGCGGCTAACGATGTTCTGAGTTCGTGGTCTGGCATAACGGTAGCTCTCCGCCTCTAGAGTGATTTGCAATAACTTTAAACTATTTTCAGCCAAAATGGAACTATTACGAAACCATTTTGTGCGGGCTTTGTATTTATTATATATGTTCTTTAACGGTCGGCAGTTGTCAAATAACAGCGGATACGATAAAATCTAAGCTGTTATCACGATTCTCTGCCCCGAAACGGGCGCGTGCATAATAGTGGGACGTGGCCAAGTGGTAAGGCACCGGGTTTTGGTCCCGGCATTCGGGGGTTCGAATCCCTCCGTCCCAGCCATGAAATTATGAGAAGGACTACAGATTGAACTGTAGTCTTTTTTAGTACGAAAAGTTCGAATCCCTTTCCCCCTTTGTCAGTAACATGCGGCTTGCTCCTGAATGTTTTGCCAGCAAGCCCGGATGACTGTATCTTTGTTTTTCAAGTGTAGAAATATCTATAAATAGATATCATTCTGGTATATTTAGGATAATCGTATGATACATAGCTAACATTTATATCTGTTATGTCTTTGTATTACACAGTTTACTTACAAGCTAGAAGTAAATAATACCGTCGCATTTTCATTTTTAACAGATAGAATAACATAAATAAAAGTATCTACATCGTAGCTATGATAATTTGTTGTTACATTCATAGCCAGTATTTACGAATTATAAATTAATCTCATTCTACAAATTAGAGATTTAAAGGTGTTAATGGAGCACTTCAGCTTCCACCTTTTGATCAATACTACAAGACTGCAAATCAAAGCATAAGCAAAATAGTTTACATAATATAGACGCTTGTAAATTATTCGTATCTGTTAATATACGATTTTTAGTTTCTTGTCTTGACTCTCGCGTTTCGGCGGGTGTAAAATTACGCCAAGACCGGGGATATAAGGTTTAAAAGGAGAGGTAAATGAAAGCAAAAATCACTACTAACGCCGGAACATTCGAGTTCGAGGGCGACGACACAGCCGTTGAGAAGCAGATTGCAGCAGTGCTCTCGATTTCCGCGACTATGCCGGCCGCCCAGGCAACACCAACACCCGGCGCTGCCGGGGAGACGGTCAAGACAAAGAAGCGCGCCTCAGCGCCTAAGCGATCATCGGTGACGCAGCCGAAAATGTTGGCCAACCTGCTTTCCAGCAAGGAAGAGGTTGATAGCCTTCGTGGTTATTTCGAGGAGAAAAAACCGTCATCGCATATTGAGACCTTCGCGGTGCTGACTCTATGGTTGCGCAATAATAAGGACATGGCCGATGCGTCCATTGATGAGATGTGGAGCCTTTACAAGGTTCTGGGTTTGCGTCAGCCGAAGAACCTTATCCAGACTTTCCGAGACGGTAAATCCAAGAAGAGCTACTTCGAGTCTAACGACAACGGCCGCTACTTTATCACTTCTTATGGCGAGACCTTTGTGGATCATGACTTGCCTGCACCAGTACCAACTAAAGGAGTGAAGTAGTCATGGAAGAAGATCGCGAAATCCAAGCTATATCAAAGGTAAATGCCGCTCTTAAGGAACTGACTGAAGATGAGCGTTACCGCGTGATTCAGTGGGTAGCGAACAAGTACGTCCAGAACGCGACACCACTAAAAGTAGCGGGGCCGACCGAAGTCAACCCCCATGCTGGCATGATCGAAGGCGTCGTTGATGTTGTAAACGCACGAGGTCAGGAAGAACCGCAAGACTACGACACATTTGCTGAATTGCTTGAAGCGACGGGCGCCGAAGCACAGGCGGACCTACTTATTGCAGCGGGATACTGGTTGCAAGTCGTCAAAGGTGCCGCGCAGTGGACCACCCGCGAGGCGAATAACTTGCTCAAGCCAACCGGGTTGGGCATCGACCGTATGGATAATTTGATTCCTAAGGTTATTGCAGAGAAACCCAAGCGCCTTATCCAAGTAGCAAAAAATAAGTCAGCTGCCGGCCATGGTCACCGTCAACTAAAACTTACTGACATAGGCATTAATTGGATTAGGAGTCAGCTCAGTGGAAAATAGTGCGTTATTGGCAGCCCTTCATGCCAAAATTCGCGGCCAGCTGTTAGACGAATTCAATAAGCTTATTAGTAACTACCGCGAATCCCGTTGGGAGAGCTCAGAAATGAGCGGCGGTAAGCTGTGCGAGATCGTATACACGATTCTTTTGGGTCATCTAAATGGAAGTATCCCTGAAAGCCATGAGCATGGGCCGCGTGACCTTCGGTCCGCTCTAAACGATCTTGAGCAGAACTTCCCCTCTTCTCTGGGCCGCTCTGCAAGAATTCAGATTCCGCGGGTATTGATTAGCGTGTATGAGCTTCGAAATAACCGAGGAGTTGGTCATGCTGGCGGAGACGTTAAGCCAAGTCACATGGATGCGACTTATGTAGTCGCTGCAGCTAAATGGACTATGGCAGAGCTAATCAGACTTTTTCATAATGTTAGTTCAAAAGATGCCCAAGATGCAGTTGAGTTTCTGACTGATCGTGAGCTCCCCATGATTTGGGACGTAAACGGTAGGAAGCGAGTTCTCACTGCAGCTCTAAGCAAATCAGCACAGACGCTTATATTGCTACATCAAGTATCGGCCGCAAAGGATGAGGAACTTTTTTCGTGGGTCGAATACAGTAACTTTAGCGTATATAGGTCCAAAGTTCTGAGGCCTGGGCACAAGCAGCGTTTGTGGGAGTACGATCCTGACACAGGTATGGTCACACTCTCTGCCCTCGGAGTTGAAGAGGCAGAAAAAATACTATCAGCAGGCAGTTAAGCCTCCTGCTTCCTTGTCGATATTATTGTCATCGGTGTCGAGTTGAATTAGCAATGCAAAGAAATCTATGAGTTCATCGCCGATTTCTTTTGCTTCTTCGAAGGTATAAGTTTTGCCATTCTGCTTCTCTAAAATCTCCCGAAGATGTTCGTACATTTCGTCACTAACATTGTTGGCCATTACAATACCTCACGAGCTGCGGAAATAGTTCGACTTAAGACCACTCTCTCCAGCCATCGGGGGAATATATAACGAGCCGACAGAGCTGACGATAGTGCTTCGCGATCAGGATTTAAAAGACGCTTCCGGTATTCTCCATGACTGATTTTTCAAGTCGACCAAAGGTCAGCCTGTCGTATCCTCGGCTCATTTTATATTATGAGTCAGCGAGATGTACTTATGGCTTTGATTTTGTATCTTTTGCGGCATCAATGGCTATAGGTCCAACATTGATGAGTTTATTTTCAGGCGCGCGATAAATTATTGCTATTTTAGCCTTTTGGAAAATAAGAATGTCATCATTATTTTCTGACTTTTGGAAGAAAGGTTGATCTTTAAGCTTTTCTTTGTCGCGAACTTTTCCAATAATAGGTGTTTCATCGCTCGGCAGCTGATATAGCTTACCAACAGCACTCATTAATCGCTCCGTGTCACCCTCGGCCGCATTTCCGGGATGTGCACGCAAATCGTAGTAACTCTTAGCAAAGTATCCCGCTGTACCCGTAGCAAGCAGCAGCACAAACACCACCGAAATTTTTATAATGACATTCTTTCTGTTTCTTGGTTGATATAGATATTCTCTCCTTATGTGACTTTTATTATTCTTAATATCTCAGGCATACTCACTTAAACTATTTATTTGCAAAAGCATGCCAATCAAAATGAACATCTTTAGGCTGAGCTTGCTGAACTTCAACCACAAAACCGGTAGTTTTTACATCTGTAACACGGAACGATCCGGTTACAAATTCGCGGGGAGTAACAGTAACGTACGGCTCTTTGGCATACCTGCCGTCAAAGACAATAAGGACACGGCGTTTGCGGGCTGGCAGAGTCGCTTGATTTGCTTGATCATGCGAAAGCTTTATGTTGCCAGTGATGGTAACATTACCAGTGAACGTAGCGTCACCAATAAAGTGAATAGGACCCTCGAAGGTTGCTGCAGCCTTAAAAGTAGCGTCTTTACTGACTATCCCGCCAGTCCATAGCCCCTGTTTAAGATGTTTCATCTCAACCTGTTGTTCCTTAATTGCCTGCAAGACTACTGGCGTAAGCGCGGCATACGAAACTGATTTGTAACCTTTTTCATCGGTCATAACTAAGCCGGGCAATACGGTTTCGAGTTGCTGCGCAATGACTCCAATCTGTTTTTTGCTGGTATCCTTATCTGTCAGCATATTGAACTGCTTGACGTCTATCTTGTTCACAAGGTTAAGAGCGCCGCTGAAATTTTCGATATTTTTCTTCAAACGTTTGTCGGATGTACAGCTGATACCTCCGGCAGTATTTGGGGTAACCGTGCAGGTACCGCCGGCATTTTCAAAGCGCGCCACTGCGGTACCCGATGCGATACTCGAACTGCCGACGTGCAGTAAAAAGCTGGGAGATGTATTGGCAATACCAATCTTGGTTGTAACAGGACAGCTATTGATCGTGGCAATACACCCTAGTACCAGGCTATCGCCTTGATTCACGGTGGCAAAGGCGCCGATCGCAGTCGAATAATTTCGTTGTGTCACAGAGCTAAGACCAGTGCTATAGCCGAGAAAAGTGTTATAAGATCCAGTTGTATTAATGTTAGCAGCCGTACCTGTTTGCCCCGATTGAGAACCAACGGCCGTATTAAAAGTACCGCTTGTGGTCCCAGAAAGCGACTGTGTGCCGAAAGCCGTGTTGTTACTGCCAAGATTACTTTGTAGAGCGCCGTACCCGGTAGCAGTATTTAAACTGCCTGTAGCGTTGCTCGTAAGCGCATTGACGCCACTAGCCGTATTGTGAGTACCGCTTACATTGGTATTAAGCGCCTGAAAGCCAAGAGCGGTGTTCAACTGACCAGTTGTATTGGATTGCAACGTATTAGACCCGATAGACGTATTTTGACTTCCCGTTGTAGCAAGGGGTAAGGAGCTCCCCCCGATCGCGACGTTACTGCTTCCACTTGTAAGCGATTGCAAAGTAGCGCTACCAATGCCAATATTATTAGTGCCGGTAAGAGTGAAATTGCCGCTTGTAGAGCCTGCAAAGAAGTTTCCCGTACCCATACTATGGATCCATGAAGCGCCATTTTGTTTGATTATGCCAGCGGTTGATGAAGTAATTGGTATATTGATATTGCCATTGACGTCAAGCTTTTCTGTCGGGCTAATACCAATTCCAACGTTACCGCCAGATAGAATTGTCATCCGAGTAGCGTTATTCGTTTCAAAAATAAGTGATTGAGCATCGTTTGTACCAAGCGTAAGCGCTGCAGCGAGCGTATTGCCCCCGTTACATGCATAGTTGCTAGATACGTCACAAGCTGACGATGCCCCCGTATTAGAAATGGTAACCGTGTTTGTACCCGAAAAACTAATTCCCGACCCCGCGACGAGCAAGGTACTAAGGTTTTTGTACTCTAACGCTGTTCCCGCAGCATTTACTCCTAACAATTGGTTGGCTGTTCCTGTGGCATTCAAACCCGTACCACCATTGGCGACTGGTAAGACATTAACAACTTCGGTTGTCAGGTCAATTGTAGTCCCGAGTGTCGTTTGTAATGCACCCCCAGCAACGGTTAGACCCGTCCCTGTAAGGTTTGTAAAGGCATCCCCGTTAACTGTCAGATTCTGACCGGTAGTAACAGTGAGGCCGGCACCAAATGTTTGCAGAGCCGTCCATATATTAGCATTACTAAGATTGAGTGCCAGCCCGCTAGCACTTTTACTAAGCGTAGTGCCATTTAATTCCAGACCGAAGGTTGTGCCAGACAACTCGATTCCTAAGCCGTCGGCCGTGTAAGTAGTATTAGTATCGGTGTCGACGTCAGCCGAGCAGACGAATGCGGTGCCGGTCCATTGCAGCTTATCAGTGCTGGTGCACGTCGGGCTATTGATCGCAACGTTACCGCCACTTAGCTGTAAACCATTACCAGCATTAACAGCCAGCGTATAAGGGTCAACGGCCGTGCCGGTGCCCGAACGTACCAAACCTGAATTAGCACCGGTAACATTAGTCACCTCGTTACCGATTACGGCATCTTGCTCAGCTGCTAGCGTAGCCAGTTCCCAACTGTCACCATCCCACTGCCAAAACTGCCCAGTCGTTGAACCGTTAGCGAAAGCAATATTAGGGTTCTGTCCGCCAGAGCTGGTTATGGCGCCAGAACCGGTAACACTCAGCACGCCAGTGTTGTTAAATGTCGTACCAACCAAGCTGAGCCCTGTACCGGCGGTATAGGTGGTATTGGTGTCTGTGTCGGCCGCACAAGCGTATTCTCCACTCGTAGCCTGGGCCTTTAGTACTTGTCCAGCCGTACACACTGCCAAGCCGAATTCCGTACCAACAAGCCGCAGACCCCCGTTAGCAAGTGCGGCGTACGTTGTTTTGGCGTCAGGGATGGTCACGTTATTTCCACCAGAAATTGTCAATAATCGGGTGCCGTTGTCAAAGCTCAGTGTTTGGGCGTCGGTATCGGTGTCGGTATCCACATCTGCTGAACATACGAACGCCGTGCCCGTCCATTGTAGCTTAGTAGTGCCGGCGCATGTCGGACTATTCACCGAAAAGCTAGTGCCAGCCAGCGCTATGCCGTTACCGGCCGTATATGTCGTGTTAGTATCGGTGTCGACGTCGGTAGAGCACACAAAAGCTGTGCCCGTCCATTGTAGTTTGTCCGTGCCGCTACAGGTCGGGCTGCTAATCTGAATCAGGTTGCTGGCAATCTGCAACCCACTTCCAACGTTTGCCGCTAAGGTGTAAGGGTCGATAGCCGTACCGCTCCCGGATCTTGTCAAACCTGAATTGGTTCCAGTTACGTTGGTTACTTCGTTGCCAATAACCGAATCACTTTCAGCAGCTAACGTAGCTAATTCCCAACTATCGCCGTCCCATTGCCAGAACTGACCAGTTGCCGAGCCGTTGGCAAAAGCAATATTTGGGTTTTGGCCGCCGCTGCTGGTGATTGCACCCAAGCCAGTGACGCTAAGTACACCGGTGTTATTAAAGGTAGTGCCGACAAGACTTAGCCCGGTTCCTGCGCTGTATGTTGTGTTAGTATCGGTGTCGTTGTCGGCCGCACAGGCGTATTGGCCACTCGTGGCTTGGGCTTTGAGGATCTGACCAGATGTACAAACAGCCAGGCCAAACTCGGTACCGACCAACCGCAGACCGCTACTGGCCAACGCCGAATATGTCGTGTTGGCATCAGGGATGACGACGCTATTTCCACCTGATATAGCAAGCAACCTGGTACCATTGTCGAAACTTAAGGTCTGAGCATCGGTGTTAGTATCAATATCCGCAGAACATGCAAAAGCCGTACCGGTCCACTGCAATTTCGTCGTTCCAGCACAGGTCGGGCTATTAATAGAAAATGTGGTACCGGTAAGCGATACACCATTACCGGCGGTGTAGGTGGTGTTGGTATCGGTATCAACATCAGCCGAGCAGACGAACGCGGTGCCGGTCCATTGCAGTTTGTCGGTACCGCTACAGGTTGGACTATTAATTCTAATAGTGTTGCTGGCTATTTGCAGCCCATTGCCCGCACTTGCTGCTAAAGTATAAGGGTCAACAGCGGTACCGCTGCCAGATCGAACAAGGCCAGAGTTGCTACCTGTAGCATTAGTCACTTCATTGCCAATAACAGAATCGCTTTCAGCGGCCAAGCTAGCCAGTTCCCAACTATCGCCGTCCCATTGCCAAAATTGTCCCGCAGTAGCCCCATTTGCAAAGGCAATAGTAGGATTCTGCCCACCCGTGCTCGCAATAGGCCCCGCGCCAGCTACGCTTAACACCCCCATGTTATTAAAAGTAGTGCCAACAAGGCTCAGGCCCGTACCGGCCGTATATGTCGTATTGGTGTCGGTGTCAGTATCTGTAGCACAAGTATAGGCGGACGTTCCGGCATTGGTGCTTTTTAATATCTGACCCACGGGGCAAGACTGCAAACTAAACGCCGTACCATTGAGGGCTAAGCCCCCGCTGGCTACACTAGTATAAAGGGTGTCTCGATCGTCAAAATTAATACTGTTACCGCCGCTGATTGAGAGCGTGTACGATACGGTGTTTGCGCCACTCGGCGCGCTCGCGGCAATAGTCAGAGTTTGGGCATCGGTGTTTGTGTCACCGCTATCGGCCGCACACACCCAAGTAGTGCCATTATGTTTGAGAATTTGGCCATTGGCACAGGCCTGAAGATTGAGCGTAGTACTAGAACCCAGCGCGACTACTCCACCCCCGCTAAGACCAGTGCCTGCGGTTATGACTAGACTACTATTTGCAAGATTATTGTTGGCAACAGTTCCGGCAGCGATTTTTTGGCCGGTGACGGCATTGTCTTGTAACTTATTGGTGCTTATCGATCCGTCGCCTAGTTTAATTGTGGTTACGGCGCCATCGGCAATCTTACTCGTGACGATCGCGCCATCGGCAAGCTTTACTGTCGTCACGCCACTATTGAGAATGCCGTAGGTAACGTTGTTCGTAGCTGTGACGGTGGCCGCTAAACCCTCGTTGCCGACAAAGGTAATAGTATCGCCATTTAATACCGGTTCTGTTGTAGTAGTATCAGTAATGGCAAATGAATAAGGTGAGGCGCTGCCAGGGGCCACGCATCCCCAGCTCCCAGCGTTATATTGCAAAATCTCACCATTGCCACAATCTTGTAAGGTAAGGGCAACTGCTTGGCTTGTGCCCATGTTAGCCAGCCCGCCGCCAGCAGGCAAGCTAAGCGATAATACTCCGGTGTTATTAATGGCCGTTCCGCTGAAGCTAATGCCGGTACCAGCAGTGTAGGTGGTGTCAGTGTCAGCAGCACAACCCCACGCACCAGCCCCGGTAGTCTTTATTATTTCCCCATTCGCGCAGGTAATCAGCCCCACTCGAAAAGGATCGAGTGTCGTACCAGCCCCTACCCTTACCAAACCGCTGCCACTGATGTCCATAATCTCGTTACCTATCACACCATCTTGCTCTGACGCACCATCACCAGAAGGCAAAACAACGCTGTTTCCACCGGATATAGTTAAGGTACTACCGTTCAAGGCTAAGGTCTGATTATCAGTATTTGGCTGGTTCTTTACCGTCGTGGGAAACGTGTTGAAAACATTCGTTACCGAACTGTTCTGCGGAGGATTCTCTGCTCTATCCTTTGCAATTTCTTCTTGAATAGTTTTATTGATTACTTGACTGGGTGGAAGCATTACGATTTGGCCCGCTTCATTGCCAGTAAGCAAGCTACCGGGTTGGATCGCTATGCCATCAAATACATCAGCCAGAGTACCCGAACCTTTAAGGAGCGGTCCAACAACATCGGTATCGCTTACCGTGGCCGCCACTCTACCAGGGTGTCCGCAGGTTTTAGTAGGTGTTGCATAAATAATATTTTTAGCCGCCAACCAATTAAATGCACTGGTTGGATTTTGATCAACAGCCGTTAGCCCACAAATGGTTTGATTAAAGACATGGGCAGTCGCCTCGTGCGGCACATTACAGGAAGAAAGCTTAGCCTTTCCGCCGCTTACAGTGCCTGATATAGCACCCGTATTAGAGGCGATACATACTTGCATTAGCGTAGCAACCCGCAGTTCCCTACCGTTAGGTACGGCAGCAGTAAAATTGCCCTCTTTATCCACCACAATGTCAGCAGCATCATAGCTGTATACTAAGTCAGTACGAGTAGTAGCTTGATAAAACTTTATGCGAAAATCATATGTGCCAGCTGCCAATGGGCCATTCTGAGTTCTAAGCACGCCCTTTACCACAAGAGGGTGTTGGGAAAAAAGCAGTAATAAGACAATGATTACGCTTAGCGCAATTAGTCCGGCAGCTAGCCATTTTACGTGTAAACGACGCTGTGCTCGTTTTGCATCCATCAATATTCCCCTACATGTTAGCTCAGACTCAAACCTGATTTGTGAGCCATACTAAGATTGTGTAAGACTCAGCAATGCGAGTTGCACTCATAAAGTTGGATCATTGCTGTAGATACCGACTCGTCCTCTTCGCAGTACCCCCAGAGCGGCTGCATAGATGAAATTATATGCCTGCCATATTAAATGCAGATTAATATGGTAGTGCAGCAACACTCTATATGGTTCCAGCAATGTAAAAGTACCTATCATAAGGGATGTAATTTGCTTTTTAAATAGATTAGTTTAGTTAAGAAATCTTTATCATTGCGAGAGAGGGCGCGCCCTCTGCAGCACCACTGGGCTATCTGTATAAGCAATTCGTGCAAGTGGGTTAAAATAAAACATTACTTATTTATTTGAAGGAGAGGATCATGTCGCACACATACGTTGGGCCCGGTGAAGGCCCGCACCCAATACAAGAATTTGCACAACAGACACTCGACGTAATAGGCACTGTAGGTCGTGTTCTTGTTGAAAAATCCGAAGCGTTAGGGCAAATATTTCGCGATCATACGGTTAGTGTCTCCGAGATTGCAATAGTCAGTCTCGCTATGGGACGCAGAAGTGATGACGCCGAGCATGAATCCCATACAAATGGAGATGATCAGGCTCACTCAGGTGAACTTTACAGAGACCGCGACAAAAGCAGTGACCAAGACCACGATCCAGGTCCAGCTGACGCAAATCCAAATTAAGGCACCAGTGGTCCTGGAATCGCGGGTTCGGTGAAGCGAAGACGCGCACAGGTGCTGGCACCGAGCACGACTGAGCGGAGAAGCGTGGAGCGCGCCATCCCTTCATCCGTCCAACCAATCTAAATCTAAAAATTAAGACGTGTATACTACAAGTATAAGCTTAATAAAAGGTGGAAATATGGCAGAGTTCAAAGAAACGGTGACAACGAGCAAGGACCAAGCTGTTAACCAAACAGGTGGCCAAGTCCAGCAACAAACCCGCAAAGTAAATACCGAAGTCAAGGCTAGTGGCAAGTCTACCCTAGGCAACATCGTTTGGTATATTCTCGGCATCGTTGAAATTTTACTAGCCTTCCGTTTTGTCCTTAAGTTGCTTGGGGCAAATCCAAACAGCGGATTTGTTGATTTTATTTATAGTGTAAGTGGAATTTTGACCGCGCCATTCGACAATATCTTTAATGTCGCCAGTACGAAATCGGGTGATATTCATGCAGTATTCGAACCCTCCATATTAGTTGCCGCAGCCGTATATGCACTCATTGCGTGGGGTATTGTGAAATTGGTTAATATTAACCGGGATGATGCTTAAAGCTATAAGAATGTTTTAAAAGCGAAGTACTCCTGAAGTTCAACTCTGGCCCGCAAGCAGCAACAGGACGCACAAAAAATGTACGTCCCTGTTGTTTGTTTAGCGTATCCATATATTATTTATGAATGATTCCTGCCAGTTCTGTTATTATGAAAGGATATGAAAGGTGTGGATAATGGCCGAAAAGATTGACGCTGAAGAACTATGGAAAGTTGCTTGGACGTACATACAAACTATTGTAGATACGGTCCGCGAGCCTTTTTTAATACTCGACGAACACCTTAAGGTGCTCTCGGCTAATAGAATTTTCTACGCTTTCTTCCAGGTCACTCCCGAAGAAACAGAGGGTAAAAACGTGTACGATCTTGGCAATGGCCAATGGAATGTGGCAAAACTAAGTATCCTTCTCGAAGATATCTTGCCCAAGAACACCTTTTTTACTGATTTCAAAGTCGAGCACACGTTTCCGCGGATTGGCCATAAGGTTATGTTGCTCAATGCGCGCAGAATTTACAAAACCGGCGAAAAGCGTCCAATCATGTTGCTGGCGATGGAAGACATCACGAAGCAAAAAATGCTCGAGGACCAGCTAAAATCTTACACAAAACGACTGACTTACGAAGTAGCTCGTCGAACAGCACAATTAGAGGCGCGAGTAAAAGACTTAGAAAAAATGAATAAGCAGCTCCTCGATTACAAGAAACAGCTCATGGAGCTCAGGAAAGAGCTCGACGAATTCAAGCGAGAACAGCGTTAAATTCTAGGTTTCAAGGTACTGGCTGAATCGGAAGTTTGATGATAAATTCTGTATGGTCACATGTGGGATTAAGCGTCAACGTCCCGCCTAAATTAGCAGCTACCGTCTGCTGAGCCATAAACAACCCGAGGCCGAGGCCCGTTTTTTTACTCGTATGGAACGGCTTAAACAATTGTTTTCGCTGGACTTTTGAGATTCCTATGCCCCAATCACTCACCGTAACTATAATGTGAGTGGCATTATGTTGCATGAGGATAACCAGTCGATTTGCCCTTGCCTGGTCGACTGGTATATCGTTATATGCATCAATAGCATTGCTCACCAGTATCGTCATTACCTGAGAAAAACCTGTGGCGTCCCCTGCATATCGCAATGGATGCGTTGGCGGCTGCCACTCAATCACCACGTTTGCCTTTGTTGCTTTGTGATCCAAAAAACTGATAACTTCGCCTATTTCCCGGATAATATTAAATGTTTGTTTCTTTGTATCGCCATGTAGCCGAGATCGCGTATCATTCACAATGCCTTCAAGGTAGCCTGCAATTTCGCGAGTGCGTGTAATTGCCCGATCGTCTAATTTGTGTTGCATGCCGTCAATTTCTAGCTGTAATGAGGTAAGCTGATTTGCCAGTTCATGCAAGAGTCTTACGCCAAATTGGCCAAGTTCTGCAAAACGATACATTTGTTGTAGCTCTTCCAGCTGAACTTGACGTATCTGGTCACTGCGCTTTTTGATCTTTTGGCGCACAATCTTTTGTTGGCGCAAGGTATGTTCTACTTGCCGTGTATGCTGCAGTGATAGCCGCACTTTGCGCCTAAAAAACCACAAGACGAAAATTATAGGAGCCCATATGATACAAGCTATAGCGATATTGCCATAGCGCAATAACACATTGTCGAACGGCCGGTCTGCCGCGTGCCATCCGAGGGTATCTATTTGTAAACCTACAGCGAGAACACAGGCGGTAATCGCAGCCGGTGCAGCAGGCCGAGAAGTCATGGTTACAAATTTGGCGACTAAAAATTTACGGACTTCCATTTCCTTTTGTATCCCAAGATGCCGTGAGATAGTGCGGAAGGCCAATCTAAGCGGGCACGCACGGTATCTTTCACTACACCAACAACATATTTTTTTACTGACGATTAAAATGGTTTGTTCTATACACAGCTCCCTGAAAGAATCATGGTGAGTTATCTATCATATAGCCAATGCCATATGCTGTTTTAATTAAGGGTTTGTCGAACGGCCGATCAATCTTGTCGCGAAGATACTTTATGTGCACATCGACTGTATTATTCCAACCTTCAGAACCGGCTTCCCAGGCGTGATCCAAAATCATTGATCTCGTGAGCACATGACCCTGATTCACTACTAAATACTCTAGGACATCGAATTCTTTCTTACGCAATACAATATTCTTTCCACGCCGTGAGACTTTGCGTCGTGTAAGATTGAGTGTAAGGTCGGCAACGGTGATTATTCTTTCCTCTTGCATTTCTTGTCCGCGGCGCAGCAATGCAGTGATCCGCGCCTTCAAGACATGCTCATTAAACGGTTTAGTCATGTAGTCATCTGCACCGCACTCAAGTAATCGTACCGACGTCCGGGGATCTTTTTGGACAGTAAGAATAAGTACAGGAGTTGAGATATTTGCTCGCCGTAGTTCCTTGCACACCTCGAGCCCGTTCATGTCTGGCAATCCAAGATCCAAAAGAATGAGGGCATATTGAACGCTCAGTGCTCTTTCGATGCCTTCTCTGCCTGTGCATGTATAGTCAACTATGTAGTCAGGATGTAGCAGCGCTTTTACACTATCAACCAGGAGGCGATTATCGTCAATATACAGTATTTTCATAGTGTTTGAAGAACTTAATAGATCCATTGTGAGCATACATGAAGATAATTAAAACGATGTTAAGGGAAGATTAAATCTACTAGATATAGTGGTTTGTACGGTTAAAACTCCCATATTAAAAGCTTCTAACACCCGTAAAAGACAATATGGGCTCGGATTAATCTCGTGTTAACTTTGCATTTCTATAGTGTGACCATTATGAGTTTAAACAAGGTTACAGGAATGAAAAAACTACTAACAGGTCTTTTAGTCGCACTGTTCGCTTCGGCGAGCATAACCACCGCCACCGCACATGCCGCACCCCCGCAAACCTCAATAACAGGTGTTGTAACGGAGAACCAAATGTCCGTGGCGGGAGCGAGTGTCACCGTCGTCTGTAATGGTCACACTGAAACAGACACAACTAACGCCCAGGGCGCCTACCTGGTAAATTACCTCTCGGCGGATTGTCCTTTTGGGGTGACCGTAAAAGTAACCGCAACAAAAGATGGCAAGAGCGGCGTCAAGAGCGGCACCGTGCGCGGCATAACTACAAAACTAAACTTAGCGATTGTGGATGTTGAGATCCCAGAATATGGCATCATCGGAGCGTTAGCTGCTGGTGGTACCGGAGTCGGTATGGTCTATTACATTCGCCGCCGCCAACAACAAACACAACTTTAATCTAACGTAAAGTTTAATAATGCGCCTATCAAAAACTATCAACCCGCTACTATGGCGGGTGATAGTTTTTTTAGCACTTTTTGTAATAATTTCCGGTGTCATCGGCCCGCGAATTATTAGTGGCGGTATTTTATTTAGGGACGGCTTTGCGTTGTATGGCGGCGTGGGCAAGGCCCTGATCTTTGGCTGTATCGCCTTTGCACTCCTTGTCCGACACCAGAAAGTGCGTGTTGCATTACGTCCGTGGCGGCCGACCCTGCTTGGATGGATGCTTGCGGCGGCCATTGCATTTACCATCTCCTGGATAACAATTCACGCTTTACTTGCGGGCGAGCGAAATACCCAAACTTTGCTACTGGCGCATGGTGGCTTACTCGCGTGCCTGGGTTTGCTGGGAGCGGGGTGTTTTGGCCCTGCAAATATACAGTTATTGTGGCGAAGTTATAAACGAGCAGTCGTACAATCTACCGCTATCGCCGCAGCGTTCTATGTATTTTTATTAGGGGTATATGCGCTTTGGCGTCCGCTTGCATCGGTAACTTTACATAGCGTCAGAGGCATGTTGAGTCTCGCCGGCTTACCTGCGGTGGTGGTTCCTCCGCGTACGCTCGTGCTCGATAAATTTGGTATCACTGTCGCGCAGTATTGTTCGGGCATTGAATCGATCGCACTTTTTACCGGCCTATACATTTTGGTTGGCTTATTGGACTGGCAACGCATCAATTGGCGGCGTTATTTTTTGGTATTTCCTTTTGCCCTACTTGGGCTTAGCTTGCTTAATATTTTGCGTGTCTTCGGACTCATTATGGCTGGCTATTATATCAATCCGCAAGTTGCTTTTAGCCTTTTTCACACCTATGCCGGTATGGTTTTTTTCGTGCTCTATAGCATAGTTTTTTGGTCGGTTGCTTATAAATACCTCGTGGCGAAACCAGTAAAACAGGAGGAATAATATGAAAATTCTACAGATTATTAGTTACGGATATGTAGCTGGCGGTGCCGAAAAAAGCGTATTGCTTTTAAAGCAAGAGCTGGGCCGGCGAGGGCATGACGTACTGGTCGTTTCAAGTAATCACAAAAACGGCAACGAGCCCCATTTTAGCGACAAGGAGTTTCCTGAAATTGACAGCCCAAGCACTTCACTTATCGCCAAGGCGATAAAACACCTTTGGTACCCGGCGTCATATCAGACGATCCGAGCGGCGGTCTCTGAGTTTGCGCCCGACATCGTGCATTTTCATATTATGGGTCAGCTTTCGCCGTCGGCACTTTTTGCGCTTGGCAATGTGCCCGCTGTTTTGACCGTGCATGGGCCTGAAGAATACGTTTCCGGGATTTTAGAGTGGAGTCTGCCGGAACATCTTTTCAGAGACAACCGCGTGGCTGTCTCTAATTTAACTGCACTCGGTCGTGGATATGATCTCTATTTTCGCCACCTGCAACGCCCACTCTATACCCATGGCTTTCGGAGACATTTGCGTGCGTTGATCGCACCAAGCAAATACATGGCAAAAATACTCGAGAAAGAAAAATTCGGCGTCCCCATTCACCATCTTTACAACGGCATTCCCTTGCCCGAGCCGCAACCCTTGCAGAATCGGCAGCGCTTACTGTTTGTCGGTAGGCTTGAATACGTTAAGGGAGTTGACGTACTCCTCGAGGCCCTTCGGAACGTAACTGCACGATTTCCCCAAGCCCATTTGTCTATTGTCGGTGATGGTGCGGCCCGTTCCGAGCTTGAAACATTTGTACGCCAGCATCGGCTCGAGAAGCACGTTACCTTTTATGGCTGGTTGGCACCCGAAGCTGTGAATAACGAATACGCAAAATCAACAGTCGTTGTTATTCCTTCTATTTGGCCGGAAAATTTGCCGACCGTGTGTATCGAGGCGCTCGCGATCGGCCGGCCAGTTATTGGCACCAACGGAGGCGGAATTCCCGAACTGATCAAAGACGGCGTCACCGGACGCATCGTTCCAAAAGGTAATGCTGGTGAGTTAGCCACAGCAATTATTGACCTGCTATCTTGGTCTGACTTTGGAGCAACGACCCGTGCCTGCGTCGATTCGATGCAAGACTTTCAAATTACAAAATTTGTCCAAAATCTGGAACAGCTCTACCAGCGAATAGTAGATAACACGAAGGAGCCAGCGTGAATATTTTGATCGTGAACGGCTATGTGCGCCAAAATAAGGGCGACGCCGCCCTGTTGAGCGTACTGTGTGAGGAACTGCAAAAAACGTTTCCAAAAGCGACCGTAGTAATATCGAGCCAAGAAGATCCGGCCGAAGATCCGACATTTGAAAATTGGCGTAACGTCGGTTCACTCAATCGGTATTGTTTTGATCCGGCTACTGGCAAGCTAAGCCATCTATTACGAGTATGGTTGTGTTGCATGACATTCTTGTTGTTGCATTTCGTTCCCAAAAAATATCGTCTGGCTGTGATCCGCATATTGCCACGAAGACTCCAGTTGTTTATGCGTAACCTTCTGCAAGCGGATTTGGTAGTTTCGATGGGCGGGGGCTACCTGAACGGCGACCGATCGCTAATGGCGCAAATTGCGGTGTACCTTATGGTGGCACCGCTCAGTCTCGCCAAACATTTCGGGGCTTGCGTGGTATGTGCGCCGCAATCAATGGGGCCTTTTGCAACTCGTTTTCAGAAGAGAATTGTTACGCAGGCGCTCGAAAAGGTTGACCTTGTTTTGACCCGTGAAGCAAGGACGGCCAAGATTTTAACAGGACTATCTGCTCAGTTTCCACTGAGGCAGTCCGTGGATTCTGGTTTTTTGTTCAAAACGGCGGCCGTTACTAACCTTCGCCGCCAGTTACAGGTAGGCGACCACGATTTGCTGGTCGGTATTACCGTGCGGCGCTGGCTTGACGCTAAACGGCAGCACGCCTACGAGCAGGCTGTGGCCGAAACCGTGGATTACCTTGTGACCCATCATCAGGCGACTGTGGTATTTATTCCGCAAGTTACCTCGTCACTGGGTGGCGACGACGACCGCGTGACCGCCGAAAAAGTATACGCCCGAATTACGTACAAAAACCACGTGCATCGTTTACAGGAACACTACACGCATCAACAGATCAAATCATTGTACGGCGAGCTGGATATGCTCATTGGCACGCGGTTCCATTCGGTAATATTTTCACTGACGTCGCTTGTGCCGGCTTTGGCGATTGAATACGAGCATAAAACCAGCGGTATCATGCACGATCTGGCACTCGACACATGGGTTGTAAAAATCGAAAAAGCCACCCCTGCTGTGCTTATACACAAGATTGATGAACTTATCGCCGGTAAAGATGATTACCGAGAACACCTCAAGCAAGTACTTCCTGCCTACATTGCTCGCGCGCAAGACGCCACAACGCTCATCAAAGAAACCTACGAGTTAACGCGTTAGCCAGAGCCCAGCACCATATAATCGAAGTTTATCTGTGATCCGCCTTGGAGGGTTCTGCGCGTCGAAACCGTGAAGCCAGTAGTGCTCCGCGACGAAACGTACAAATCCGAAGCCACATTCGACTGATCGGTGATGACAATAGAAAGCGGCACGTTTGGGTACGGCTTAAAGAACGTGATATTCGCTATGGTGCCCGGCAAGGGTGCGGCCTTCATGGCGGCCGAGACTGATCCGCCCGTAT
>Ga0070676_10000512_pt1 | contig 18570 bp, 16 predicted proteins | sample KBSM53metaG_FD_64667 | JGI IMG/M metagenome (GOLD analysis project Ga0070676, IMG submission 64667) | Miscanthus rhizosphere microbial communities from Kellogg Biological Station, Michigan, USA - KBS M5-3 metaG | ecosystem: Host-associated > Plants > Roots > Rhizosphere > Soil ...
GGCGACGACCTGTCGCAGGCGACGCTGGCCGAGCTCGAGGACGCGATCCTCTATTCGGTGTTCCCGAACTTCCAGGTCTGGGCCGGCTACTTCGGCAACATCGTCTACCGCTTCATTCCCGATGGCGATGACCAGAACCACTGCCTCTTCGACATCTACCTGCTCGGCCGCCACCCGAAGGGCACGGAGCGCCCCGCGGCCCCACCGCTGAACCGCCTCGGCGACGACGAGCCCTTCACGAGCGCCCCCGAGATCGGCGCGCTCGGCGGCGTGTTCGAGGAGGACATGCGCAACCTGCCGCACATGATGAAGGGCATGCGCGCCAGCAAACGCGGCCGGGTCAGCCTGGCGAGCTACCAGGAAAGCCGCATCCGGCACCACCACCTGACGCTCGACAAGTACCTCGGGCTCGCCGGCGCCGACAAATGAGCCAAAACCGGCAATGGATCCTGCGCGCCCGCCCGCCGGGCGAGGTCGGCGCCGCGCATTTCGAGATCCGCAGCGGTGCGCGCCCGGTGCCCGGCGCGAACGAGGTGCTGGTGCGCACGATCTACCTGCTCGTGCCGCCGGCGATGCGGCTGTGGATGAACGAGAAGGCGAGCTATGTGCCGGCGCAGCCGCTGGGCGAGGTGATGATGGGCATCACGCTCGGTGTCGTCGAGGCGTCGAACGTCGCGTCGCTGCCGGTGGGCACCTACGTGAACGGGATGGGCGGCTGCCAGGAGTGGTTCGTCGCGCCGCCCGAGCAGCTGATGCCGCTCGCGCCGCATCCGGCGCTGCCGCTCGCCGCCTACCGCAGCGTGCTCGACGTGCAGGGCCTGACCGCCTATGCCGGCCTGACCGACATCTGCCGTCCGGTGGCCGGCGAAACCCTGGTCGTGACGGCCGCGGCCGGCAGCGTCGGCTCGCTCGTGTGCCAGATCGCGCGCAAGCTCGACGTGCAGGTCGTCGGCATCGCCGGCGGCGCCGAGAAGTGCCGCTGGCTGCGCGACGACTGCGGCATCGCCGCGACGATCGACTACAAGGCCGACGACGTCGGCGCGCGCCTGGATGCGCTGTGCCCGAACGGCATCGACATGGTGTTCGAGAACGTCGGCGGCCCGGTGCTCGACCAGCTGCTCGATCGCATCAACGACCGCGCGCGCATCGCGCTGTGCGGCATGGTCGCGAGCTACAACGACGGCGGCACGCAGAGCGCGCGCGCGCTGATGCAGCTCGTCGTCAAGGCGGCGCGCATCGAGGGCTTTCTGGTGCGCGACTACTTCCACCGCCATGCCGAGGTCAGCGCGCGGCTGCAGGGCTGGCTGCTCGACGGCAGCCTGAAATACCAACTGGACATTCTCGACGGCCTCGACAACCTGGTCGTCGCGCTGCGCCGGATGTTCCATGGCGAGAACCGCGGCGTGCAGCTGCTGCGGCTGTCCGGGGAACGACTGTGAGTGCCGACACGATCGAACAGGCGATGGCGCGCGCGGCGCAGCTGCGCCAGGACATCCGCCGCTTCTGCGCCGAGACGATGCCGGCCGAGCTGCGCAGCAAGTCCGAGCGCCACCAGGTGCTGGCCAAGGCCGATTACCTGCAGTGGCTGCGCCTGCTGCAGCGCCAGGGCTGGGTCGTCGGCCACTGGCCCGAGGCGCATGGCGGCGCCGGCTGGTCGGCGCTCGAGCGCTTCGTTTTCGAGGACGAGCTCGCGCGCCAGGGCTGCCCGTGGGTGATCCCGTTCGGCGTCAAGTACGTCGGCCCGGTGATCTACACCTACGGCTCCGACGTGCAGAAGCAGCGCTTCCTGCCCGGCATCATCAGCAGCGAGGAGTTCTGGGCCCAGGGCTATTCCGAACCCGGCGCGGGCTCCGACCTCGCGGCCCTGCGCACCGCGGCGCGCCGCGACGGAGACCACTACGTCGTCGACGGCCAGAAGGTCTGGACCACCTATGCGCAGTGGGCCGACTGGCTGTTCTGCCTGGTGCGCACCGATGCCGAGGCACGGCCGCAGAACGGCATCTCGTTCCTGCTGATCGACATGCGCAGCCCCGGCATCACCGTCAAGCCGATCCGCACGATGGACGGCTACGCGCATGTCAACGAGGTCTGGCTCGAGAACGTGCGCGTGCCGGTCGAGAACCTCGTCGGCACCGAAGGCGAGGGCTGGACCTATGCGAAGTTCCTGCTGCGCAACGAGCGCACCGCGGGGGCGATCGTCGGCATGGTCCACCATGCGCTGCAGCGCCTGAAGCGGCTCGCGCGCGAGACGCGCGCCGGCGCGGCGCGGCTGATCGACCAGGCGCCGATGCGCCAGCGCATCGGCGAGTTCGAGCTGCGCTGCTTCGCGCTCGAGGAGGCCGCCTACCAGGCGATGCAGGCGCTGATGGACGGCTCGGAAAACGGCGCCGAGGCCTCGCTGATCAAGCTGCGCGGCACCGAGCTCTACCAGGCGATCGCCGAGGCCACGGTCGAGGCGCTGGGCCTGGCCGGTGTCGCCTACGACACCGAGGCGCTGCACAGCGCCGAACTGCCGCCGCTCGGCCCCGACGATGCCGGCGGCATCATCAAGGACCACTTCTACAACCGCGCCGCGACGATCTTCGGCGGCTCGTCGGAAGTGCAGCGCAACATCCTCGCCAAGATGGTGCTGGGACTATGACGACCGACACCGACACGATCGAGATGCTGCGCGACAGCGTGACGCGCTATGCCGCCGATCACTACGGCTTCCTGAAGCGCCATGCGGTGCTCGCCGACGCGCGCGGCTTCGGCGCGCAGGCCTGGGCCGACTACGCGCAGTTCGGCTGGCTCGCACTGCGCCTGCCCGAAGACGCCGGCGGCATCGATGCCGACGCGAGCGCGATCGGCGCGCTGATGGAGGTCGTCGGCGCGCGGCTGCTGATGGAGCCGCTGCTGGCGAGTGCGGTGCTCGGCACCGGTCTCGTGCTGCGCGCCGGCAGCGCGGCGCAGCAGGCGCGCCTGCTGCCGGCGCTGGCCGACGGCACGCTGAAGCTCGCGTTCGCGAGCGACGACGATCCGGTCTGCGCTGCGGGTGATGGCGCCGATGGCGCCAATAGTGCCGATAGCGACTGCACCTTGCGCGGCGGGCGCCTGCACGGCAGCCGCCACGGCGTGCTGCATGGCGACATCGCCGACCGCGTGATCGTCGGCGCGCGCGATGCCGATGCCTCGGGCGCGTGGGCGCTGTGCCTGGTCGACGCCGATGCGGCCGGCCTGCAGCGCCGCAGCTACCGCATGGTCGACGGCCGTGGCGCCGCGAACCTGCGCTTCGAAGGTTGCCGGGTCGAACGCCTCGACGCCGCCGATGCCGCCGCCGCGCTTGCCGCCGCGCGTGACGAGGCCGCGGTGGCCTTGTGCGCCGAGGCGCTCGGCGTCGTGCGCAGCCTGGTCGCGACGACCTGCGACTACCTGAAGGTGCGCAAGCAGTTCGGCAAGACCATCGGCAGCTACCAGGCGCTGCAGCACCGCATGGTCGACATGTTCCTGCTGCAGGAGGAGATCCGCGCGCTGACCCGCGCGGCGCAGCGTGCGCTGCACGGGCCGGTGGCCGAGCGGGCGCGCATCGTCAGCGGCGCGAAGGCCTACATCGGCGGCGCCGCGCGTCATGTCGCGAACGAGGCGGTGCAGATGCACGGCGGCCTGGGCGTCACCGACGAGCTCGACGTCAGCCATTACTTCCGCCGCGTGATGGTGATCAACGCGCTGTTCGGCAACCGCGATCAACACGTCGCCCGCTTCGTCGATGCGGCGCTGGCCGACGCCTGACCGACCCCTTCGACCGGAGACCGCCATGCCCTCAATTGCCAGCCGCTGGTACTCGCCCCGGTCCGCCGAGTTCATCGCGCGCTACCGCGACAGCGGCGCGTGGCTCGACCAGACGGTCGCCGAATTCGCCGAGGCGGTCGCGCAGCGCGCGCCGGAGCGTGTCACGCATGTCTTCGAGGGCCGGCCGAGCCGCGCCGGCGAGCTGCTGCTCGAAGCGCAGGCGCTGGCCGCGGGCCTGCAGCACCGCGGCCTGGTGGCCGGCGACGTGGTCGCCTTCCAGCTGCCGAACTGGCGCGAAGCGGTCGTGATCGACCTGGCCTGTGCGCTGCTCGGCCTGGTCGTCACGCCGATCATCCCGATCTACCGCGACGCCGAACTGGCCTACATGCTGGCCGATTCGGGCGCGAAGGCGGCGTTCTTCCCGACCACCTACCGCGGCTTCGATTTCGCCGCGATGATGCAGCGCCTCGCGCCGTCGCTGCCGGCGCTGCGGGTGCTGGCGACGGTGCGCGGCGCGGCGCCGGCCGACGACAGCTACGAGGCGCTGGTCGATGCGCAGCGCGCGCTGCGCGAGCGGCCGCGCGTGGACCCCAACGCGGTCAAGATGCTGCTCTACACCTCGGGCACGACCGGCCGGCCCAAGGGCGTGCTGCACTCCCACAACACCGGCCCGGCGACGCTGCGCCATGCGTTCGCGCACTGGGGCCAGCGCGAAGGCGACAGCGTGCTGATGGCCTCGCCGGTGACCCACGTGACCGGCTTCAGCTACGGCATGGAGCTGCCGTTCTGCTGCGGCGCGCGCACCGTTTTCATGGAGCGCTGGAATGCCGCTGAGGCGGTCGACATCATCGAGCGCGAGCAGATCAGCGCGAGCATGGGCGCGACGCCGTTCCTGCACGAGCTGCTGACCGAAGCGCAGCGCCGCGGCGTGCGCCTGCCGTCTTTGCGGCTGTTCGCCTGCGGTGGCGCCGAGGTGCCGCCGGCGCTAATCCGCCAGGCCGGCGCGGTGCTGCAGAACTGCCGCGCGTTCCGCGTCTTCGGCTCGAGCGAGGCGCCGCTGGTGACGCTCGGCTTCGTGCGCGACGGCAGCGAAGAGCTGGCCGCCGAGACCGACGGCGAGGTCGTGCACTACGAGGTCCGCATCGTCGACGACGATGGCCATGAGCTGCCGCAAGGGCAAGAAGGCGAGATTTGCGTGCGCGGCCCGGCGATGTCGCTCGGCTATGCGAGCCCGGCGCAGACGGCCGAGAGCTTCGATGCCGAGGGCTTCTTCGCCACCGGCGATCTCGGCCGCCTGACCGCCGAGCGCGCGATCCTGATCACCGGGCGCAAGAAGGACCTGATCAACCGCGGCGGCGAGAAGATCAGCGCGAAGGAAGTCGAGGACATCCTGCACCGCCACCCGGCGGTCTCGGAGGCCGCAGTCGTCTCGATGCCGCACGCGCGCCTGGGCGAATCGGTGTGCGCCTACGTGATCGTCAAGGACGGCCAGAGCCTGAGCCTCGACGCGCTGCTCGACAGCGTCGCGCATGCCGGCGTCGCGAAGCAGAAGTACCCCGAGCGGCTGGTGCTGGTCGACACCTTCCCGCGCACCGCCTCGGGCAAGGTGCGCAAGGACCAGCTTCGGCTCGACATTCGCCAGCGCTTGCAGGCCGCGCCATGAATTCGACGGCGCAACAGGAAGAGACGACCGCGAACCGAAGCGCCATGCTCGAGGCGCGCATCGCGAAGCGCTCGATCGCCGCGACCGACATCGTCGCGCTCGAGCTCGCGCCGGTCGTCGGCCACAGCCTGCCGGCGTTCAGCGCCGGCGCGCACATCGATGTCGAGGTCGCGCCGAACCTGGTGCGCCAGTACTCGCTGTGCAACGACCCGAGCGAGACGCACCGCTATGTGATCGGCGTGCTGCGCGACCCGAACTCGCGCGGCGGCTCGACCGCGGTGCACGAGCGGCTCGTCGAGGGCCAGGTGATCCGCATCGGCGTGCCGCGCAACCTCTTCGCGCTGGTGCCGGCGCAGCGCAGCCTGCTGTTCGCCGGTGGCATCGGCGTGACGCCGCTGCTGTCGATGGCCGAGCGGCTGGCGCGCGACGCCGCGTGCTTCGAGCTTCACTACTGCAGCCGCTCGCCGGAGCGCACCGCGTTCGGCGCGCGCATCCGGGCGTCGTCGTTCGCCGAGCAGGTGCACTTCCATCATGACGACGGCCCGCCGGCGCAGCGGCTGGACCTGCCCGCGGTATTGCCCGCGCCCGATGCCGGCATCCATCTGTATGTCTGCGGCCCGCGCGGCTTCATCGACTTCGTCTGCGGCCAGGCGCGCGCGCTCGGCTGGCCGGCGGCGCAGATCCATGTCGAACATTTCTCCGCGCCGGCCGCGGCCGTGGACGACGACGCTGCCTTCGAAGTGCAGATCGCGAGCAGCGGCCAGACGATCGCGGTCGCGCCCGGGCAGTCGGTCGTCGCGGCGCTGCGCGCGCACGGCGTCATCGTGCCGGTGGCGTGCGAGCAGGGCGTCTGCGGCACCTGCCTGACGCGCGTCGTCGGCGGCCAGCCAGCGCACCGCGATCAGTACCTGACCGAAGAAGAAAAGCTGCAGAACGACCAGTTCCTGCCGTGCTGCTCGCGTGCCCGGAGCCCGCGGCTGGTGCTTGACCTGTGACCGACGAACAAGACTGGAGACCCGCATGGACGAGAAACAAGCCTACGTGAGCATCGTGAAACGCGCGCTCGCGCACCTCGAGGCCGGCACCACCGACAGCGCAGCCGAGGCGTTCCGGATTCCGACCTCGGTCTACACCGACCCGGCCCTGTTCGAGCGCGAAAAGGCGACGATCTTCAAGCAGACCCCGCAGCTGGTCTGCTTCAGCAGCGACCTGCCCGGCCCCGGCACGTACACCACCTTCGACGACATGGGCGTGCCGGTGCTGTTGACGCGCGACGCCGGCGGCCAGGTCCACGCCTTCCTGAACGCCTGCAGCCACCGGGCGGCCCGCCTGAAGGAAGGCTCGGGCAAGACCGCGGCGCTGAGCTGCCCGTACCACGGCTGGGGCTTCGACCTGAAGGGCAAGCTGCGCTCGGTCTACGAGGAAAAAACCTTCGGAACGGTCGACAAGGCGTACTACGACCTCGTGAGGCTGCCGGTCGAAGAGAAATACGGCATGGTCTTCGCCGGCCTCGCCCCCGACGTGCGGGTGTCGATCGACGAGATCCTCGGCGAAACCGCGCCGCTGTTCGCGGCCTGGAACCTGGGCACCGCGAAGGTCGTCAACAGCCACGAGTGGCGCCTGAAGACGAACTACAAGCTGGCGCTCGACACCTTCTGCGAGGGCTATCACTTCTCCATCCTGCACAAGCCGACGCTGGGCGACATCTCGATCGGCAACCTCGGGTTGGTCGACTATTTCGGCCCGGACCAGCGCAACCATCGGGTGGCGTTTCCGAACCAGACCATCACCCGGCTGAAGGACGTGCCGCAAGCGACCTGGGGCATGGAGATCTTCAACGAGTTCCAGTTCGTGCACTTCATCTATCCCAACAGCATCGTGCTCGTGTCGCCTGCGGCGGTGGAGTTCTTCCAGCTCTACCCGGGCGAGAAAGTCGACGAGCACATGACGCGCTACCGCTGCTACTGGCGCGGCGCCGAAAGCGACGCCGGCTGGGACAACGACAGCCCGCAAAACCACTTCGCCTTCGTGCGCGACATCGTCACCAACGAGGACTACTGGGTCAGTGCCGGCGTGATGAAGAACCTGAACGCGGGCCTGCGCTCCTTCGGCACCTTCGGCCGCAACGAGCCGGCGCTGCACAACATGCACAAGGCGTTTGCGCGCGGCGTGGGGCACGCGTTCGAACAGGCGCCGCTGGTGCGCGACGGGCTGCGGTGAGGCGGCGGTGAAGCCGTCCGCCATGGGGCCGTCGTTCCAGGACCGGGTCGTGCTGGTGACCGGTGCCGGCTCCGGCATCGGGCAGGCCTCGGCGCTGGCCTTTGCCCGGGCCGGCGCCCGGGTCGCGGTGGTCGACATCGGCGCGTCGGCGGCGCAGACGCAGGCACAGATCGAGGCCGAGGGCGGCGTGGCGCGCAGCATCGTCGCCGACGTGACCAGCGCCGCCGATGTGCAGCGCATGGTGCGCGACACGGTCGCCGCCTGGGGCCGCCTGGACATCCTGCACAACAACGCCGGCATCAGCAGCGCCCAGGCCAGCACGGCCGACACGCTCGAAGCCGACTTCGACCGGGTGATGGCGGTCAACGTCAAGGGCGTCTGGTTGTGCATGAAGCACGCCATCGCCCAGATGCTGCAGCAAGGGGGCGGCGTGATCGTCAACACCGGCTCGGCGATGAGCCTCACTGCCTTGCCCGGTTCCTGCGCCTACAACGCCAGCAAGCATGCGGTGGCAGGGTTGACGAAGACCGCGGCGCTCGAATACGCGAAGCACCACATCCGCATCAACGCGGTGTGCCCGGGCGTGATCGTCACGCCGCTGCTGGCGAAGACGCCTGGCGCGGACAAGATCATGGACGTCCTGACCGGCGTGCATCCGATCGGCCGCCTCGGCACGGTCGACGAGGTCACCAGCGCGGTGCTGTGGCTGGCCTCGGACGGCGCCTCGTTCGCCATCGGCAGCATGCTGTCGGTCGATGGCGGCTGGACGGTGTAGCAAGTGGAGCTGACCACCCGCATCGTGCTGGCCAGCCGCCCGACCGGGCGGCCTGCGGCCGAACATTTCCGCCTCGAGACCGTCCCCCTGCCCACGCTGGGCGAACACCAGGTGCTGGTGCGCAACGACTGGCTGTCGATCGACCCGTACATGCGCGGCCGCATGATGGACATCCGCACCTACGCCGAGCCGGTCGGTCTCGGCGAGGTGATGGTCGGCGACACCGCCGGCGAGGTGATCGCATCGCGAGACCCGGCGTTCGCGGTCGGCGACCATGTCGTCGGCATCCTCGGCTGGCAGCGCCATGCCGCGGTCGATGGCGCGCGGCTGCGCCGCGTCGATGCGGCCCGACTGCCGCTGCAGGCCTACCTCGGCGTGGCCGGCATGCCGGGCGTCACCGCCTATGTCGGCATGATCGACCTGTGCGAGCCGAAACCCGGCGAGACGGTGGTCGTGACCGCCGCATCGGGTGCTGTGGGCAGCACCGCCGGCCAGTTGGCCAGGCTGCGCGGCTGCCGCGTGGTGGGCGTCGCCGGCGGCGCCGAGAAGTGCCGGCACGTGGTCGACGACCTGGGCTTCGATGCCTGCATCGACTACAAGGCCGATGACTTCAAGGCGTGCATCGCGCAGGCCGTGCCCGACGGCATCGACGCGATCTTCGACAACGTCGGCGGCGAGATCCTCGCGACCCTGCTCGGTCGCGTGAACCACTTCGCGCGCATCGCGCTGTGCGGCGCGATCTCGGAGCTCGACAACCCGCAGCCGCACGGCCTGAAGCGCCTGCTGCCGTTCATCGTGAACCGCGTGCGGCTGCAGGGCTTCATCGTCAGCGACCATGCGGCGCGCTGGCCGGCCGCGATCGACGAACTGAGCGGCCACGTCGCCGCGGGCCGCATGCGCAGCCGCGAGAGCATCGCCGACGGGCTGGCGGCGGCACCGGCCGCGTTGATAGGCCTGTTCGAAGGGCGCAACCTCGGCAAGCAGCTGGTGCGGCTGGGTTAGAGGAGAAGGGTTGGCGCGGAACTGAACCCGACGTCAGCCTTTCAATGCGATCGCGTCCGGCGGTCCTCGAGGATCAGATCGGCGGCGCGCCAGCCCAGCGCCATTGCCGGGCCATTGGTGTTGCCCGAGACGAGGCCGGGCATGACCGAGCAATCGGCCACGCGCAAGCCGGTGGTGCCGCGCACGCGCAGCCGCTCGTCGACCACCGAGCGGGCGTCGCGGCCCATTCGGCAGGTGGCCACGGCGTGCGTGCCGCACAGCGAGGCACGCCGGAAGACGTCGAGGATCTCGGCATCGGACTGGCAGGCCTCGCCCGGGAACAGCTCGCGACCGACGTGCGGGGCGAGTGCCGGCTGCCGCATGAAGCGGCGCATGGTCTTGACCATCGCCACCGCGGCTTGGCAATCGGCCTCGGTCGACAGCCAGTTCGGTGTGATTGCCAGCGCGGCCCGCGGGTCGGGCGACACGATCTTCACCGTGCCTTCGCTGGTCAGGTGCAACAGCTGGCCGTAGACCGTGATGCCCGGCTCGCGGTCCACGCCGTCGAGGATGGGGAAGTTGTCGTCGCGGCGCGGATAGGTGAAGGCACTGAGGTAGAGCTGGGCGTCGGGCCGCTCGGCGCCGGCAGCGCAGCGGACGAAGGCGCCCACTTCGAAGGGTCCCGTCGCCATCGGCCCGGAGCGCGAGGTGTAGTACTGCAGCACGCTCTTGAGCAGGCCGAGGCCCTGGAAGCGCCGGTTCAGGCCCGGGTCGCCGATGAGGCCGTAGGGCAGAGCGAACCCCAGGTGCTCTCGCATCCGCGATCCCACGTCGGGGCTGTCGCTGGCGATCTCGATGCCCAGTGCATTCAGATGCGCGGCAGCGCCCACGCCGGAGAGTTGCAGCAACTGAGGTGACTGGATCGCGCCGGTGCACACGAGGATCTCGCCCCGGCTGCGAAACTCGACCACCTCGCTACCCACGCGGCAGGCCATGCCGACGGCGCGCGGCCCGTTGAAGACGATGCGCTCGGCATGCGCGCCGGTCAGCACCGTCAGGTTCTTGCGATGGCGCACCGGCTTCAGGAAGGCCGAGGCCGCGCTGACGCGGCGCCCCTTGCGGATGGTGTGCGCGTAGTAGCCGACGCCTTCCTGGTCCTCGCGATTCAGATCATCCTTGCGCGGCAAACCCATTTGCTCGCCGGCCTGGATCATGGCCTCGCTCAAGGGATAGCGGAACTTGCCGGTGCTGATGTGAACGGGGCCACCGGCGCCGCGCAGTTCATCGGCGCCGAGTTCGTGGTCTTCGATCGCCTTGAAGGCCGCCTTCATCGCGGGCCAGCCCCAGTCGTCGCCGGCATGTCGTGCCCAGCCCTCGTAGTCCTGCGGCTGGCCGCGCACATAGATCATGCCGTTGACCGAACTCGAGCCACCGATGCCTTTGCCCCGCACCCAGACCTCGGCGCTGGGCACGCCATGCACGCGTGCCTGCTGGACCGGAAAGTGCCAGGCATGCTTCGGGTCGGCGACGAGCTTGGCCATGCCCTTGGGCATGCGGATCAGTGCGTCGCGGTCCCAGCCGCCTGCCTCGAGCAGCAGCACCTGGTGCCGGCTGTCCGCCGACAGGCGGTTCGCCAGCACGCAGCCGGCCGAGCCGGCGCCGACGATGATGTAGTCGTAGTGGGTCATCCGCGCTCTCAAGAAAATGTGGCTTCGCCACTTTGCTTGACCCCTGGGGGCGGGAATGTCGAAGACATTTCCTGGGGGACTCAGAGGGTGTGAGGCCTTTGCCGCTCCACCGCCCGATGGCCTCTGAGCAAGCCGATTGCGCTGCACAATTGCATAGGTGCTTCGCTCCGTCGGGCTTCAGGCGGCCTGCGCAACGTTGCGGCGCAGCACCACCGGCGCGCCGCCGCTGCGCTGCTTGACCAGCCAGTGCGCGACCGCCGAATCGAGGTGCGTCGCATGGCTCGGAAACCAGCGTGCGAGCTCGGCGGCGAACTCGCGGCCGATGGCCACATCGCCGGCCCGCACGCGCGCCTGCACCTCATGCGCCGACGCCAGCACCGCGGCGTGCTCGTCCACATGGCAGCCCATCGCCGGGAAGCCGCTGTCGGCCATCCAGCGGTCCTCGTCGCCGAAGTGGCCCTCGGCATGGACGATGAACGCGGCCAGGTGGTCGGCGAAGCGCGTGTCGTCATCGACCAGCATCGCGTCGACGATCTCGACGAACTCGCGGTGGGTGCGGTCCATCGGCCCATGGCCGAGCAGCAACGCGTCGGACCACTGCAGTCGCGGCGCGGGCGCCATCGTCATGCGGCCGCGCTCTCGCGCTTCGCCATGCGCGCGTGCCACGCGGCCAGCCGGGTGTGCGCCGGGTCCAGGCCCTGGCCGACCAGCGCACCGAACTCGACGAAGCTGAACAGCACGATGTCGGCCAAGGTCGGCGCGTCGCCGGCGATGAAGGGCCGCTCGTGCATCAGTGTCTCGAGCCAGGCCAGGCCCTCGCGCGCGGTCGCCTTCAGGTCGTCGGCCGCCTGCGGCAGGCAATGGGTGCGGTCCTTGAACATCGGCAGGCCCTCGGCGGAGCGGAAGCCCTGCGTCATCGGCTGCACGATGTGCAGGTCGACGCGGCGCGTCCACATGCGCGTGCGGGCGCGCGCCTCGGGCGTCGCGCCGATCAGCGCCGGCGTCGGGTGCTTCTCTTCGAGGTACTCGCAGATCGCGGTGGTCTCGGCCAGCGCCTCGCCCGACTCGAGCATCAGCACCGGCGTGCCGCCGGCCGGGTTGATCGACAGAAAAGGCTGCTGGCGATTCTCGCCAACGAGGATGTCGACCTCGCTCAAGGTCAGCGCCATGCCTTTTTCGGCGGCGAACATCCGAACCACGCGCGGGTTCGGTCCGATCGAGTTGTGCAGCTTCATCGCGTGGGCTCCGTGGCGGCTCAGAACTGCACGCGGCGCGTGTAGCCGCCGTCGATGACCAGGTTCGTGCCGGTGATGTACGAGGCCATCGGGCTCGACAGGAAGACCATCGAGCGCGCCACGTCTTCGGGGGCGCCGAAGCGGCCGAGCGGCATCTCCGACAGCGTCTTGGTGTAGAGATCGGGCACCGCGTCCTTGATCATGGCCCAGTTGCCGCCGGGGTAGGCGACCGGGCCCGGGCTGATCATGTTGACCCGGATGTTCTTCGGCGCCCACAGCTGCGACAGCTGCTTGCCGTAGGTGAGGATCGCGGCCTTGACCGCGTTGAAGGCCTGCGGGTAGATGAAGGTCTCGACCGCCGCGGTGCTCGACATCAGGATCACCGAGCCGCTGCCCGAGGCCTCGAGCGCCGGCTCCAGGGTCTGGCAGCCGTTGACCGCGCCCATCATGTCGAGCCGGAAGGTCACGTCCCAGTCGGTCGTGGCCTGCGCGCCCGACGAGCTGGCGTTGTGGATGAAGATGTCGCAGCCGCCGAGGCGCTCGGCCGCGTTCTTCAGCCAGGCCTGGTAGGCCGCGCTGTCGTTCATGTCGAACGCGTCGCCGAAGACCTTGCCGCCGGCCTTCGACAGCGCGGTGACGGTCTCGTCGACGCGCTTCGCATCGCGCGAGAAGAACGCGATGTCGCAGCCTTCGGCAGCGTAGAGGTCGAGCGCCGCGCGGCCGATGCCGCGGCTGCCGCCGTTGATGATGACTTTCTTGCCGCGCAGTCCGAGTTCCATGGTGTGCTCCTGTGATGTCGTGGGGTCGAAGAAGGTGCGCGGGTGCACACCGGGGTGCGGGGTGGTGTCCGGAGGGCCGTTGCCCTAGGACGCCGCCGGGGTCGTTTCGGGCGTGGGCTCGGGAACTTTGGCCCAGGCCAGGCTGCGTCGCAGCAGCTCGTGGAAGACCGGCAGGTCCCAGGCGCAGCGGTCGACCTCGGGGTAGTAATCCATCAGCGGCTGCAGGTCGTAGTGGCCGCGGCAATGGCCGAGCGTCAGGTACAGCACCGAGCCCTGGCCGAGCCGGCGCAGGTACATCACCGGGTGGCGCGCCGCGGGCCAGTGCTCGCGCACGAAGCCGGTGGCCGCGCCTTCGAATTCGGTGTCGAGCAGCACGTGCAGGTCGGCATGCACATCCGACAGGTAGAGCTCGTCGCTGGTCTCGAAGGGCTCGATGCCGCGTACCAGCGGGTGCTGCGGGTCGGCCACCTCGACGCGGTACGGCGCGATCGGCGGGTGCGCGATGAACTGCGTGCCCAGCGTCTCCATCAAATGCGGCGCCCAGGCCGGCGAGTCGACCAGGCCGCTGGCGAGAAAGCGCAGGATCGAGTTGGTGCCGTGCAGCGCGAGCCAGCGCCCGCCGGCCTCGACCCAGGCGCGCAAGGCTTCCTGCTGCACGAGGCTGGGCACGACGTCGCAGGTGTAGGTGACGAGGAAGTCGGCGGCGCGGATCGCATCGAGGTTGGCGTAATCCTCGAACACGCGCACCCGCACGCGATCGTCCTCGGCCAGCAGCTTCAGCAGCTCGAGGCGGGCGAAGTCGATGTCGTGGTACTTGCCCGAGGCGACCAGAACGCAGTCGATGCGCTTCGGGTGGGACGGGGTGGTGGCGGCGGTGTCGGTCATGGTCTTTGCCTCGTGGTTCAGCCGAGCTTGCGCACCGGGTCGCTGCCATCCCATTGGCGGCATTGCTCGCGCATCCACGCGAAACCGTCGAGCGCGCTCTGCGGCAGCTGGATGATCTCGATCAGGCTGCCGGGCCCGGCGCCGGTGTCGACGTAGATCACCGCGCCGCCGCCGGCGACATCGGCCTCCTGCGCGACGCGCGCGCCGGCCGCGGCGCAGACCGCGCGCGCATGGGCGAGGTCGTCGACGACGACGCAGACATGGTGCAGGCCGTCACGGCCCTCGTCGCGCCAGCGCTTGTAGATCGACGGCGCATCGTTGTGCTGCTGCACCAGCTCGACCTGCAGGTCGCCCCAGTACGAGATCGCGATCGAGAAGTCGATCTCGACCGGCTCGCCGTCATGCCGCGTGTTCAGCAGCGTGACGTGATCGAACCGGAAGAAGGGCCCGACGCCCATGGTCTCGGTCCAGTGGCGCAGCGCGGCGTCGAAATCGGCCGGGACGAACGCGATCTGCATCACGTTGCCGAGCCGGGCGATCAGGGAAGAGGGGTTGGTCATGGCGGGTTCTGCGTGATGAATGCGTGCGGTGCCGACTGGCGTGCGGTCATGCCGCAGCGGCCTTCGCGATCGACGCCTGCATCTCGGCGCCGGAGGGGTTGCGGCGCAAGGTCAGGCCGCCATTGACCTGCAGGTTCTGGCCGGTCATGAAGCATTCATCGCTGGCGAGCCAGACCGCGGCGGCCGCGATGTCGGCGCGGGTGCCGATGCGCCCGAGCGGGTAGCCAGGCAGGAAGCAGTCGAACAGGCCGGGCACGGTCTTGGCGCCGGCGGTCATCGGCGTGTCGGTCAGGCCCGGCGAGATCGAGTTGGCGCGAATCCCGCGCCCGCCGAACTCGTTCGCGACGCAGCGGACCACGTGGTCGGTGCCGGCCTTCGTGCCCATGTAGGCGGCGTGATCGTCGAGCATGATCGTCGCGGTCGCCGAGCTGATCTGGATGATCGAGCCGCCGCGGCCCATCACCGCCAGCACGGCCTGGAAGAACATGAACGGGCCCTTGAACTGCAAGGCCGAGATGCGGTCGATCTCGTCTTCGGTCATCTCGAGAAAGGGCTTCAGCAGGCCCCAGCCCGTGGCGTTGACCGCGATGTCCAGGCGCCCGCCCCATTGCATCGCCTGCACCGCGAGCGCGCGCAGGTCGGCGGCGCGCGTGATGTCGCAGACCGCCGCGCAGCCGCCGATCGTGGCCGCGAAGCGCGCCAGCTCGTCGGCCTGCCGGCCCGCGACGACGACGCGTGCGCCTTCGGCGGCGAAGCGGCGCGCGATCTCCTGGCCCATGTTGTCGCGGCCAGCGGCCCCGAGGACGATGGCGACCTTGTCTTGCAGACGTTTCATCATGATGAGGTGGGCTCAGGCAGCCAGGCGCGCGCTGGCGCCGTTGTCGACGACGAACTCGGCGCCATTGATGAAGCGCGACTCGTCGGACGCGAGGAAGACGACCATGTTCGCGACGTCGTCGGGCTGGCCGGCGCCGGGGTAGTTCTCGCCGACGACCGACACCACCAGTTTTGTGGCCATCACGCCGGGGAAGATCGCGTTGCAGCGGATCGGGTAGCCCTTGTCGCGGCAGTGCCCGGCCACCGCCAGGCTGAGCGCGCGGATCGCGCCTTTCGCCGCGGCATACGGCAGCACCTGTGGCGCGGCGCGCAGCGCGGTGATCGACGCGATGTTGATGATCGAGCCGCCGCTTTCCTTCATCGCCTCGACCGCGAACTGGCAGCCGAGGAAGGTGCCTTCGGCGTGCACCGCGTTGACGAGGCGGTACTGCTCGAGCGTCGTCGTCTCGATGTCGGACGGGAACACGATGCCGGCGTTGTTGACCAGCACGTCGAGCCGGCCGAAGCGCGCCAGTGTGGCCGAGATCACCGCGCGCCAGTCGTCGGCCTCGCGCACATCGTGGCGCACGAACAGGCCGCCGATGCGCTCGGCGACCGCTCGGCCGGCGTCTGCATCGACATCGGTCACGACCACCGAGGCGCCTTCGCGCGCCAGCGCGATCGCATCGGCCTCACCGAGCCCGGTACCGGCCCCGGTGATCACGGCGACCTTGCCATTCATGCGTCCCATTCGATTTCTCCGCGCCCCGGGGGCGTTGCAAATAACAAACGTACATGCTCGTTTGTTTTGGATTAGACGATGAAGGCGGGGGGCTGCCAACTATCGTTGACCCTTACTGCGGGGATTCAGATGACGCGAGGTGGCGGCGAGGGCTCGAAGGTCGGCCCCGCCGGGGCCGCCGCAGCGCGCGCCACTGCAGTGGCGCTGGCGCGATTGGCAGAAGACCTGGGGACGGCCGTGCCACACGAGCGCGCAAGTCGATGCGACCCGCCGATAGGCGCGCCTATGCTTTGGCCCCGCCTCGATTGCGCGATCACTCCGATCCACATCGCGATGCCACCAAGCTGCCGCTCGTTGATGCCGGCGCATTGCGTTCACGGACATTCATCCCAACGAGTGCAGGACCAGTGCGGTCGGCTTCCACCAGGCAGCGGTCGCGTACTACCCCAAGCTCGGCGTGACGATCCAGCGCGTCATCACAGACAAGGTCCGGCGTTCCACTCTGCCGCCTTCGCACAGGCGTGCCTCGAGCTGGGCATCGCGCAGAAGTTCACACGTGCGTATCGACTGCAATCCAACGGCAAGGCCGAACGCTTCATTTAGTCAGCCTTGCGTGAGTGGGCCTACGGGCGCGGTCGTCGCGATCAGCAAGTTGGACCGCAAGGGCGCGCTCGATGCGCTCCGCGACGTGGCCAAGCAGGTGCAGCGCGACCGCAACGCCTTCGGTGTGCCGCCTAGCCGCCGGGCGAATCTTGGCTACCCGAAAGGGCAAAGGCAAAAATGGACGCGCGATCGCACGACAGCAGCCACTCGCACGGGGCTCGGGCGAAAAGCCGGACGGTTCCATTCACCGGGAGCGCGATGGTCCCGGGTGCCGCTACTTCCGACCGCCCTCGATGAGCCGAAGCTCCACTTGAACGGTGTTGCGACCTGCTCCCTTGGCCTGATAGAGCATTACATCCGCCTGCTTGACGAGCGCCTCGACGGTGCTTGCAGCCCCCTGATAGAACGTCAAGCCGATGCTCGTCGTGACATTGATCGTCTGCTCGTCGATGACGAATGGCGCTCTCATGGACTGAAGGATCTTGTTGGCAACGGTGGACGCCACATCCGGCCCCGGCAAGCCTTCCATGATGACCGTGAACTCATCCCCCCCGAGGCGGGCGACCGTGTCGGTCGAACGCAAGGTCTGCGACAGCCTGCCCGCGAAGCCGCGCAGCAGCGCGTCGCCGGCGTTGTGGCCGTACCGGTCATTGATCTGCTTGAACTTGTCGATGTCGAGGTACATGAGGGCCATCAAGGCACCCGTGGTCCGGCAGTGCTCCATCGCCTCTGCCACGCGCAGCTCGAAGCCGGCCCGGTTGATGAGGCCAGTGAGCGGGTCGACGCGTGCCAGCTCGATCAGTCGCCTCTCTTCGATCTTCTGGCGCGTGATGTCGCTGACCATCGCGTGGAACCCCAGTACGGTGCTGCCATCGGCCGCGAACTGCGGGATGTAGTGAGCCTCGTAGCAGACGTAGCTGTCGCTGTTGGTCATCTCACTCTGGAACGTGACCGACTCTCCACGCAACGCGCGGCGAATGTGCGGTTCGACCGACTTGTAGGCCGCGTCGCCCAGCAATGCGTGCACGGTCTGGCCGTAGATTTCCTGGCGCGGTCTGCCGAAGCCACGCTCATAGGCCAGGTTGTTGAAGCGGTAGCGCTCGTCGGCGTCGATGTAGGCCACGCGCATCGGTAGCACATCGGCCACCGTGCGCAAACGCGACTCGCTCTCTTGGAGCGCTCGTGCGCTGTCGTGCAGGGCCTGTTCCGCTGCTTTGGCGGCCGAGATGTCGCGCATGAGGGCGGAGAAATATTCGATCCTCCCCTCCTTGTCGCGATGGGCGATGACAATGTGGCTGACCGGGAACTCGCGCCGTTCGGCGTCCCAGACCATCGACTCGCCCACCCAGACGCCAGTGGCCACTGCGGCCGGCCAGACCTCCGAAATGAATCGATCGAGCGTGTGCGGCGGGTTGAAGTCTTCCAGACTCCGGTTCTCGAGCGCCGCGTCCAGAGCCACGCCGGTACGACGACGGGCAGCCGGGTTCATGTAAGTGATCCGGCCCTTCGTGTCAAGTTGCACCACGTAGTCGGTCGTCGCGTCGAAGATCGCGGTCAGTGCACGCAAGGCGTCGTCTGCCAGCATGCGCTCGGTCACGTCCGTGTACGTTCGCAGCACGCCCCCGCCTTCGATGGGCACGCTGTGGACTTCGATCACGCGGCCATCCGGGCGCTTGCGGTCGTAGCTATGCGGCCGATCGAGGATGCCTCCTTCGCGAACGAAGTCCTGCATGTCTTGCGGCGTGTGGACGAACTCGTCGGTGGACCATTGGTAGGCAAGCACCGCTTCGAAGGTCGGCCGGGATGCCATCAGATCTTTCGGCAGGTCCAGCAGTTCGATCGCACGCCGGTTGCA